>TARA_R110000824_G_scaffold312439_1_pt1 | contig 12608 bp, 8 predicted proteins | sample TARA_R110000824 | Tara Oceans TARA_R110000824 (sample SAMEA4397747) | marine metagenome | biome: Polar Biome; feature: [MES] marine water layer (ENVO:01000295) within the mesopelagic zone...; material: water (ENVO:00002006), including particulate matter (ENVO:01000060) such as...... | reverse complement strand
CAGCACCTTCTACTGCGGATCAGTTTTCGGAAATGGTTGAGTCCCGTCTGCCTGTTTATCAACGGATGTTAGGCGATACGGATCAAACTAAAAAAGACATACAGTCCAAACTTTATTTTGATATGGCTCAGGCCGGATTAAACCTTGCTTCCGGTGTGGACCCTCGGACAGGACAGTCGATGACGGGCAGATCTTTAGGTTCGCAAATAGCGTCAGCAGCGCAGCCTGTGGCGGCAAGTGCCGGACAAGCAGCGGGAGAAATGCGCAATGTTGACCGAGCAGCAGCGGCAGGGGCTTTGCAATCGGCCGAGGCGGCGGAAGCCGCAAGAATAGGTTCTGCGAGACTTTTGGAGCGGGATCTGTTTGGGGGAGAAATAGCCCGCGAAGCCCGTGAAGACACGCAAGAGTTTACCTCCGAGGAAAGGGCTTTCGACCGTCAGTTTCAAAGACAAGAAGGCGAAAGTGACCGTGACTTAACAGAAAGATTAGCGACACAAAAAGACACGTTAGAAAGGGATCTTTTTGACAAAGATACCGCTCGACGAATAGACGAGATTTTGCAAAGAACAGATTCTGAAGTGCGTTTAATTAATGAACGCGGAGACGTAGAGACAGGCTTAATTGATGACAGATTGGTGGCATCGTTAAAACGCGATGGCAAATTAAATGAATACGAGCTTGGTCTAATTGAAGCAAGAATGAGGGCCGAAAGTGAGCTAATAGGAATACGTGGCCTAGAACAACGAGCTACTTTACGTTTGGATATTAGTGGCCGAGCAGGGTTACAAGACGATGAGCAATTGCATCAGTTAGAAATACAAGGCAACACCTTGGCGCAACGAGAAAGAGAGTTTGGCGCTGAGCTAGACCGTCTCCTTGGCAATGACGAATTTTCTCAAAATCTGGCTATGGAAAATTTACAATTAAATCAAGATCAATTACAGGAATTGATAAACGCGCGAGAAGCTTATCGTGGCGGAGAACGGGGCTGGATTGCGGCTTTAACTTTCGATACTTTTGGGGTTGGAGAAACGGCTTTTGATTTACAACAACGGGGTGTACAACTGCAAGAAAGTGAATCAGGCTTTATGCAGCGTTTACGTTCAGCTAATGCAAAACTTTCCGAAGAACTGAGTAGAGCCGAGTCGGACAGATTAAACGTAGATCTTGGTATTCAGGGATATCAAGCTACAACTGACCGAATCAATGCAATCCAAGGATTGCAAACCGATTACAGTAAAATCTTTGGTTCCAGCCAACAAGGGATTATGCGCGGCATCTTGTCAGATACGGCAGCGTTAGAGCGTTTTGGAAGCGGTAGATCCTCTCCCGACGAAGCGCAACAAATTATTTCTTCGATTGAATTTTTGAGCAGACCGACCATGAGTATAGATCCTTCGGGATTAAGAACTTATAGCAACCCTACGTTACCTTCGACAGTGGTAAATGCTGCGCGTTCTTATGAACAAAACGTAGGTCCAATGTTTAATCAAGGCGGTCCGGTTGTTAAAATGGCTAACGGCGGCGATCCACAAATGACAGAATTTCAAAGAAGAATAACTGAGCAGCCGCGCTCCGCGTTAGAACCAACCGTTCCTTCTGAAGGTCTAATAGTGGACGAAACTATTAATTTTGACGCTTCTACAGGTCCCGTGAGCGGCTTAAAGCGATTTGCAAACACTGGTTTTGATGTAGGTCGTGATATTGGAGTGCTAGAAGGCCAACCCCCTTACCCCGATGTAACACGGGGCGGAGAACAATTAAGAGCGGTTTCTAATATGACTCAACGGTTTATCCGGAATTCTTCGACTTCGGGTAGACCTTTAGCACTAGAAATTCAAGCACTGGCTGAAGAACTGGCTCAACCTGGAATGTTTAAACTAGATGAACCTACTTTTATTAAACTTCAAACTATGCGCAGCCAATTAAAAGAAGTTGAAAGGCTCGCAGAAAGTGTTTTAGATGCACCCCAAGCTTTTGATCAAAAAACTCTTATAGGGGCTAGGCAAGACCTCACCTCTTTAGCGCCACTTCTTGATAACTATAATAAGATAATAACCTCGTATGAAATTGGTTTAGGCAAGCAAGACAAGCCTGATCCGTCTATGTTTGAATTAGGCCCACGTCGCTAATGGCTTCTCCTTTCGATAACAATCCTCAAATTCAATACGACCTCCGCGCCGCACAAGTAGCGGGGTTATCGGCATCCGACATTGCTAAGTACGCCTCGCAAAGGCGTAACTATGATTACGACGCCGCTCGACAAGCAGGATTAGACGATGAAGATATTATTCGTTACAACATAGCCGAGGTAAGCGATCAAGGAGCTATGGGGGCGGCAGTAGAAGAATTTGCTACTACAGTTCCGATTGGTGCAGTAAGTGGAGTTGCGGGAGCTAAGGTAGGCGGACTCGGAGCGCGAACAGGAGCGCGGGCTGGCGTAGCGCTTGGCAGTCGATTAGGCGCGGCCGCAGGAATTCCTTTTGGTCCTATGGGTGCAATGGTGGGCGCAGCCGGGGGCGCTACTGTTGGCGCCGGGCTTGGCTTTGTTACGGGGGGCCTTATCGGTCTGTTGGGCGGCACAGCGGCCACGGCAATTCCTTTATACCGAGGAGCAGAAAAAGTTAAAGAAACTTTGGACATAGGCTCTCAAGGTCAACAGTTGGTTCCATCCGCTCAAAAAGGTCGAGTTTTTGGGGAAACCGCAGGTTTTACAGTGGGCGCTTTGACGGGTCAAACTGCTTTAAATCAAATGTTAAACGCTGCTGCCAAAACAGGCTTAGGACGTGCATTGGGATTGGGCGTTCGCGGAGATGTTCAACAAGCAGGGACAGCGGAGTTTATACGTGACGTAAAACCTGTAAATTTAGGTTCCGCGTTTTTATTTGAAACAGCGGGCGCCAACCCTGGCATGGGCGCTGCTCTTGCTAGAGGGGTTCAAAATTTAGAAAAAAGCGCTACAAAAGCTCAATCGGGACGGTTTGCTCGACCTAAAACAGCGGCGTTAGGCGCGGGTTTAACCGGAGCCACGATGGGCGCCGCAGGTGCAGCGGCAGAAACGATTGACCCCGGCAACTTGTATTTACGAATTCCGGCAGAAATTGCTTCGGGTTTTACTCCTTTAGCTATTGCTTATGGTATTGGTCAAAGGGCACGGGCAACTGCAAGCAGTAAAACGGGTCCGGAAGCAAACGAACAAAAAGTATTAAAAGTTTTTCAGACTATTGTAGAAGACGTAGACGCCGGACAGCAAGCTCAGTACGACGAGGCTTTTGCTAAGTTTAAAGCGGGAACGGGTCCGGAACCTCCTAAGTATAAAGGTATAAACACTGAAGAAATTGCGGAAAGATTACGTGATAAAAGAAGTGGTATACCTGCGGAATTATTGCCGGAAGGAACGGAACTTCCTGCTTTTTCCGGTTATGAAGCAAGTGGCGATGAAATAATGAAAATTTTTCAAGCGACTATGTTGGACGTAACCGGATCGCCCGCTGTAGAACGCGGGAAAAAACAATTGTTGCGTCAATCCACACTTGCTGCTCAACAGATGGGAAGCATACTTGACGACTTAGCTCAATTTGATAGTCCTGCCGTAATGCAAGCATTAAGTACGAGCGCCCAGGAATACTACCGCCAATTAATGGAGGCAACTTTAAATGGTGGTATTGTGCGGGCTATGCACCAAGGGGAAAAGTTAGCTACTAAAGGGCAAGAAGGTCGTCGCATTAAACGAGTACGAGACGGCGATCAAACTCTTTTTCTCCCGGAAGGTTCCATGATGGGAGATGCTGATAATGCCGCTGAAATTTTAATTGAAAGCGGCATTGTTAAACCGTATAAGTTTATAGAACAAGCAGAAAATCGAGCATGGGGCAAAATTGACAAAAAAGTGCAAGCCCCTGTACTTAATATTTTTGATCTTTGGCATCAAAAAATTAGTCCCGGTAAAGGTGGTTCGATTGCCTCTCAAGATCTTTTTATTCCTTATCTTAAAAACTTTATGACTAGGGCTGTGCATCCTGAAGACAGAGCCGACTACACCAGCCGCTTGAATTCAATGGAAAAAGCCTCGCGTGAACTAAGTCAACAAGAAGCCGAAAAATTACAGATTGAAAATAAAGCTTCGCAACTTACAAGAGAGTTAAATGTTGCGCAAACGTCCGCACAACAACAAATTGCGCGGTTAGGTCCTGACCCTCAACTAGCTTTAGAGCAAGCGGATACTCCGCTTACTATGTATAGCGACGATGATTACCTGCGGATAGATCGTTATCTTGAAGAAGTGGAAAATATTAACAAGCCTATTAGAGTTTTGACGTTGGCGTTAGATAACGAAAAAAACAAAGCCGCTAATATGGATAACCTTATACGCACTTCAACTATCAATTATGACTCCGATAAAGGCGCTATGGACATCCTCATGTCAAGAACCTTTATTCCCATTGGAGAACTTTTAGACTTTAGGTCAGAAATGTTGCGCCAAGCAAGAGTTAAAGGCTCTACCGAAGCGGGCACTAATCAATCCGGTTTTTATGGCGGTATGGCTGCGAGAGCGCTAGAAGACATTATGACAATTGGCGGCAAAAAAATGCCAACCCCCGAAGATTTAATTGAAATGGGATTTAGTCCGAACAACATTGACAAAATTAACAAAGAAATTCAAAAAATTAACAATGCCCGCGCTTTATCGTTTGCAAAAAACGAAGTGTTTAATAGAGCTTTTGGTGGAGAATTGCTTGCTATGTCTGGAAGTGGGGCGCGGCGAGTAGATCCTTTAGAATTAGCCCGTAAGCTTATTACTTCTTCGGGTTCGATTACTGCGCAAAATTTAAAAGAATTAGATAAGGCAATGGATTTTGCTATTAAAAACGTAACTCCGTATCAAGCGGATCAGCTTCGTGCGCTTAAACAATATGAATTAAACGGTGCAAAAGAAATTATTTTGCGAGATGTCTTTGCCAACGAAAAAGGAATTCTTCGGCAAACAGGCCCACAACGTAAAGAAATAAATATAGATAAGTTAAATCAGACGTTAGATAAGTACCGTAAAGTTTTTGCTCTTCCGGGCATGAAAAGTTTTGAAGAAGATTTGCGTTCTGCTTCTACTTTACAAGCGCAATTGGATAAATATCGTGACGATATTCTCGGAGCAGGTTTTGCGTTGGACAAAACAAAAAGTCGCGTTCGTGCATTAGGTAAAGCTCCTGCAAAAGATTTTCAAGGCATATATCAAGGACCAGCAAAAGCCGATGTCGATGCTTTTCGTATGTTTTTAGATGTGCCTGAGCGCCCTGTTGAAGCTATGCTTACAATTTTAGACGGAAGCAAAAAATCGGCTGCGCCAGAAGCGGCGTTACGTGGTTTAGCCAAACTTGCACGTCGAAAAAACGCGGGGCAATTTACCCCTGATGATTTTGTAGGTCCCCCTAGCGGCGATGCCGTGAAAGGGTTAAAAGAAATTGTATTTAGTGCCGCAATTGAAAAGTCTCGGAACCCAAACACGGGCATTTTAAGCTTTACTGAATTTAATAATTTTTTAACAGCGCCATTAAATCGTAATTTGCGCACACCAAAAACAATATTGGATATCTTAGTAGAAGAGCAAGTTGTAGACGATGAGTTTCGCAACGGATTAACTAAGCTTACTGAAGTGGGCCAACGAATAGATAGAAGTCTAGCAAACCCAGAAGATGTCGATCTTGTAGCAGAAGTGTTAGAGGACAACCTACTTTTTACTTTTACCGGACGGGCAATGGGCGCCGGAATTTTTAGTGCTTTAATGTCAAGAATGTTAGGGACAGTTGGTTTATCCGGTGGACAAGCAGGGCTTATGTCCGCGTCGCTAGGTGCGCGTCTTGCTGGAAGGTATTTGGAACAACTACCCAGCGAGGCCGCTTTAGCGTTAATGCTTGAAGTTGCTCAAGACAAAAACCTTGCTGCTGCAATGTTAGAAAAAATTGAAAACCCCGCAGATGTGCGAAAGTTTCATGCGGCATTGAAACCCGTATTAGAAACTATTTTAGGGGCAACTACTTATCAAAACATTAAAGAATATTTAGAGTCGCCTCAATTTGAAATGGAAGCAACCCAAACAGTTCAAGAAATGCCTGTAGCGGCACCTGCTGCACCAGCGCCTACACCTCCGCCCCAAGCGGCGGCTGCGCCTTTAGTGCAACCCACTCCTGCTCCGATGGCCCCGGCGCCAGCTTCACGGCCCCCGGTTCAACCTGCACAAGCTCCCGCTTCACCCAACACTCGCTCCCAGTATGCAGCGCTTTTCCCTTACGACACAGCCAGTGAGTTAATCCGAGGGCAGGAAGGCATAGCTTCCTTAATGACGTGAACGAAGTAAAAATTAAAATAAGTGGGGCAGAAGCCCTAGCTTTTCTTGAGCGCCTAGCTCAGATAGAAGCGGATCTCGATGAATGCGTAGAATACATCAGAGCGCAAAAAGAATATCAAACAAGCCAATCTCTAAACTCTTCTCCCAAAACCGTTTGAGCCAAATTTATTTTACTGCGTAACGCTTCTAAAATACGTTCGTCAATGGTGTCCGGGCTTATAAGATCAATGTAAGTAACCGAGTGCTGTTGTCCAATGCGGTGCGCTCTGTCCTCCGACTGTAACCTGGATTCCAGATCGTAGCTGTTGTTGTAATAAATAACCGTGTTGGCCGCTGTCAACGTGATACCGTAGCCGCCCGTCTTTGGGTGACCGACAAAAAAACGTAACGGCGAATCAGGTTTTTGAAACTCAACGACAATATTTTGACGATCATCTTGTGGAGTCGGCCCATGGTAGGTAGCCACACTGTCCTCACCGTAAACTTCCGCTATCGTTTCCCGGATCTTTTGAATGTCGTGGGTGTAAGTCGCCCAGATCAAAGCTTTACCAGACGTTTCCTCAATAGCTTCCATGAGTTGCGCAAGCCTGTTGTTCTTCAACGGTCGAACAAGCGCGTCATCGTCCGGTTTAATAAAGCCGCAGGTGATTTGTTGTAACCGCATAATTTGCGTCAAAACACTGGCGGTCGTAACCATCTCTCCGTTGTCTAACTGCACCAAAGCTAAATCTTTCATTTGAACGTAAGCTTTTCTTTGTTCTTCAGTCAGCGGGACGTTGCGGCGGGTGTATATTTTTTCCGGTAGATCAAGGCAATCTTCTTTTAATACCCGGCAGGTAAACTTGTCGAGCTTATCGCCCAGTTCGTCAAGGCGCCTATAGCCTAACAAATGCGGATAATGTCCGCCTCCAGGTCGAGGCCGCTTTTGCATCACGGCATAGCGGGCTTGAAACGCAAAAAAATTGTCATAACCCAGTGCTTTTTCTGCTAAAAAATCACACTGGCTAAACAAGTCCAAAGGGCTTTTAGTAATCGGACTTCCCGTCAACACCCGACGATACTTGGCCGCACGTCCACAACTTACAATAGCTTTGGTTCGTTGACTTTTCCTGTTCTTAATAGTGGTGGACTCATCTACCACCATCATGTTGTTAGGGTTTAACTGTAAAAAACGTAACGCCGTGCTTTGCCCTTTCTGCGTAGACAGCGCTTCCACATTCATTACCAGAAAGGCCAGAAACTTAGTCTCTCGCTTTTCCGGAACAGCAACTGCTGTAATCTCGGTTTTAAATTTTTCTGTCCAGTTGGGTTGCCATCGCACCACGGCTCTTTTTATGTCATCCGGTAAATGCCTGGGGATCTCTTGTTGAATCCAGTTGTCAAAGACACCTTTGGGGGCAACAATTAAAACGGTATCAATATCGCCTCTTTTGTAAAGCGCACCAATGCTGTCAATAGCAACCTTAGATTTGCCTGTGCCCATCTCCATAGCCAGGAAATAATAGGGCTTGGCCCACGAATCTTGGAACGCTGCTTTTTGATGAGCATATGGCTCAGTTTTAAATTTATACATCAGTGATATACCCTCTTGACATAAAAGAATATATAGGAGAATATGAGGAAGTCAAGGGTATACAATCCCTTTAACAACGAAAGAGGACCGACAATGGATGATCTGTTAGCGGAAATGGAAGCAGACAGGGAAGCCGCTTCACAACTAGACAATCTTAGCACGGATGGGCTAAGTACGGTAACCAGTTTGGCCCAAGACATTGCTACTTGGGAAAACAAGGTTGTCGATCTTGAAGAAAGTTTGAAAGCCGCAAAAGCGAAGTTATTGCAACTGACGGATTACGATTTACCAGACGTTATGCAGGAAATTGGGTTGACTGATTTTACTTTAGCTGACGGTAGCAAACTTGAAATTAAACAAACTTACGGTGCCCGCATTCCTGTTGAACACAGGGAAGAGGCTTTTACGTGGCTACGTGAAAACGGTCACGACGATATCATTAAAAACGTGGTATCGGTTCCGTTTGGTCGTGGGGAAGATTCTTCTGCCAGAGACTTTATGTCCATGGTGGCGGAGCAAGGTTATTATCCCGACCAAAAGAAAGAAGTGCATTCACAAACACTGAAAGCTTTTGTTAAAGAGCTTTTGCAAAAAGGGGAAGCCATACCTATAGATTTATTCGGTGTTTTTACAGGCCACCGTGCGACGATTAAAAGGGGTAAGAAATGAGTACAAAAAAACCAATAGCAGAAAAGAAAGATGATGCCTCTACGGCGATAGCAAACGCGGTTATGTTTGAGGAAGACGCTGGCGAAGGCATTGTGATGGGTAAAGAAGACGTACAACTGCCCAGACTTAAAATTTTACAAGGAAACAAGGTTGGCGAAGGTCAGAAAATGATGCCCGGTATAGCTGAAGGGGACATTTATAATGACGCGACCTTAGAGTTTTTTGCAGGATCGGAAGGTATCCGGGTAATTCCTTGCGTGTACCAACGGCGGTTTCTACGCTGGCCCGCTGTACGTGGCAGTCTACCACCGATCGAAGAATATATACCTGAAGAGCCACGGCCAACTACGGAAAGAGATGCGAACAACAATGATATCATTACGCATGAGCTTGACGGGTCTGTCTGTAACAACGGCGATTACCTAGAGGAGACGCACAATCATTACGTGTTGGTATTGCTCGAAAATGGCATGACACAAATGGCGTGTCATAGTATGAAGAGAACCGGACTGAAGCCATCCAGAACGTGGAATTCAATTGTCGGAAGCCGCGTTGCACAGGGAAAAGACGGTCCTTTTACACCTGCAAGGTATAGTCATATTTATAAACTAGACACGTTTGAACGTGAGAAAAATGGCAACCACTGGACGCAGGTAAACATAACTTTAGATTCTTCTTTAATCGACGATAACAGGGTCGATCTTTATAAAAAAGCTAAAGAGTTTGCCGCTGCAATCCTGGCAGGTGAAGTGACAGTTAAGCACGAAGACGAAGGAGCAGAAGTGTCAACCGTTAACGAGGGCGATGTACCGTTTTAACCTATGGATGCGAAGATTTTTTCAGAGATCTTTGACGGTTTAAAAATAGCGCATGGTACTTATAAAATCGACAGGAAGTCGTCTAATGGAAAAAGTGTTGGTAAAGCTCAGGTAGTAAAAGGCGCACGAACACTGCAACATTGGGAAGGGCATTTGTCTGGTAAGGGCGATGCCCTTGGGATCATCCCCATCAACGAAAGTAATAGTTGTGTGTGGGGATGCATCGACATAGACACGTATCCGCTTGACCACAAAGAACTAATAACAAAAATAAGGAAGCTCGATCTGCCGCTTGTTGTTTGTCGGAGCAAAAGCGGCGGAGCGCATTGTTTCTTATTCACTACGGATTGGATCAGTGCGGAGCAGATGCAGGAAACCCTGCAACATATCGCAGCCTCGCTAGGCTATGGGGGCTGCGAAATTTTTCCCAAACAAGTCAGACTGTTTTTAGATAGAGGCGATGTAGGAAATTTCCTCAATATGCCCTATTACGATGCCGAGGACGGTTTGCGGTACGGCATTAAAGACGACGGCCAATCAGCCACGCTTCACGAATTCTTTGAAATGCATAAGACCTATGCTCAAACTCCAGAGCAAGTAGGCAGCTTAACCATTGAACCCAATACGACTACGCCTGTAAAAGACGGGCCTCCGTGCTTACAGATATTAGCGCGTGAAAAAATATCAGAAGGCGGCCGTAACAACGGTCTTTTCAATCTTGGCGTTTACCTGCGCAAAGCTTATCCAGATTCCTGGGAGAGCGAGTTTTTAAACTACAACGCACAGTATCTTGATCCACCCTTAGCGCTGGATGAAGTTAATGTTGTCGCCAAGCAGCTACAAAAGAAAGACTACGCTTATAAATGCAAGGACACGCCCATCTGCAACCACTGCAATATGGAACTGTGCAAGACGCGCAAGTTTGGCATAGAGGCCGCTACTTCCGGAGTGGTGATTGCTAATCTTAGAAAATACAACAGCACACCCCCCATTTGGTTTTTGGATGTTAGCTCACGGCCCTTGGAACTGGAGACTGACGCGCTAATGAATCAAAAGGCTTTCCAGCGGGCTTGCGTTGAGCAACTGGATTTTATGCCGCGCACTATGAAAATGGATCAGTGGGAAAGTCGCATCAATTCTTTGCTCAGGGAAATGTCGGAGCATGATGGTTCTGTCATTGAGGTGTCTCAAGACGCCAGCATTGAAGGACAGTTTTACGATTTTTTAGAGGAATTTTGTACGTCGATGCAACAGGCTCAAGCTAAAGAAGAAATTCTTTTGCGACGCCCTTGGACAGACGAAGACGAAGAGCGCACTTTTTTTAGACTTAAAGACTTTGAGGCTTATCTAAAGAAGCAGCGATTCTTTGAGTACAAATCTCACAAGATTGCGCAGCGGTTAAGAGACATCAATGGTTGCGCAGAGACTATTAAGATTAAGGGCAAAGCCGTAAGGGTCTGGGCCATTCCTTCGTTTGATCTTACTTCTGTTTCTATTAACGTGCCGGACTTAGGCCAAAGTGCGGAGGCACCGTTTTGAGATCACACGACATTCACCTTGAGTTACGCAAAAAACTGGATGCTCAAATAAAAGAATTTTTAAAGAGCGGCGGTCTGATTCAACAAATTCCGGAAGGCGAGTCAAAAGACAACGTGACGCCTCTGAACATCAAACGCAAAAACAATGTTTAGAATTTTTGGTCCTCCTGGAACCGGGAAAACTACCCGGTTATTGAATATGGTGGAGGACGCTTTACATAAAGGCATTCCCCCTAATCGTATTGCTTTTCTTGCCTTTACCAGAAAGGCGGCAAACGAAGCCAAAGAACGCGCAGCACTTCGTTTTGAGTTGAGCTTTGATGAGCTTCCTTTTTTCAGAACTTTACACAGCTTTGCGTACCGCACTCTCGCCGTTCAAAGACAAGACCTTATGCAGAAGGAACACTTTGATGATTTGTCTCACAAGATAGGGATTGCGCTGAACGTAACTAATGATTTAAAAATTGAAGAGGGTCCGGCTATCACGATGGAGCATCCCGTGCTGGGACTGATCAATCTAGCCCGATTAAAAAAGACGGCGTTACAGACTGAGTATAACGGCAGTGAGTTGGAGATCCCTTGGCACGAAGTTGATTACATTGCCCGGTCCTACGATGAATATAAAAAAACCCATCGTTTGCTTGATTACACGGATATGCTGTCGATGTTTGCCCAAGAAGCGCCTCGCATCTGTCCGCAGTTTGATTTTTGTTTTCTCGACGAAGCACAGGATTTATCGCCTCTACAGTGGGATATTGCTCATGTTCTAGACCGTAAGTCCACGAAGATGTACGTAGCGGGCGATGATGATCAGGCAATCTACCGATGGAGCGGGGCCGATGTGGAATATTTTCAAAGTCTCGACAGCGGGTCTGAGGTATTAGAACAGTCTTACCGTATCCCCAGACGGGTACATGACATTGCGCAGCGCATAGTTTCGCGCATCCATCGACGCTTTCCCAAGGTCTACAAGCCTACTCCGCAGGAAGGAAAGGTTCAGCGCCTAGCTTCTATTCAGGAACTGGACATGAGCGAAGGCTCCTGGCTGATCATGGCACAAGCAAATTATATGCTGTCGCCTTTAGCCAGCGACCTAAAAAGCTTTGGTTATTTGTTTGAACGTAACGGCTCCCGAAGCGTAAGCGAAAAAATGTCTACGGCTATAAATGGGTGGGAACAGCTACGCAAGGGGAACCACGTCTCACTGCCCACGGTTCAGGCAATTTACTCTTACATGGCCGGAAACGGCATCCGTATTGAGCGCGGCAAAAAGAAAATTGTGGCAGACACTGACGCCACGTTTACGCTTAGTGAATTGCAATCCGATTACGGTTTACTAGCGACCACGGAAATGATCTGGCATGAGGCACTGGATAAGTTACCCGCCATAGATCGGGAATACATTACGGCTTTGTTGCGGCGCGGGGAGAAGTTCAATGCCAAACCGCGCATTCGTTTATCCACGATTCATCAAACCAAAGGCGGAGAAGCCGATTCGGTGGTGGTGTATCTCGATCTAACTGCTGCCGCTCTGAAGGGTGCCTCCGATGACTTACACCGGGTGTTCTATGTAGCCGTAACGCGCACTAAACAAAACTTATATTTAATTGATCCTGACGATTACACAAGGGCTTACGAAATATGAAAACAATGAGCATGGAAATGTC
>TARA_R110000824_G_scaffold356223_1_pt1 | contig 12631 bp, 13 predicted proteins | sample TARA_R110000824 | Tara Oceans TARA_R110000824 (sample SAMEA4397747) | marine metagenome | biome: Polar Biome; feature: [MES] marine water layer (ENVO:01000295) within the mesopelagic zone...; material: water (ENVO:00002006), including particulate matter (ENVO:01000060) such... | reverse complement strand
GACTATTTTGGTATGGGTCAAGACAGTAAAGATAATGCCCACGACGCACTTCAGGATGTTAAGGATACGGCAAATCTGATGATTAAGTTTATGAAGCTTCAAAGAAGCCTACTAAAAAAAGTGAAATTTGAAAAGGCATTTGCGAATGGGCAACTCTACGTTTGATTTAAATAATTTTGAAGATGATAATGTCTGGGATTTAATTTGTGAAGGGCGCACTAAGGGTGTGTTTCAACTTGAATCTCAACTTGGTAGATCTTGGGCAAAAAAAGTAAAGCCAAGAAATATTAACGATCTTGCCGCTCTCATCTCTCTAATTAGGCCGGGATGTTTGAAGGCTGTCACAGATGGCAAGTCTATGACGCAACACTATTGCGATAGGAAATCAAACAAAGATCCTGTCACATATCCCGACTCCTCGCTTGAGGATATTCTATCTGAAACATATGGCGTTCTTGTGTACCAAGAGCAGTCTATGAAGATAGCTCAAAAGCTGGCAGATTTTGATCTTAAAGAAGCGGACGCCCTGCGTAAAGCTATTGGTAAAAAGAAAGCTGGACTCATGGAAGAAGTCAAAACCGCCTTCTTGTCTGGAACTAAAAAGAAAGATTTGATCACGGTTGAGGTTGCTGAAGAGATTTTTTCATGGATTGAGAAATCTAATAGGTACGCATTTAATAAATCACATGCTGTGTCTTATGCTATAAACGCATACTGGAGCGCGTATTGTAAATACTATAAAACGGTTTCTTTTTATGTGTCTTACTTAAATCATTCTGACCGGAAACCTGACTCCCAAAAAGAACTGAAAGAGCTAATCACAGACGCAAAGCTTTCAGATATTGAAGTATATCCACCCAGACTACAGCATTTACATACAAATTTTCACGCAGTGGGTGATAAGATATACTTTGGTATTACTCATATTAAAAATGTTGGTCGCAAAGAATGTGAAAAAATAGAAGAAATATCCTCAGAAGGTGACATCTCTATTTATAGCTGGATGGATGTTTTAAATAATATTATATACAAAGGAAGACTCAACAAGCGTGCTGTGGTGGCCCTGATATCTGTTGGAGCTTTTAATGGTGTCAACAACACAAAAGACAGAGAAAGAATGCTTTATGAATTTGACAGCTGGAAGGGCTTAACCGCAAAAGAGCAAGAATATATATACAACAATAGGGACACCTACACAAAAGATAGCTGCCTAAGTGACGCTATTGGAGATATGATCAACAATAGCAAAATCAACAGCCGAAGACTCACGACAGTCGTAGATATTAAGCAGATACTAGATCACCCACCACACGACCTAAAAGACAATATCCCACTCATGGCGCAAAACGAAGAGAAGTATATGAGCTGCGCGTTAACTTGTAATAAAATTGATAGTTTTAGCATGAACTTTACTAGTTCTTTGTGTAAAGACATAGCAAAAGGTACTATAACAGGGAAAGTGAAGATAGCCGCGCAAGTCAACACCATTAGAGAATATAAAACAAAAAGAGGTAAAAATCCGGGCCAGATAATGGCTTTTTTATCGATTGAGGATGGAACAGCATCCCTAGATTCTGTGACAATTTTTCCAGAGTCATATAAAAAGTATAAAGAGTTATTAGTTGAAGGAAATACGGTTTTAATTGATGGCGAAATATCAAAAAAAGAAAACACATCACTGATAGTGAATAAAGTTTCGCAAATTTGAAAGGATTTAAATGAATAGATGTCACTTTCTGGGTAAATTAACAGAAGACCCACACTTAACAACACCATACTCGACGGATCTTGTTAACTTTACTCTGGAGGTTGAAGAATACAGAAGAGACAAAGATGGTGTAAAAAAACGACGAACAGACCTTCTTAATTTCGAGGCTTGGGACAGTGCGGCCAAGACTCTCCACAAGTACGCTTCTAAAAATGATTTTCTGGTTGTGGAGGCCATAGCCAGAAACACCCAAAGCAAAAAATTTGCAGAAGTTATATTTAGAGTCACTAATTTTAAAATTTTCCCACAAGAAAACAAAAGGCTCTAAATTATCATGACAAGAAATAAAAAAGTACTTTTTTGTTCGGAAGCATCTTGGCTAAGCACTGGATACTCCGTATACACCAAAGAGGTATTGGGTAGGCTTAATCAAGTCGATGGTCTAGAAGTTGCCGAATTGGCTTGTTATGTCGATAGAAATAACCCCCAAATAAAATCTACGCCTTGGAAAGTTTACGCTAATAAGCCAGTACCCGGAGACCCCACCTTAAATTCTTACAATGGAAATCCAAGCGCGCAATTTGGTGAGCAGCAGTTCAATGGCACTCTTTTAGATTTTCAGCCAGATGTGGTAATGGATATCCGCGACTGGTGGATGATAGAATTTGAGCAGAGGTCGCCATTTCGTGATTTTTTTCACTGGTCTATTATGCCAACAGTTGACGCCGAACCACAAGATCTACAATGGATAAACACCTATGCGTCCGCAGATTCGGTTTTTGCTTATTCAGAGTTTGGAAGAGACACTCTTTTAAAACAGTGCGACGATATGAACTTTATAAATATCGCATCGCCAGCAGCAAGCAAGGAATTTATACCAACAACCGACAAAAACCAACACAAAAATAGCATGGGTCTTTCCGAAAATTCTATGATTATCGGCACAGTGATGAGAAACCAAAAAAGAAAACTGTATCCAGATCTATTTAAATCATTCGCTAAGTTTTTGGAACAGATAGATGATGATAATGTTTATCTTTACTGCCACACATATTACCCAGACGTTGGATGGGATATACCTAGACTTTTAGATGAATACGGATTAGCAAGTCGAGTGTTGTTTACATACAAATGTAAAAATTGCGGTAAGATATCTTGTGATTTCTTTAGGGACTCCATAAATGGATGTTTTGATTGTGGCGCACTATCCAACCAGCTGGCCGGAATAAGTAACAGCGTAAACACATCTGAGCTATCTTCAATATACAATATTTTCGATATTTACGTGCAATATGCAAACAGTGAGGGTTTTGGTATGCCCCAATTAGAAGCGGCATATTGTGGTTTACCAATTATATCTACGTACTATTCGGCTATGCAGTCTGTTGTTGATAACATAGACGCAATAGGAATAAAACCACTATCATATTATTTAGAGTGTGAAACTGGATGTAAAAGAGCTGTTCCAGATAATGAGAAATTTATTCAAGAGCTTATAAAACTATACAACAAAAAATCAGAACTAAGATCTATCGGCATGGAGGTATGTAAAAAGGCTAGAAGTCGATACACTTGGGACAAAGCGGCAGATGCTTGGCTGGCACACATAAAAAATGTACCAATGCGAGACCTATCAGAAACTTGGCTATCGCCACCAAGAATTTTTGAACCCGCCACAACCATTCCATCAAACGTAACATCTATTGTTGATAAAGTTAATTTTATATTTACTGACATATTACATAAACCCGAATGGATAGGGTCTTATCTATGGAAAAAAGTATTAAAAGACTGCACCTTTGGATATAGGTGTGAAAATGTCAACAAAGACTTTTATTTTAATGAGTCGCACAAACAATCATTTAACTCAAACATTCCTTTCTCTTTTGAGGAAGCGTGTGAGGAGATGGCTAATTTCAGGAATCAATTAAACGAGTGGGAAAAGGGTAGAATAAACGCAATACATCAAGGACAAAGTAAATGAGCAAAGTTTTATACATTGGAAACTATAGAGATGGTACGGGTTGGGCCAATGCTTGTGTAAATAACATACTAGCTTTAGATTCTGCCGGTGTGGATGTTGTGCCGAGACCAATAACATTTGAGCAGCAACAATCTGACTACCCCAAAAGAATAAAAGAATTAGAACACAGTAAAACTGACGGCTGTGACATTTGTATCCAACACACGCTACCATATCTATATTCATATAACAGTAAATACAAGAAAAACATAGGATACTTGGCGGTCGAGAGCAGCAATTTTAAACAAACCGGATGGCAAAAATTTTGCAATATGATGGATGAAATTTGGGTTCCTAGCTTGGCGGCAAAAAAATCTTGTGAAAATAGTGGTGTCATAAAGCCCGTAAAAGTTGCTCCACATTCTTTAGATGCGTCTATTTATTCACAAAAAGATGAAACGATTATTCCAGAAATAGACTCGACTTTTAACTTTATTTTTATTGGAGAGTTTATCGAAAGAAAAAACATAGAAGCTTTGATTAAAGCTTTTCACATAGAATTCAGCCCACAGGAGCCAGTAAACTTAATTATAAAAACATCTAAAGCAGATATTGATATGTTTCGTGAATATATAGAAAACATCAAAATGAAACTTAAAACAAGAAGAAAGTATAAAAGTGAAATTTATATGATCGGCATGATGGATAAAGATCAATACATCGGGTTGATTAGTAAATGCCATCGTTTTGTTATGCCTAGTAGGGGAGAAGCATTTTGTATACCAGCGCTAGAGGCTATGATGCTTGGCGTACCAGTTATCCATACTAAAAATACTGGGATGGATGACTTTTGTGTTGGTGAAGCTATAGGGTCTACTACAACCCCATGCTTTGGCGCCCTTTCCACGATACCGAATCTGGACACAGCAAAAAGCGACTGGCAAGAAATAAACCTAAAAGAGTTGTGCTCCACTATGAGAAAATCGTACTTAAAATGGAACTCCGAAGAAGAAAAAGATCTTCGACAAAGAGCTAAAGACTCATCAAAAAAATATGATCACGCGACTATGGGGCACAAACTAAAAGGACTTTTAAATGACAGCTAAAGCCACACCAGAAGCCATAAGATCTATAGTGCGGAGACAGGATCTAGATAAGCTAGACCCGCTAAATATACTAACATTTTGCACACACGAAAGATATGAGCAGCAGCTTTGTAAGACTGGCCATAATTTCTATTCAGTTAAGCATGGAAAAACTTGGGATTCTGACTACGGGCAGATTCCAAATAATTACAATATCATTGAAAATAAGCTTCCACTACATGCTGATATTGATTTAATATTATGTCATACCGCATGTGAAAGAATAAATATATCCAAAAGAATTAAAAGTGATTTAAATATACCCATAATATTGTTGACACATGTTTTACCAGATATTAGAATGGATATACCATCACAGGTTGAACAATTTAAGCAAGTATCCAGCGACATCGATGAAAAAGTTTTTATTTCTGATTTTAATAGGAGTGCTTGGGGCTACGATGAGTCAAGCGCCAAATATATTGAGCATGGTATGGATTGTAGTTTTTGGATGGAGTCTCAAAGCACACGTAGAAATAATTTATGCCTGTCTGTTGTTAATGATTGGCCAAACAGGGATTGGTGCTGTGGGTGGGAGCTATGGAAAGAAACAGTTGGGTTTGGTAAGCCAAATCAACTACCACTACAAGTAGTTGGGAAAAGCCCCGGACTATCTGAACCGGCCAAGTCTATTGAGCACCTAAGAGAAATATATCATAATTCTAGGATATTCTATAACACATCTATCCATTCGCCAGTCCCTACCGTGCTTATGGAGGCCATGGCTTGTGGATGCGCGGTGGTATCTACAGCCACATGTATGATACCAGAAATTATTGAACACGGCGTTAATGGTCTAATATCAAACGACCCCAAAGAATTAAGATCTTTTCTAGATCAATTATTGTCTGATGAGGATATGGCTAAAGAGATGGGAGAAAACGCACAAAGAACTATATATGAAAAATTTAACTTAGATTCTTTTGCCAAAAGATGGAACAAGATTTTTTATAACACAGTAAAAAACTATAAGGAATATTAATGAGAATTTATTTATCCACACAGCCACAACCTGTAGATATGATTAAATCATACACATGGATTTCTAGCCTAGATGCGCTAGAGAAACGTGTTGGAAATAGTGAAGCTTCATTAATTTTGTGTGATAATTTTTTGTCTGCGTTTCAATTTGAAGCAATTGGGAACGTTATGAGAACCATTGTTTCTAAAATGAGAATAAACTGTGAACTAACAATACTCAATACAGATATTGTTATGCTTTGTGAAAAATTTTCTAAAGAAGAAATAGACATAAATATGATGAATATGATGCTATGTGGTAGGGGTTCTGTCAAAAGTGTTTTACCATCTTCTGTCATTGAAGATCTATTACCAGAAAATATTAAAATTATGCAGAAGCATTTCGACTTAGACTCTTCCCAGACCTGCATAAAAGCTAGGAGACTATCATGATACCATACACTAATTGCAAAGGTTGTGTTTTTGCTGAGGGCGGTGATTTCATACAGAAATCTTGTCAGTTAAATAGAAGCTCTAAGCTGGGCGTTCAAGACAGTGATGAAGATGGTTTTTTTGTTTTGTCTAGGTTTTGCAATACATATAGGCCAAAAGAATGGGTAGAACAGCTATCCGACGAAGAATCAAAAGATATAAAATCTACAGTTATGAAAGAGGTCTACCCCAGAGTCGGATTTTTTATTTTGCTAGAAACAAACACAGCCAACGAGATAGAAAAATTTAAACAAACACTAGAAGATATAAAAAATCAACAAGAAATAAAGCCAAGATACGTCGTTGTTGTTAATGATAAGGTAGAATATAATCAAGAAATTTTTAAGCTTTTGGCAAGCTCTTTTGATTTTGAAGATACGGAATATCATATGATACAATTGCGGCAGACATCAAAAAACAAAGATTCTAAAATAGATGAAGCATTTATGCACGCCAAGAATGGTTGGATTTATGTTACGAGTTCTGGTGAAAAAATACCCAGAGATCTTTTGAAAAAGATACACAACCGTATAAATATAGATATGAAAAAACTTGTTGTGATTAAACCATATGACGACGTAAATGGATTGTTGTTTCAGTCTTCGTTATTTAAATTTGTAAATGGCAATAAGTCAAAATTATATCAGGATGAAATTATAGACACCAGATCTTTTATGGAAAAAGTAGAATCAGCCGCTGAAAAAAGCGAAAAAGAGACACTTATAACATGGAGCCAGTTTAATGAATCCTAAAGTTGCTATAATAATAGCCAACTATAACTATGAAGACTATGTTATAAAAGCTATTAACAGCGTATTAAATCAAACCTATGATGGTGAAATTAGAATTTATGTCGTAGACGATGGCTCAAGCGATAGCTCGTGGGATAAAATATCACAAATGACAGAACCCGTAACATCTATAGAAATGTTAGATCCACACTATAAAGGGAATATTGAATTTAGGCAATCCAATAACATCTTTGCCTACAAGATAAAAAATTCAGGCGCGAGCGTGGCTAGAAATGTCGCCATGTGGCAGGCTATGGAGTGGGCAGATATTTTTGGTATACTAGACTCAGATGACGAATACTACCCAAATAAGGTAGAAAGGCTTGTAGAAAAACTAGTTGAACACCCAGAAGTCGGAGTGGCATATGCGGACTATAAAATAGTCACACCCGAATACTCTAAATTAGAATTAAAGGAATCTTATGGCGCGCTTATGCTTCTTCAAAGGTGCATGGTACATAGTAACTCGCTAATCAAAAAGCAATTCATACAACAAGTCATTCTTCCAAATGGCGAGATATTTGACAGCAGACTTCACGGACCCGGTAGTCAAGAATTTATTGGATGCACAGAAGACTACGACTTATGGATAAGATTATCTAAGATTTGTATAATGACACATGTTCCTGAGTGTTTAGCTATAGCAAATGAGCATGGTAATAATCAATCGTTAAAAATGACGAATGAAATTTTTAATCAGCACACACAAATACTTGGGAGTAGATAGTGGGCAGATTTACAACAAAAATTACTTCACAGCAAAAAAAATCGCACAATAATATAGCAGATACCACAATAGCTATACTGTCTGCTGGAATTGGCCCAAGAATAAAATCATATGAACCCAGAAGTCTGATTAAAATAGGTAATAAGACATTATTAGAGCATCAGATATCCGCAATATCTCAGTGTTTTAATGATCCAGAAATAATAACTGTTGTTGGTTGCAAGGCAGATAGAATAATAAAAAAAATGAGAGGTGGTGTTAGAATAGTAGAAAATCAAATATATGAAAAAACAAACACATCTGAAAGCATGAGACTAGCATTTAACAACAGTATGAAAAATAATTTTCTTTTCATGCACGGGGATCTATACTTTAATATCCAAACCCTAAAGAATGTTGACTATGATAGATCGTTTGTCATAGTAGACACTAAAAACATGATGACAGAAAAGGAAGTAGGATTAACTATCCATAATAATAATGCTACTATATTCTCTTATGGACTATCTACAAAATGGTGTCAAATAGCCTACATGACAGGAAGAGAATTAAAGATATTAAAAAACATATTTAACAAATTTGACGACACACAGAAAAAAATGCTATCATTTGAGATATTGAATAAAATGATTTCAATGGGTGCCATGTTTAGATGTTATGAACCGGAAAATATGTCTATATTAGAAATTGACAGAATAAAGGATTTAAGCTGATGAAAGTGATGATATCTAGTGATGGTGGCCATGCTCATTTTTTCCAAAGGAGCGCATGGGCTCACGCTTTTAATACTGTTGGTATTCAGGCCACGCTGTGGGATTGTAAACAAACACCAGCGTTTGACGCTTTTGATACTGTTGAGCCAGATATTTTTTTAGGTCAGGCATATAATCTTGACGAAGCCACAATCAAATGTATATACGAAAGACCCCACATGAAAGTGGGACTGAGGGCTGGGGACTGGGGTGTGCACGAAAATATTGTCGATAAGAGTAAATTCAATATACTTTACTGCTCACTTAAACAAAAAGAGCTTTTAAAGAAGCTCAAAGATGAAACAGGCAAGCCGGATTTTGTTCATATTCACTACGATGATAAGGCGATAAACGTAACACACAATCATTTTACATCTATAGGGATTAAACCTATATCGCTAATGATGTGCGCCGACACGCTTATGTATTCAGGCGCTAAGTTCGATCCAAAGCTCGCGTGTGATATCGGATTTGTGGGTGGGTATTGGCCATACAAGGGGCTGGTTATAGATAAATACCTTTTTCCACTGCTCGATCCTGTTGGCCAATATGGGGTTAAAATATTTGGTAATCAGCCATGGTGGAAAGCCAATCAATACTGCGGACTAATAAGTGACGAAGAGGTAAAAGATCTTTTCATGTCTGCTAAAATTTGCCCCAATCTTAGTGAGCCACACGCCCAAGAATTTGGTATAGATGTCAACGAAAGAATTTTCAAGATTCTTTACTCTGGTGGTTTTTGTATCTCCGATAATGTTTCATCATATAAAATGTTTGGAGATGGTTTAGTCATTGCAAAATCTCCAGAAGACTTTAAAGAAAAGATTGATTATTATTTGGAAAACGAAGAAGAAAGAAAAACCATATCACAAATAGGTCATGATTATGTAAAGAAAAATCATACCGGTTTTCACAGAATCGCAAAAATTATGAAAGAATTTGATTATGAAGATTTATCAGATACCATAATCACTAAATATGAGGAATCAATAAATGAAAACTAGGGTGATGATCACTGGAGCAAATGGCTTTTTAGGCAAGGCGGTTTGCAAAAAAATAAGAGATATGAATACATATAAGGTTATTCCATTAAACGGTAAAGCGGAATGGGACTTAACCAAACAAAAATATGTTGATTATGCTTTACAACAATATGAACCAGATATGGTGGTGCATCTTGCCGCCACGGTTGGCGGCATTGGAGCTAATAGAGAAAATCCCGGCCTTTTCATGTATGACAATTTATGTATGGGAATGAACCTTATCGAGTCATGTAGAAAATATGGCAAACTAAAGAAATTCGTTATGGTGGGAACTGTTTGTGCCTATCCAAAATTTACGCCAGTGCCATTTAAAGAGGAAGACCTATGGAATGGCTATCCTGAAGAAACAAATGCTCCGTATGGAATCGCAAAAAAAGCACTAATGGAACTACTAATTGCATATAAAAAGCAGTACAATTTCAATGCCGCAAATCTTATTCCAGTAAACATGTATGGACCTCATGATAATTTTAATCCGGCGATTAGTCATGTTATACCGGCCTTGATTCTGAAAATAGATAGAGCAATGCATGTAGGCAAAAAGGAAATTGAACTATGGGGAACCGGAGAGGCCAGTAGAGAATTTTTATATGTTGACGATTGCGCAGATGCAATTACTCAATCTTTGGGTATTGACACAAGCCCAGAGCCTATAAATATTGGAACAGGACAAGAGATAAAAATAAAAGACCTAATTGAAATGCTTAAAACTATAATGGGATATTCTGGAGATATTGTTTTTAATTCAGATTTTCCAGACGGGCAACCAAGAAGATGTTTAGATACTAGTAGAGCCAGCAATGCTCTTGGATTTCAAGCCGAAACACACCTTTATGATGGATTACGACAGACTGTAAGCTGGTACTACAGCAACAAGGAAAGGTGTAAGTTTAATGATTACTTCGATCATATTCAGTAAAGATAGGCCATTACAGCTAGACTTATGCCTAAAAAGCATTAGTAAAAATTTTACAAATTCTAGCCAGAATATTATTATCTACAATAACTCTAATGAATTTGCAGGGGCGCATAAGGTATTAGAGCAAGAGCATCCTACTGTAGAATTTTGGCCACAGAGCGAGTCTTTATTTAAAGACGTGTTACACGCTATTCGAGGCTCTAAAAATGATTACATTTGCTTTTTTACAGATGATGATATTTGTTATGCTCCATTTTATATTACAGATTTTGGATTTTTAAATGATCCATTAATTAGCTGTATGTCTTTAAGAATGGGCTTAAATATATCTGAAAGATCAATAGGTGAAACTAAACAACCAGACAATTGTCGTAATTATTTTCAAATGGCCGAGGGGTTAATTGGATGGCACAAAACACAACATATCTATGGTCAATATTGGTCTTATGATCTTTCGGTAGATGGTCACATATTTCATAAGTCAAATATCGAACCGATGTTAAATGAGCTTTGTTACCTACAGCCAATAAATGAGTGGGGAAACACCCCAAATGTTCTTGAGGGTGTTATGCAGCGATTCTGGACACAAAGAGATTTTATATGCTCCTTGTCGCACAGTGTTGTTGTAAACACGCCAAATAATCGCGTTCAAGATACGCATAAAAATAGAAGCGGCGATGAATACAATTACACATCACAGTTTTTATTAAGCAAATATTTATCTGGCCAAAGAATAGAACTAGAGTCTTTAGATTTTAGCGATATCAAGTGTCCACATACAGAAATAGACATATTGAAAGGGTTAAAATGATATTCAATCTAAGAGATATTGAAAAATCTATTAAGGTAGCAATTACTGGAGCTATCCATGTTGGCGCGTTTCTTGGGGAAGAGCTTTCTGACTATAGGTCTCTAGGTCTAGACAACACTATCTTATTTGAGCCGCAAGAAAAGCTATATCATATGACAAAATTTAAATGCTGGCCAACTGAACGTGTATTTAATGTGGCTCTAGGCTCAGAAGACAAAACTGTTGATATGTTTATATCCGATAGAGCGGGCGGTGTACATGGCGGTGCTGGTGCTTCAAGCTCAATACTACAGCCCAAAAAACACCTTGCTGAGCATCCAGAGGTCACTTTTCCAAAAAAGGAAAAAATTACCGTAAAAAGATTTGATAAATTCATTGAAGAAAACGAAATAGATATTAAATATCATAACTTGCTAAATATTGATGTTCAGGGGTATGAATTAGAAGTATTAAAGGGTATTGGAGAACACCTAAACCAAATAGACATAGTGATAGTAGAAGTTAACCGGGACGAAACCTATAAAGACTGCGCCCTTATTGAAGAAGTAGATGGGCATCTTGCTCGATTTAATTTCACCAGAATAGCTGTTGTTTGGCAGTCTCAAAGTTGGGGAGATGCTTTGTACGTCAGGGGGAAAAAAAATGATTAACATATGCACACTATCAGATAAGAATTATTTCAGGTATGGGCTAGCTATGTATGACTCACTGCTAGAACAATGTAAACAAGATTTTACTCTTTATTATTTGTGTTTAGACGATGAAACATACGACAAACTAAAAGAGATGGATTTAAAAAACGTAGAACCCATTCCCCTTGGCGACCTAAAAAAAACTAAGGGATTTAAAACCCTAGAAGAAAATACCGCATATGTGCCAGACGGTGATAATACATACTGTTGGGCTTTGGCCTCGTTTTTTACAGAATATTTAATTGCGTATTTTAATTTAAATGATATACTTTATACTGATGCGGATATATGTTTTTATGGACCTATTGACGAAATACATGATTTTATATCTCAAAAAAGCATAGCCATAATGCTACACAGGCATAACGAACTTGGCTGTCATGTCGGCGCCTACAATGTGGGCTTGGTTTATTTCAAAAACGATGAAGTTGGATACAAGTGTCTTAAATGGTGGCGAGACTGCGTTATCAATACGAACAATGAGTGGGCCGCCGAATACGGAAGTTGCGGAGATCAGAAATATCTAGAAGCTTTTGACAAATTTTTCGGTGAAGAAAATGTCTGCAAAATAGATGAGAAAATAGGCCATGGCGCGCCTTGGAATATGTCTCTATATGAATATTTAGAC
>TARA_R110000824_G_scaffold3839_6_pt1 | contig 12636 bp, 7 predicted proteins | sample TARA_R110000824 | Tara Oceans TARA_R110000824 (sample SAMEA4397747) | marine metagenome | biome: Polar Biome; feature: [MES] marine water layer (ENVO:01000295) within the mesopelagic zone...; material: water (ENVO:00002006), including particulate matter (ENVO:01000060) such as...... | reverse complement strand
GCCAGCGAAGCGATGCAGATTCTCGGCGGGGCCGGCTATTTGCGCGGCAATCCGGTCGAGCGTTTCTATCGCGAGGTCAAGGTCATGGCGATTGGCGGCGGTTCGGAAGAAATCATGCGCGATCTCGCCGTCCGGCAAATGGGCCTCTGATCCCGCTTGCCATTTTCGGTTACCGGGGGATAAGCATAGCGTCTTGAAATATCCGTTCGTGCTGAGCCTGTCGAAGTACAGTGACCGGGAACAATATAACAGCATGTGGCTGATGGAATAATATATGCTCGATCTAATATCCGCCGATAGCCAGACCGAAAACGGCCCGCTCCTGCTGCCGGCAGGTTCGGTGCTGTTCGGTCTGCTCACATTCGCGATGATGGACGTGGCGATGAAAAGTCTGTCGATAGAAATTGGCGCCTATAATGCCATTCTCTGGCGAGTGCTGCTTGCTCTGGTGATCGTCTCGGTGATTTTCTTTGTGCGCCGCCCCAGAATGCCCGGCAAGGCCGCCCGCAAGGTCCATCTGCAGCGCGGTATCATAATCGTCTTCATGTCCTATCTGTTCTTCTGGGGCCTGGCGCGGGTGCCGCTGGCCGAGGCCATTGCGCTGTCGTTCATTGCACCGATTATCGCGCTTTATCTGGCCGCCGTGTTCCTCGGCGAGACGATCCACCGCAACGCCATCTACGCCTCGGCTCTGGGCTTTGCCGGTGTGCTGGTGATCGCATGGGGCAGGGCGAGCGGCACGTTTGAAAAAGAGGCGCTGCTCGGTATCGGTGCCATACTTGTGTCGGCGGTACTCTATGCGGGAAATCTGGTGATCCAGCGGCAGCAGGCGCTGCTCGCCGGTCCGATCGAAATCAGCTTTTCACAAAATCTTGTTGTCGGGGCATCATTCCTGCTGCTCGCGCCGTTTTTTGCGGTGATTCCCGATATCCAGTCGCTACCCTATATCGGGGCCGCGGCCATATTTTCGCTCATCTCCTCGCTGTTCATTGCCTGGGGCTACGCGCGGGCCGAAGCACAGAACCTGATCAATCTCGAATATAGCGCCTTCATCTGGGCGGCAATTTTCGGCTGGCTGTTTTTCCGCGAGCCGATCACGCTGACCACGGTCGTGGGCGCGCTCATGATCGTCGTCGGGTGCATCTTGGCCACCCGGCGCGACCGAAAAGTCGCGCATATCGAATCGACTGCGGTCTGATCGCGATGGCGCTGCGGATCAGCAACCGACAGGCTCGGTGGCTCTGGCTGCAGTCGCAGGGACTGTCAGAGACGCCGACCGGCCCGCTCGACCTGCCAGAGATGATCCACTGCCTCGGCTATGTCCAGCTCGACACGATCCAGAATGTCACTCGCGCCCATCATCATATCATGTGGAGCCGCAACCAGAATTACCGCGAACCGATGCTCGACAAGCTGCTCGCTACAGACCGCGCGATATTCGAACATTTCACCCACGACGCCTCGGTCCTGCCGATGGAATTTTACCCGATGTGGCAACGCCAGTTCCGCCGTCTCGGCGCCAAGGTGGCAGGCCATGCTTCCTTCAAAAAGGCGGTGGCGGAGATAGATACGCACGAGATAAAAGCCCGGATCGCCGAGGAAGGCCCGCTGTCCACCCAGGCCTTCGACACCAGGATCGAAGGCAAGAAACAGATGTGGGACCGCCCGCCGCACAAGAGAGTGATGGACCAGCTCTGGTATGCCGGAGAACTGGCGACCTCCCATCGCCAGAATTTCAATAAATATTATGATCTCGCCGAGCGGGTCATTCCCTCGCATCATCGCGAAATGAAACATGATGACGCAGACCAGATCGACTGGCTATGCCGCAACGCGCTCGACCGGCTGGCTTTCGGTTCGCTTGGCGAGATCCAGCGCTTCTGGGGCGCAGTGGATGCAAAGGAAACGCGGGCCTGGTCGCAGGCGACCAGCGATATGGTGTCGGTTGAACTGGAAAGCCATGATGGAAAGTGGCTCAAGGCGCTTGCGCCACCCGATATCGAGATGCGCCTGTCGAATGCGCCCGAACCAACCGCACGGCTGCGCATAATCAATCCGTTCGACCCGATCGTGCGCGACCGCAACCGGTTGCTGGCGCTGTTCGGCTTTCACTATCGCAACGAGATGTTCGTCCCGGCGGCGCAGCGCTTATGGGGCTATTATGTCTATCCAATATTGGAACGCGACCGCTTTGTCGGCAGGATCGAAATCAAGGCAGACCGGTCAGCCGGACGTTTGCGGGTGACGCAATTCTGGCCCGAACCGGGGATGCGCTGGCCCGCCGCACGGCATGATAAACTGGCAGCGGAATTGACGCGGCTGTCCCGATTGATCGGGGTCGCTGATATAATATGGGAATGTGACCGGGTATAAAATCCAGCTGCGATCCTATTTGACGATACCGCGAAAATGCAGTTCGCCGGATGCGCCGGGCGCGATCGGGGAGGGCAGAACCCAGCGGATATGGGTAACGTCGGATGCTTGTGCCGGACGGCTTGTCGGTGTTGGCTCCTGCGTCTCAACTGTTTCATCACCAGTGACAGCCACAGATGCTGTTTCCATCACGCTGAGTTCGGATAATTTGCCGAAATTCTGTCCGCCGTCGACCGATACCAATGCCCAGTCTTCGAGAGCCTCGGTAAATGCGACTGCAGAATGGACCGGGTTATTGACGACAAAGCCGGTCACGGCATTCTCGCCATTATTGCGATAGCTGTTGGTGAACAGCAGCTTGTCGCCAGGCACAACCTTGACGGTCGCCGGGTCGACCAGTGTGGAAACCGCTTCGCCGGCTTCCGTCTCTTCGGTCCGTTCCACCATGATATTGCTATCGATCTTGACATCGGCCTGGGGGCCGGTCGTAGCCGCCTGGATAGCGGCCGATAGCGGTGCCGCGTGAGCGACCTCGGATACTGACAATCCTGTCACCAAAACACCTGCGACCATGGCCGCTTCAAGCAAAATTACCCGCATATTCGACATTTCTAACGATCCTGTTGAACGATTGCTGACCAGTCAAAAGCGACCCGTCTGTATTGGCCTCAAAATATGGGCTAACTTGGTTAATGAAAGGTGAAAATCGGTTATTAAATAGGCGGCCTATTAGCGATCGAGTGGAATATCCTATAAAAAGAAACGCTTGCCGGAAAAGCAGTGTTATTCATTGGTATCGTGATTCATCCGCCGCTAAAGTGTCGACAATGGGTCTGACCGCATATCGTTGCTGCCTTGGCATGCTGGGTCTTTTGCTGATGGGTTCGCTCATCCGGCCGGGCTATGCTCAGACGACAGATCAGATGCTGGCCGGTGCACCGGACCAGCCGGATTTTGACGCACCGCTCGATCCCGACCAGCCGCTGACCGAATTTCCGGATTTCGGCGTCGATTGGCCCGATCTTGACCAAATGGCTGAATCTGTTCCCGATGACAGCGAAGAGCAAGCTGTTCCGGCACTGGCAACGGCAGGACCGACCAAGGCTGAGAATGAGGCTGGGGATGTTCAGACAAGCGAAGCGCTAGTGGCGGACGATGGGCCACTCAATATTTATCGACCAACCGATGCATTGACGGAAACCGCCTATCGGATCAGCTTCGAAGGCTTGCCCGAAACAATCGGGGAATCATTTGAAACCCGGTTCAAGATATTGTCGGTTCTCGAACAATATCGCGGCGACGACGCCAATTTCGCTCAGATAAGGCGACGAGCGCAAAATGATTCCGATCTCGTCGAACGTCTGCTCAGGATAGAAGGCTATTATGACGCCGTCGTCCAGACGCGCTTCGAGACTGACGGAGCCGAGCGGGTTGATGTTGTTATCGACGTGCAGGCAGGGCCACAATATGAGCTGGACGCTATCGCTTTGCCGGGCCTTGAAACGGCCGTCGCACCCGATCCGGAGACGTTCCGCAAGAGCTTCGGGCTGCAGCCGGGTGATATCGTCAACAGCGACCGGATCATGGAAGCCATTGGTCGGCTCGATGGCGCCATGGCGAATAATGGCTATCCCTTCGCGAAGACCAGCGAACCGGAACTGGAAATTGACCATGCCGAACGGCTCGGTGATCTCGAAGTTGTGGTCACGCCGGGTGGAAAATATGTTTTCGGTTCGATTGTCATGGCGCAAACCGACCTGTTCGGTCCCGATCATGTGCAGATGATTGCCCGCTTCAATCCCGGCGACCTCTATCAGACTTCGGATATCGAGGATTTGCGCCGCGCCCTGATTGCGACCGGGCTGGTCTCGACTATCTCGGTTGACCCGGTGGTGGCCGAAGACCCGGATGCTGTCGATATCGCGGTCAACCTGACTCCAGCGCCGCTACGAACCATTGCTGGCGAGCTGGGCTATGGCACTGGTGAGGGTGCCCGCGCCGAAGTCAGCTGGGAGCACCGCAATATGTTTCCGCCAGAAGGCCTAGTCCGCGTGACTGGCGTACTGGCGACGCAGGAACAATCGGGCAGCATCGCTTACCGCCGCAACAATTACCATCGCCGGGACAATGTGCTGAACGGCCGCACGGCGTTGAGCGTTGTTGATCGTCCGGCGTTCAAGGCCCAGACTTTCTCGGTCGCCGCAAATATCGAACGGCAAAGCAATCTCATCTATCAGAAGCGCTGGAGCTGGTCGGCTGGTATCGAACTGCTCGCGTCGCGCGAGGAAGATGTCACGGGACCGGCAGGAGCAACTGGCAAGGATACCTATTTCATCGGTTCGCTGCCGGGGCTGGTCACGTTCGACGCCAGTGACAACCTGCTCGACCCGACCCGCGGTTTCCGGCTAAGCGCTCGTGTCGCTCCCGAAGCCTCGCTTCAGGACGGCAGTTTCTTCTACGTACGAAGCCAGCTGGATGGCAGCGCCTATTTCCCGGTTTCGGACAAGATCGTGCTCGCTGGCCGTACGCGTTTGGGAATAATTGCCGGGGCCGGTAACAACCGCATCGCACCGTCGCGTCGGCTCTATTCTGGCGGTGGCGGATCGATACGCGGCTATGGTTATCAGAGCATCGGCCCACGCGACGCCAATAATGATCCGGTCGGTGGTCGTTCTTTGGTAGAATTTTCGCTGGAAGCGCGCGTTCGGACAGATATTTTCGGTGGTAATTTCGGCGTCGTGCCCTTTCTGGATGCAGGCAATGTTTATACCAGCAGCAGCCCGGATCTTTCCGGTCTGCGTTATGGCGCCGGCGTCGGCGTCCGCTATTATAGTGATTTCGGACCCATAAGGATCGATGTCGGTACGCCGATCAACCCCCAGCCGGGTGATTCGCGTATCGCGGTCTATGTCTCGCTCGGGCAGGCGTTCTAGATGACCGAAACCACGGACAGCCCTCGGTTCAAGCTGATGACATGGCGCTGGCCAATGCGCAGCCTGCTGGGTTTGGTCGCGATCCTCGTCCTCGCCATCGTCGGCGCTGCGATATGGCTGGATAGCAATGCGGGCCATCGTTTCATCATCGATCAGGTTGAAGCGCTGGAGCCCGACAATGGTTTGCGCATCCGCATAGAGCGGATTGACGGATCAATCTATGGTGAGGGCATAGTGCAGGGGCTTCAGCTCAACGATCCCAAGGGCCAGTTTTTCACCGCCGGAACCGTAGCGGTCGACTGGAACCCGCTGGCCTGGATTTTCAACGAACTCAATATCTCCAATGCGGTAATTGCAAAGGCGCGGTTCGAGCGATTGCCGGAATTGATCGATAGCGGGGAAGATCAACCGCTGCTCCCGGGTTTTGACATATATATCGGGGCCTTCCGCGCGGATAATCTGGCGCTCGGAGAAGCGATCGCCGGCACCGAGCAATTTGCCGATCTTTCCGGCTCGGCCGATATCAGGGCCGGTCGCGCGATGGTGCATCTGGATGCTGCAACCACCTGCAGCGGCGACAAATTGCTGCTCGCGCTTAATGCGGAACCAGACCGCAAAAAGCTTGATATCGATGCCGAAATAATCGCTCCGGCCAACGGTGTGATAGCGGCTGCTCTGGGGTTCAAGCAGGATCTGGCGGTTACGCTGAAAGGCGATGGAAGCTGGCAAAAATGGAATGGTGAACTGATCGCGCTCAGCAACGACAAGCCGCTGGCTCTGGTCACGATCGAGGCCAGGGAAGGACTGTTTGCCTATGATGGCAAGTTGGCCGCTTCTGCTCTGCCCGGTGGACTGGCGCAGAAAATGGCGTCACCCGATCTGGCCATAAAGGGCACCGCGAGTCTGGCTGATCGTCTTGTCGCATTGGACCTCCAAGCGCGATCCGCTGCACTCTCCTTCACAGCGAAGGGCGGAATTGACCTCGGCCGAAACAGCCTCGATGCGATGCGGATCGAAACCCGGTTAATCGATCCATCTGCGCTGGCAGCCAATTTGAAGGCGCAGAATTTCGAGTTGAAGGCTTTGCTGAATGGAAAATTTTCCGAGTTGCGCTATCAATATCTGCTGACCGCACCGCAATTGGCCATTGGCAAGACCTTGCTGACCAATGTCCGCGGCGAGGGTGACGGCCAGCGCGATGCCGGTGGCTGGAACATACCCTTGGAGCTGTCTGTCAGTACGTTGATTGGCAAGGGTGAATTGCTCAAGAAGTTGCTCTCCGGCTTCTCCGCCACCGCATTGCTCCGCTACGAAAATGATCTGCTCTTTGCCGAACGCGCGCGCGTGGCGACCAACACGGCAAAAGGCACATTGGATCTGGAACTGCGTCCTTCGACTGGAGATTTTACCGTCAACATCGCAGCCACTGCACCCGGCTTTGCAGTGGAGGGTGTCGGATTGGCCGACATCATTGCCGATATTGAGCTCGGGCCAGCGGCTTCCGGGCTCTCGCTTGATGGTCAGGTCAATGCCCGGCTCAGGCGTTTCGACATCGGTTTTCTGCGCGAGCTGGCTGGCGGTCTGCCAATATTGCAGACCGGCCTTGCTCTTGGTCCGGACGGACGCCTGCGATTCTCCGACCTCAATGTCAAGGCTCCCAAAATTTCATTCAGGGGCTCCGGCAACCAGACCGGGACGACGACCTTTGCCTTTCAGGGGTCCGGCACGCAATCTGCTTATGGTCGCTTTGATCTCAAGCTCGACGGGCCGCTGGACCGACCGAAAATTGCGTTGTTGCTCGATAGTCCGCTGCCTGCGCTGGGTCTGTCGGCGGTTAGTGTGAAGCTCGATCCGGTAAAAGCCGGTTTTGCTTATGTCGCCGCCGGTGGCTCGACCCTCGGGCCATTCAGCAGCGATGGAACGATTATAACGGCAGCCGGCCAGGACGCAGTGGTTCAGGTTGATCGCCTGCTGGTATCCGATACGCTGGCGACCGGCAGCATCCGTCCGACAACCGATGGCCTTGCCGGAACGCTCGCTATCAGCGGCGGCGGGGTCAATGGGGACGTGACGTTCCGTCCCGGCAAAGGTCGCCAGCTGATCCGCGCCAATATCAAGGCGGAAAATGCCCGTTTTGACGGCAAACCGCCGATCCTGATTCGCACCGCCGTTCTCGATGCCAATATCGTGCTGATCGATGGTCGGTCCGATATTGACGCGACCCTGCGTGCCCAGGGGATTAGCCGGGGCGAGTTGATTGTCGGCCGGATTGCGGGCAATGTAAAACTGTCTAACGGCAGCGGCACGGCGACTTTTGCGGTTGCGGGAACGCGCGGCAGCACCTTCGAATTTCAGGCGAAAGCCGATATCACGCCCGAACGTTACCAGATCACCGGCAACGGCCAGTTTGAAGGTCGCAAGCTTAGCCTGACGCGGGCGCTCGAACTGCGGCGGGTCAGCGACGGCTGGACCGCTTCGCCGACAACGCTCAGTTACGGCAGCGGCACCGCCCGGATGTCCGGCCACCTGGGTAATGGCAATAGCAGGCTCGATATGTCCCTGGCAAAAATGCCATTGTCCTTGCTGGATATTGCTTATCCTGATCTCGGGTTGGGCGGCAGCGTCAATGGTAGCGTCAATCTTACCCAGTCGGGTTCGCAAGTCCCGGTCGGCGAAGCGAAGCTGACGGTTAAGGGATTGACTCGATCCGGGTTGATCCTCACTTCCGCTCCGGTTGACCTCGGCCTGAATATTGCCATTTCCCGGAGCAACGCAGCGGCACGCGGCATCATCAAATCTCCCGCCGGGCAGACTCTCGGCCGCTTTCAGGGACGGGTAACCGGTCTCGGCGGCGGACGCTGGCAAGATGAACTGTTGCGCAAACCGCTGTTCGCGCAGGCGCGGTTCAGCGGCGGCGCAGAGAGTCTGTGGCGGCTGACCGGTGTGGAAACTTTTGACCTGACCGGTCCTGTGGCAGCCAATGCCGATGTCAGCGGCAGCCTCGCCAATCCGCAGATCAAGGGGCAGGTCCGCACTAGCAATGCGCGGCTCGAAAGCCCGCTGACCGGCACCGTCATTTCCAATATCAAGGCGGTCGGCCAATTTGACGGCTCGCGACTGATATTGCCGAATCTGACTGGTGTCACGGTCGATGGCGGAACCCTCAGCGGCAGCGGCAGTTTCAACTTCGCCGTTGCCCCCGGCGAAGGCATTGGCATCATCATGGACGTTAATGCCGACCGGGCGGCGCTGATCGCACGGGATGATTTTGCCGCCACCGTCACCGGCCCGATCAAGATCCGCAGCTCCCCGGAAGGCGGCCTGATTTCCGGCGACGTAACCCTCAACCGCAGCTTCTTCCGCTTTGGCCAGGCCAGCGCCAGCGCCAGCCTGCCGGATATCAAGACCCGCGAGATCAATCGCCGGGCCGATGAACGGCCCGTGCAGATCCGCGGACGGCCCTGGCGTTTCGCCTTGTCGGCGAACGTCCCCAACCGTCTACGGGTCGAAGGCCTCGGGCTGGACAGCGAATGGGGTGCCAATCTGAAAATTTCCGGACCGGTCGACAATTTTGCCATGGTCGGCACCGCCGAATTGATTCAGGGCAATTATACTTTTGCCGGTCGGCGCTTCCGGCTCGAGCGGGGCCTGATCCGCTTCGTCGGCAACCAGCCGGTCAATCCGATCCTGGATATCGAGGCCGAGGCCAATCTGACCGGTCTCAATGCCACCATCAACGTTACCGGAACCGGTAACAAGCCTGAAATCGCCTTTACCAGCATCCCGGCTTTGCCCGAAGACGAACTGCTTTCGCGAGTCTTGTTCGGCGCATCGATCGCCAATCTGTCTGCACCCGAAGCCGTCCAGCTCGCCGCTGCCGTGGCTTCGCTCAACAGTGGCGGCGGGCTTGACCCGATCAATCAGCTGCGCAAGGCAGTCGGGCTCGATCGCCTGCGGATATTGCCGTCCGACACCGACACCGGTTCCGGCACCTCGATTGCTGCCGGCAAATATATCACTCGCCGGGCCTATGTTGAGCTGATCACCGACGGCAAGGGTTATAGCGCGACGCAGCTGGAATTCCAGATCACCCGCTGGCTGTCGATCCTGTCGACCATCTCGACCCTGGGCCGTCAGAGCGCGAACATAAGGGTGAGCAAGGATTATTAACCTGCGTCCGCAATGGCCATAAAAGTCGCGATAAGAAATCCGCGCATTCATGATGGATGTCGATCGCAACCTGAGGAAAAACCCAAGTCGATTGTGCGCAAAAGAGCCGGACCAGAATGACGATCTTCACCCCTGCCTAAAAACTCCCTTTTATATTAATGCTTTACAAGACAGCATGAGACTGTTGATATGCGGGATGCGCTCCTGCAGCTCATGGTGGAGTCTATTCTCCACCTTTCCTCAGGTTCTGTAAAAATGGCCGTTTTGCTCGGGCTGGCCATTTGTACGAACGATCATGCGGGCTGGGGGAATGATATGAAACTACATCGCAACAAACGGTCGGCTTCTCTTGGTTTGAGTGGTGTTGGTTCACGTCTCTTCGGTTTGAGTGGTGCAACCGCTTTTTGCACCATCCTCGCTGGACTGCCCGCCGTGGACAGCGCGTCTGCCCAATCCCCTCTGGCATCATCGGGACAGATCGTCATCGGTCACAGTACGCAATGCGTCGACTTGCCGAACGGTGAGCAGGGTGAAAATATACCGATCAACCAATATCCCTGTGATGGCTCTACGGAACAGGGCTTCGCTGTGGTTGCAGCGGCCAACGGATATTATAATATCAAATCCAGCCGCAGCGGCAAATGTCTGACGATCCTGAACAGCTCGATGGCGGACAATGACCCGCTCGTCCAGAATTCCTGCAATGGCTCGGCCAGTCAAAGCTTCTCGCTCACTGCTGTCGGCAATGATTTCTACAATATTGCAGCGAGCCATAGTGGCAAGTGCCTAAGCGTTCCCAATGGTTCGGTCGACGCGAATATCGGCCTCGTGCAATTGCAGTGTAACGGCACCAAAGCGCAGATGTTCTGGTTCCAGGACCTGGTCGGCATGGTCCTTCCGCCGCGCCCGCAAGCGCAACGGCCAGCAGCGCCGCAACCGCGCCCGGTGCCAGTACAGCAGCGTACTCAAATCCAACAACCCCCCGTTCAACAACCACAATGGCAACCAACGCCCGCACCGCAGCCGCAATGGCAGCGGCCACAGGTTCAGCAGCCACCGGTGCAACAACCGCAGTGGCAGCAACCGCAGGTCCAACAGCCCGCAACGCCATCCGGTACGATCAGCCGGCTGTCGAACAAGATGACATTCATTGCCGAGACCCAGACAATCTCGCTGAGCCCTGACGGCCAGCGGATGGTGAGTGGCGGTTGGGACAACAAGCTCACGATCTGGGATACATCCGGTTCGGCACCGGTTGGCGTTGTGTCGGTTTCTCTGCAGGGCAGGGGTGATTTGCTGCTCGACACCGCGTTCAGTCCGGATAGCCGGCGGATCGTGACCGGCAGCCGCCAGAGTGGCAATGTAGCGCAAGCCACGGTCAATGTCTGGGATGCGTCGACCGGCGCCGTGGCCTTGGTTCTGCAAAATCCGCCTTCGGCATTTTGCGGTTCGGTGGCATATGATCCACAAGGCTCGCGGATTGCCGCGGCCTGCTTCAATCAAACCACCGGAGCCAGAACCTTGCAGCTCTGGGATGCGAATAGCGGCGCGCAATTGCTGTTCATCAACGGCGTGAATGGTTCCGTTGTATTCAGTCCCGACGGTAGCCGTGTTGCGAGCGACAATGGTTCGACGCAGGCAGTCAATCTCTATGATACGCGCAACGGGCAACTGGTTCAGACCATTCAGGCCAATATCGTCGGCGGAGCCAAGCAGGTGATTTTCAGTCCCGACGGCGTTCATCTGATCACCGGCAATGGCGAAGGGACAATCAGCGCCTGGAACATTGCCACAGCCCAGCAGGTCTTCAAATTTTCCGGCTACACCAGCAGCGTCAACGATGTCGCCATCAACAAAGCGGGCACGCGTCTTGCCAGCGTGCATGAGGATGGTTCGCTTGTGTTGTGGGACGGCACTTCAGGCCAGCAGCTATCGAATTTCAAATCGGCCAAGCCGCTCCGCTCGGTGACCTTCAGTCCCGATGGAAACGTGGTCGTCAGCGGCGGCGATGAGAATATCATCAGGGTTTTTGCTGATTGAGGCTTCTGAGAAAGACGTCCGTCGTGCTTTGATCAAGTGAATGACTCTGAGGAACAATATGATGAACAGATTATTTAGGACATGCGCGGCATCCCTGGCAGCACTGACGTTCGCGACAGGTCCGGTTCTGGCGGATGACACCACAGCGGACAGTTCCGCTGACGAAAAAGTGTTGAGCCAGTTTTATGACGATGTCGAGAGCATCCGGTCAGGCCTGCCTTCTTCCGGCTATGATGTCTCGGAAGCGGGCCGCAAATGCACGGCCGAAGTTGATGCTCTGGTACAGGCGTTGCCCGTCACTATTTCGTCAAATTTTCGCTGCGATGTAGGGGACACCGGCGGAATTGTCATACTCGGCGGTGCCGCGCTGCGATAGCGAACCCGGCTTTGGCACTGGCGTTTCAGGCAGAACCCGACCAAAGTGCACTGCCATTCCCGGCTGGAAAAGTCCGGCGGGGCCTGGTGCGCACTGGCATATCCGCCCGGCGGTGAAAACGTGCGATCTTCCGCGGCAAGCAGCCGACCGGTCACCGGCGGCTTCCGCGCATCTCGGCCCTCGGTCGCCAGAGAGCTAGCATATCGGTGGGTGGATGGAATAGCTGCCGGTCGGATAGCGCCCCAATTGCAGCCGCTGGTATTTATGATAATGGATGACCCATGAGCCTACTAACTCCACCTTGCCCTAGCTGCGGAACAGCAGTCCCGTTCAAAAAAACTCAGTGGGGGTTGGGGAAGCCTTTTGCGTGTGAAGGTTGTAATGCCAAACTACTGATCCCGCGCAACTACTGGATAGGTTTAGGGGCTTTCATCGTCTTATGGCGTCTGAAAGGGCGCGCGGAAACCACAGCAGAAATTTTATTCCTGCTTGTTGGACTTGTATTAGCTGTTCTCATTCTCTCCCGCGTCTTTCTTACCCCGAGAATCGTTTGATCCCAATGGCCGCTTTCCACCCACTTTCCGCCGTCCAGAACGTTCAATAAGAACCGTCGCATTCAGGGTGAAGCAGTAGACCCCATCCGCACCCATCAACCACAAAAAAGCCCGGAGCGATCTCTCGCCCCGGGCTTCTTGTTTCCAATCTGATCGAAAAGATCAGCTCGAATAATACATGTCATATTCA
>TARA_R110000824_G_scaffold103901_6_pt1 | contig 12654 bp, 14 predicted proteins | sample TARA_R110000824 | Tara Oceans TARA_R110000824 (sample SAMEA4397747) | marine metagenome | biome: Polar Biome; feature: [MES] marine water layer (ENVO:01000295) within the mesopelagic zone...; material: water (ENVO:00002006), including particulate matter (ENVO:01000060) such... | reverse complement strand
GCCGACTTTTTACCGTTTCTCGCAGACTTAGGACCGGAACCACAAGCCTTGCAAGAGGCTCCAAAATTACCCGGGCCAGTAGGCGCCGCAGCTTCCCTAGTGCCCAAAAAATGGTATACTAAGGTTTGGAACGGAATAAAAACCTTGGTTGGCGGTGGCGCCACCCTTGGCGGTGGCGCCCTTGCCTTCGCCGGCGGAGCCATGCGCGGCGTGGTCGGGAAGAAAGTCGATCAAGATGTTAGAATAGCTGACGTAGTTCCAGGTATTGTGTTAAGAGTCACCAACCCAGAACTTGAAGAATTGATGTCAAAAACAAATGAGCTGTTAGCCGCTATGGCCGGCCAAATGGTGCAGGATATGGAGCAATTAGATCTTAGCATGGATCACGTTGCGGCCGGCCTGACAGGCACAAGTGTACAAGATGTGCAAGGGCAACAAGCTGTCGGCGCCACGGAACGCTCATACCAGACTTTAACACCTGAAGAAGGCGAAGAACAAGAAGAAGAGCTTCCGCCGCGAGTTAAGATGCCGGCGCCCAAATCTCCGCCCCGGAGAAGCGCTGGGAAATAATTTCTTTATTATTCCTTTCTTGTTTCTATTGTTTACTATATGCCGAGGAGTGTATAGTTGAAGTTCGCCCACATTGCTGATACCCATATAAGAAATTTAAAGTATCACAAGGAATATAAAGAAGTATTCTCTCAGCTTTATAAAAAGCTTCGAGGATTAGACGTCGACTACATCGTCCACTGTGGAGACATCGCGCACACAAAAACTCAAATAAGCCCTGAGTTCGTGGAGATGTGCTCTAATTTTTTTAAAAATTTAGCAGACATCGCTCCTACATATATTATTTTAGGAAACCACGACGGTAATTTAAGAAATTCAAGCCGACAAGACGCGCTTACTCCAATTGTCAGCGCGCTAAATCATAGAAACTTGAATCTTCTTAAATATTCCGGAGAAGTCCTGCTGCAGTCTAGCTGGACAAACCAGCCTGACGTTTGTTTGAATGTCTTGTCTGTTTTTGATCGAGATTCTTGGACAAAACCTAGTGATCCAGAAGTTATTAATATTGCGTTATATCATGGCGCAGTTTCTAACTGCAAGACCGACACCGGCTGGGTTATGGAACATGGCGAAGATGATATATCTATTTTCAAACACTTTGATTATGGTTTTCTTGGAGATATTCACAAAACAAACCAGATCCTAGATAAAAAGGGGAAAATTAGATATCCCGGGTCGACAGTCCAACAGAATCACGGCGAGACAAACGACAAGGGGTTTCTGTTGTGGGATATCAAAGACAAAGAAACTTTTGAGTGTACACATCATATATTGGAAAACCCCAAGCCATTTTTAACAATTAAACTGACCCCCAAGGGCCGTCTGCCCAGCAAGCTTAAAATTAAAAAGGGCGCCCGTATCCGTCTTGTTTCACAAAACAATCTGCCTTTGGATATTATTAGAAAGGCTGTTGACGTAGTAAAAACAAGGTTTAGTCCGGAAGCAGTGACATACTTAAGCCGCGCCCATGGAGTACGCGGCAGTGTAGAGGAAATTGCAAATTCTTTAAAGCAGAAAGACTTACGCAATATCGCAGTTCAGGAAGAGTTGATAGAACAATACTTATTAGATTTCCAGCCGGCTAACGACGCTTTGAAAAAAGTATATGAAATGAATAAAAAGTATAACGCGTCGGCCGAGAAGGAAGAGGAGGTTAAACGAAACATAAATTGGAAATTGAAAAAACTAGAATGGGATAATTTATTTAACTATGGGGAGTCAAATAGCATTAATTTCGAAAACATGTCTGGCGTCGTTGGTATTCTAGGAAAGAATTTTTCTGGAAAATCTAGCATTATTGACAGTTTTTTATACACGGTCTACAACACTACGTCAAAAAATAATCGTAAAAATTTGAATCTTATCAATCAAAATGAAGATTCCTGCCGCGGCTATGCAGAGATAGATGTTGGCACCAAGACTTACAAAATTGAGAGAACTAGCAAGAAATATAAGAAGAAGTTAAAAGGGAAAGAAACATGGGAGGCGAAAACTGATGTTGATTTCGATGTACATGATCATGTAACCGGCACAGAACAATCGTTAAACGGTGTTACTAGAAACGAGACAGACAACAACATTCGAAGATTCTTTGGTACCGTCGACGACTTCTTGTTGACCTCCATGTCCAGCCAGATGGACTCTTTGTCTTATCTCAACGAAGGGTCGACAAAGAGAAAAGAAATTTTAGCTAAATTTTTAGATTTAGAACTGTTTGACAAGAAGTTTAAAATGTGTAATGAAGACACTGTTGACTTAAAAGGTGCTATAAAGAATTTCTCAGCTACAGATTATGAAGAGAAAATAAAAGATGCTAGAACTGATTTAGCTCGCTCCCAAGCGGAGCTTTCTGTGAAGGAACGCTTAACCGACGAGGTAGAAGTAGACTATTCAAAAACGTCTTCTAATCTAAAAACAACGAAACAAGAGATAGACACGATCCCAAATGACATTGTTGAGTGCCGAAATTCGAAGGAGAAGATAACGAAGTGTGAAACAGCCATGGCTGAACTACTGCAGAGTAAAATAACAAAGTCTAAAGAATTAGAGAAAAATTATGAATTTCTTGAAAAGATAGATAATTTTTTAACCGGTTTTGATATCGAAGCTTTCAACAACAAGAAAGAACTCATAGAAACTCAAGAACAAAATCTATTGCAAATAGAAAAAGAAATAGAATCTTTTGAAGCGAGCAAAAAAAGAAACGATAACAAAATATTTTCGTTGAAAAACGCGCCATGCAGCTACAATATGAAGGAAAAGTGTTATTTTGTTAAAGACGCCAGAAGAGCCCTCGATGATACGAAAAGAATAGAAATAACCTTAAATCAAATGACTTTGGCTAGCCAGACCTTGACAAAAAAGATGAACGACATAAATCCTGAAAAAGTTAAAAAATATATTGAAAAATATTATATGGTTTTAAACAAAAAATCTGTTTTAAAGGAGTTGATCACCAGTTTGGAACTAGAATTGGAAAAGGGAAAGGTCAAGCTTATTCAGTTTGAAAGTATTTTATCTGAATTAAAAAACAGCCAGCTGGTTTTTGAACAAAATAAGAAATTAGTAGAAAGACTTCAGGTTTTATTGGAAGAAAAAGAAGATTTGATGAAAGCAGAGAAGAAGCTTGACAACAAATTACAGAGTTCTAGAAAGATAGTTTTGGACTTATACAAGACGGTTGGAAGTCTTGAACAAGGGCACGCGAACATACTTGAGAGAAAAGAAGAATTCGACAGCCTACAGGACGAGTATGCGACTGCTGATTTGTTTTTAAAGTGCATGCACCCAAATGGTATATCTTATGATATTATCAAAAACAGGCTCCCACAGATCAACGCAGAAGTATCTAAAATATTGACAAATATCGTTGATTTTGAGATCTTCTTCGAAAATGACGAAAAAAAGCTTGATATCTTGATTAAGCATCAAAAGCATCTGGCGCGCCCAATAGAAATGGGCTCCGGCGCCGAAAAAACTATTGCGGCCATGGCCATTCGTTTGGCGCTATTGAATGTGTCAACCTTACCCAAGGGCGATATATTTATTCTCGACGAGCCCGGCACCGCACTCGATGCAGAAAACATGGAAGGATTCATCCGGATTCTAGAAATGATCAAAAGTCAATTTCGAACTGTCTTGCTCATATCACATCTTGATAATCTCAAGGATGCGGTCGATAACGAAATTGCGATTGAAAAAGTTAATGGGCGCGCCTTTGTACATGAATAGTTTATAAAACTTCAAAATAGTACTATTTATAATAGAATTTGGAGGTTCTCACATGGCGAAAGTAAAAGCATGGTTTGATAAACACGTTGAACGATTCGTTTCTCGCAAGTTTTTAGCATGGGGTACCGCGACTTATTTGGTAGCTACGAACTCGGTAACCAGCGAAGACTGGGTCGCTGTAACCTTGGTTTACATCGGTTCACAAGCGCTTGTTGATCTCGCGACTCAATGGAAGCACGGCAAGTAATAAATGACTACTGCAGTTTTTTGGAAAAAAACATGGTCTTGGGTTAAACACCATTGGTATTTTCCTGCTATACTTGTATTAATAATTGTTTTTTCTCTTTCAAGGGGCGACTCAACAAAAAGACTATTTGAGTTGATGCACACTCGCCGCGAGCAATATAAAAAAGAACTTGATTTGCTCAATAAGGCCGCCGCTGAAAAAAAACAAAAGGTGGACGACACCCTTAGAGCACACCAAGAAGCACTTGAGAAAATTGAAAAAGAGCATGATTTAAAGATTAAAGACTTAGAAGCGAAAAAAGGAGAAGAAATAAATACTTTGATTAAAGAGCATGAAGACAGGCCCGAAGAGTTAGCTGAGAAAATAGCAAAACTTTTAGGGGCAGAGCACGTCGAAGCAGGAGACCCATGAGAACAGAAGCTAAATTGTTATCAATTATTTTGTGCTTTTCGTTGATTTTTCTACCAATGATCGTGAAAGCAGAAGAAGCTACAAATGGGCAAGTAACTTCTCTCAAGCTAGGACAAAAAGCGCCTTATGCTGGGATCTTGCTGGATCCGACCGCAGCTTCCAAAATGTTTGTCGAACAGAAATACATTAAACTAGAGATAGAGCTAAGCCTTCGAAAAGAATTTGCAAGACAACTAGCTGACAAGCGGCTAGCCTTCGATTTGCTGAAGGTAGAGTATGACTCCCTAAAAGAGATACACCAAGAAACACTAAAAATCAGAGAACAACAAATAAGCGCCCTCGACGCGTCGCTAAAAAAAGAGCTAGGCAAAAACGACAATAGCGAATGGTGGCTAGCCGGCGGAGTTGTAATCGGGATTGTCTTGTCTATAGCTGTTTTTTACGCTAGCGTCGAAGTTGTGAAGAAATGACCAAGGACGATCCAGACTATATCGCCTCACTGGAGAAGGCGATAGAAAAGAAATACGGCCCAGAGACGATAGAAAATCCAGCTAAACATTGGTCTCCTGAAAAGGAGAAAAGCTATTTAAACGATCTAAAAGAATTTGTAAAAAAACAGGAGAGATATGAACAAGACCATGATCTTGAAAATGTCGCCGGTGTTTTAGTTAGTCGTAAACTACTTAATAAAGAAGCAATTTCCAATTGTTTGCAGTGCAAAAAAAAATTAAAAACATTAGATGATGAGGTATTTTTAGCTAAATTTGAATGTTGTTTCAAATGCTATATACAATTTGTAGAAGGCCGCGAAGAAAGGTGGCTCAAAGGATGGAGGCCAGAAAATGTCACAAGAAATAGTTGATGTATTAAGAGGAATTTCTAGCGCAGCAGCTAGTATGTACGACGGCGCCCTAGATGAAGAAGGAAACCCTGTAGAAATAGGGCTCAAGAGAGAAGAGGGCAATCCGGCTTTAGATAGCAGGGTTATAGACGGTTGCAAAGTGCGGGTAAACGGCAAAACTTTGATAGTAAGCTATCATTCTGAGTGCAAACTAAAAGATGTTTATTCGAATAGCTTTATGAATGATTTAGAACAAACTATGGCCGATATTGTCAAATTTTTGAAAAAAAGGTACCGCAAAATAACTGGGAAGACGCTCTCTTTAAAAGAGAAGGGCGAGTGTAACGCAAAAGTCGAGTCGACTAGCCGAGTCCGTGTTTTCGTTACAGCCAGCAAAGACTATGAAATTTCGAGCCTAGGCAAAGTAGATGACCCGAACGCCGGAAGCAAAGACAGCTTAGAGGCTTCTTTTAAGAAATTTCTCGATCAAGATGCCGGCAACAAACGCCCCAAAAATGACAAGCGTAAAGCTGAAAAAAGCTCTTAAGCATGTCGTTCTTTTTGACGAAAGAGCAGATTTTAGAAGAAGTTATTAAATCTGGCAAGGATCCGTCTTACTTTATTAATAACTACGCAAAAATTTCTCATCCAATGCGCGGCTTAATACCTTTCAAAACATACGACTTCCAAACTGATCTCGTGAACACTTTTAACGATCACAGGTTTACCGTTATCTTGAAAGCACGCCAGCTAGGCATCTCAACAATCACAGCGGCCTATGTTGCCTGGATGATGATGTTTCATCGAGACAAAAATGTTTTAGTTATCGCAACAAAATTCGGTACAGCGGCCAACTTAGTAAAAAAGGTAAAAGCGATTCACAGGCAACTACCGGAATGGATGAAGATAGCTAATATTTCGATCGACAACAGAACTTCGTTCGAACTAGATAATGGATCACAAATAAAAGCTTCATCGACGAGTAGCGACGCCGGCCGATCAGAAGCTCTATCTTTATTGGTCATCGACGAGGCTGCGCATGTTGAAGGGCTAAACGAACTGTGGACCGGTCTGTATCCAACTCTTTCAACTGGCGGCCGGTGTATCGCTCTCTCCACACCTAACGGCGTCGGCAACTGGTTCCACAAGACGTGCGCGCAGGCAGAGACCAAGGTAAATGATTTCCATATGGTAACTTTGCGCTGGGACGTGCACCCAGAGCGCGACCAAGAATGGTTCGAAAAAGAAACTAAAAACATGTCACGCCGGCAGATTGCTCAAGAACTAGAGTGCAATTTTAATATGTCTGGCGAAACTGTTTTTCATCCGGATGATATGAAGACAATCGAAGCTGGCCTTTGCGAGCCAAAGTACAGAACTGGATTTGATCGAAATATATGGATTTGGGAAGAATACAACCCTGAATTTAATTATATGTTAGCTGCTGATGTCGCGCGCGGCGATGGTCAAGATTATTCTAGTTTTCATATCTTCAAGATAGACACGAATGAAATAGTAGCTGAGTATGTGGGCAAGCCAACACCTGATGTTTTTGCTGACATTCTTAGTCAAACAGGTAGAGAGTTTGGAAATTGTATGGTTGTTGTCGAAAACAACTCTGTTGGTTGGGCGGTCCTCACCAAGTTGGAAGAGAATATGTATCCGAACATATACTATTCTAGAAAATCAACGCATGAACACGTTGAGCCATACCAGTCAGAACAAAGCGGTGTTATCTTTGGCTTCACGACCTCTTCGAAGACAAGACCTTTGGCTATAGCTAAATTTGAAGAGTTTGTGAGGAACAAACTAATTACGATAAGATCCAAACGTCTTTTTAACGAAATGAAAACTTTTATTTGGCATAACGGAAAACCACAGGCAATTAAAAACCACAATGATGATTTAATTATGGCCTGCGCTATAGGCTGTTGGGTCAAAGATACCGCGTATGCGGTCAACCAACGCGCCGTAGAATACCAAAAAGCATTTCTTTCCTCTTTAAAGTCAACAGAAAATAAGCTGAACACGACCATCCCTGGTATGATAGGATATGAAAGAGTTAAAAAAGAGAAAAACAAGCAAGATTATAAAGATTTTGCGTGGTTGCTAAAAGGATAAAGCATGGCGTCACCAGTAAATAAAAAAAATTCAAGAAATCCGGCTAGCCCACTTTTTCGCCAGTTAACAAAATTACTATCTGGGCCGCTGGTAAAATACAGGCGAGAAAACTCTAGGCAGCTTAGAAAAAGAAAATTAGACAATTATCGATCTAGATTTAAATCTGCTAGCGGACAAGAGTTCAAGGTGTCGTCATACAGCGAAGTTTATGGCTCTCTTCAGTCTGATTACTACGCAAATCAAAACCGCATGGACAGATATGTTGATTTTGATCAGATGGAATACACACCAGAGATCGCATCCGCTTTGGATATTTATGCCGATGAGATGACTACTTCTTCCGTTTACCGTCCAATAATAAATGTAGTCTGCAACAACCAAGAAATTAAGACAGTTATAGAAACTTTGATGTTTAATATTTTGAATATTGAATTTAATCTTTATGGCTGGTGCCGTTCCATGTGCAAATATGGTGATTTCTTTCTGTATCTTGATATCGAAGAAGGCGACGGTATAAAGAATGCGATAGGCCTGCCTATAAACGAGATTGAGCGTTTAGAGGGCGAAGATAAAAATAATCCAAACTATATCCAATATCAGTGGAACAGCGCCGGCCTGACATTGGAAAACTGGCAAATGGGCCATTTTAGGATCTTAGGAAACGATAGATTCGCGCCTTATGGAACTTCTGTTCTAGAGCCGGCCCGTAGAATTTGGCGCCAACTTACTTTGATTGAAGATGCCGTGATGGCATATCGTATTGTACGTTCTCCGGAGAGAAGAGTTTTTAAAATTGACGTTGGCAACGTACCTCCTCAAGATGTGGAGCAGTATATGCAGAAGGTCATGACGCAGATGAAGAGAAATACGATTCTTGATCCTGACTCCGGACGCGTTGATTTAAGATACAACCCTCTAAGCGTTGAAGAAGACTATTATATACCAGTCCGAGGAGCCTCATCTGGCACAGAGATCTCTGTGATCGGCGGAGGGCAGTATACTGGAGACATAGACGATGTAAAATATCTTAGAGATAAACTTTTCAGCGCACTTAAAATACCTATGTCCTACCTCTCCAGAGGCGACGGCGCCGACGAAGACAAAGCGACTTTAGCGCAAAAAGATATAAGATTTGCAAGAACCGTCCAAAGACTGCAACGGTCAGTAGTCTCGGAATTAGAAAAGCTTTCCGTCATCCATCTCTTCACTCAGGGGTACAGAGGAAACGACCTTCTGTCTTTCAAACTAGTCCTCAACAACCCTTCTAAATTGGCCGAGCTGCAGGAATTAGAGCACTGGAAGGCTCGGTTTGAAGCCGCGGACGGCGCCTCCCAGGGATATTTTAGTAGAAGGTGGGTCGCAAAAAACATACTTAATGTTAGCGAAGAAGAATTTGAACGAATGCAATTTGAAATGTACTATGACAGAAAACATGACTTTGCTCTCGAACAAGTTGGAGAAGCCGCAGCCGCCGAAGCTGGAGCCGGCGGAGGTAGCCTAGGCGCCGGACTCGAAGGCCCCGAAGACGCCGGCGAAATGGACGCCGGCACCGACATCGAAGGCCCAGAAACAGACGTGCCCGGCGACGAGCCGGCCGGAGAAGAAACTGGACCCCTTTTGGCGACCCCCGGTGGCGAAACGCCCGACGAAGAGGCCGGCCCGCCACCGCCGGGAAAAAGAGATGGAACGACAACTCCTAAATCAAAAGGCAAGATACACTATCCGAAAAAAAGAGACGACCGGCGCGCCGGCGCTAGGAAAAGAGCGTTTATGGCCCAAGGCGGCCAACAGTACACAGGCGCGAGCAGGAGATCGTATTTACCCGGCGCCGACGAGCTAAATTCACTTTATAAACTTTCCGAGGGGTTGAGTTCTAATTACTATGATCAAGAAGAAAAGGAGATTTTCAAGGAATCCTATGAAGTGAAGAAACTTATAGATTCTTTGGAGAAAAAATCTGATGAAACTCAACCATAACAAAAAAAGAAATACTGTTTTTATCTACGAGCTGCTCATTAAAGAATTAGCAAAGGCTACTATGAATAACGTTGTAGAAAAAAAATCACAAATATTGTCGATAATAAAAGAGTCGTTCTCAAGAGGAAAACTGCTAAGAAAAGAGCTAGAAATATATAAATCGTTTCAAGACATTGAAAATATGAACAAAACAACGATAGAAAAAATGATTTCAGAATCTAAAAAACATTTCGGCCGACTGGATAGAAAAAAAGTGTTTGACGAGCAAACGAAAGTTATAGGCAAAATCAATGCGGCCCTCGGCGCGCCTTCCTGGAATACATTTGTGACAGAATTCAAAAAAATGGCAACAGTTAATCAAATTTTAAATCAGAATCTTTCACCCAAAAATCAAGTACTTCTGGAAGAAAAGCTGTTACAAAAGCTAACTGCAAATAAAGAAGAAGAAAGACCCTTTCCAAATATTAATAACTTAGCTGTTAAAACGTTTGTCGACAAATTTAACAACGAGTACTCTGCAAGTTTGAACGAAAACCAAAGAACATTATTAAATAAATATATTTCCTCGTACGAAGACAGAGGCATTGAATTAAAAGCTTATTTATACGAAGAAATTGATCGGATCAAGGATTACTTGAGCGTTAACTCACAGTCGCAAGACAAGGCGACATCACAAAAAATTAAAAAAATTGTTGAAAGAATAGACAACTACAACCAAAGAAAAGTGGACAAAGCATTTATCGCCGAAGTAATGAAAATACAATCACTAGTAGAAGAGATTAACAATTAATGGCTGTTACGATTAAAATTAAAATTAATGATAAAGAAGTTGAAAAAATTCTTTTAAATGCCAGAAAAACGATTGACGGGAACATATTTGTTTTCGACCATCCAGATATGGATATTTTGATATTGCCGGCAAAAAATAAGATTGTTTCTCTTCCGAAAGAAGATTTAGATGACGAGCTTCACGATGGCCAACACAGATTATTTAAGTTCTTGGTAAGAAAAGGAGTTGTAGACCACAGTACAGTACAATCAGGAAATTTGTTTATGTCGATGGAAGGCGTAATACCGGATGTAGCCGGCGCCGGCGATAAAATACAGTACTGCTTGTACGCGTTGTCTAAATTTATAGACCAAGAAGCTCCTTTTTATAAAAATCAAGAAGAATATAAAAAGGAGATGGAGAGAGACCTACTCCAGCCAGAAATTGATGAATACACTGAATTCGACGCGTCACGCCAAGGTGAGACAAAAGGCTCCATGCCTCCTCGCATGGTGAAATACGGTATACATAGCATATATAGAATATAGGTATTTGATGGAATTAATATATTTTATTCTGATTGCATATGGCATGACATATATACTGGTTTACGGATCAATATTTTCTTCGGTTAGACCATCTTGCGGAAAATTAGGCGAGCTTTTGCACTGCCCGTTATGTACGGGCTTTTGGGTCGGTGTGTTTTTGTGGAGTATCAATAACTTCACAGAACTATTTACTTTTGAATATAATTTAATAAATGGTTTTTTGTTGGGATGTTTGTCCGCCGGAACAAGTTATTTTTTGAGCACGATATTGGACGATTTCGGTATTAAAATAAAAATTAATAAAACACAAGGAGGTAATGAATATGAAGCGTCGTAATATCGCAGAAGTTAGACGTTGTTGTAATGGCAGTGATATCGCGCGAGGGTGAGCCTCGCTCGTTTTATATTTTATTGGGAGAAAATAGTGATAGTGAAAAGCACAAATGTGAAAAATAACCCAGCTTCGTATGTGTGGGGAATTAGAAACCCTCGAAGAGTCGCCAACAAGTACAACGGCTTCGGAGTTAAAAAAAATAGATAATGTCGAAACAACTGCTTACAGAATATTTTGAGTTGTGCCCAGAAGGAAGATGCCCTATCGACCGCTTGACCGAGGCGGAAAAACACAGTATTTCCAACGGAGGGGTGTACCTCGTTGGTGTATGTCAAAAGGCTGGAACTAAAAATGGTAATGGTCGCGTATATCCCCGAGAGACGCTGCAAAGAGAAGTGAAAAACTATCAGAAAGCGATCACGGAAAGAAGATCGCTCGGCGAGTTAGATCACCCTGATGATAGCGTAGTTAATTTAAAAAATTGCTCACACTTGGCAGTGAAGATGTGGTGGGAAGGTGACAGTGTTATGGCGAAATTCGAAGTGCTTAACACACCTTCCGGAAAAATTTTAAAAGATCTTGTGAAAGCGAATGTCAAGCTTGGGATATCGTCCCGAGGCTTGGGCTCTGTTAAAGAAGAAAAAGGGATCACGATGGTGGAAGATGATTTCCAACTAATATGCTTTGACATGGTGTCCGAACCATCCACACCCGGGGCATATTTAAGACAAGAAACAAAACCAGATGTAGGGCAAGAAATCAATTTATATATTAAAGAGTCCAAACGGAACAAGGTTGACGAGTTGATTGACTCAATATTGAGAGACTAAAATGAAGAAAAACGAATTTAAAAAAATATTAAAGCCCTTGATCAAAGAAGCTGTGAAAGAAGTCCTTTTTGAGCCCGGGGTACTTTCCCGAGTCATAGCCGAAGTCACGAGAGGTACACAAGGGGCGCCCCTAGTCGAGGTCAATCAGGAAGATATCCCTGACCAAAAAGAGCTAGCGCGCTTGCACGAAGAAAAGAGACAGCAGAGGATAAAAAGGCTAAACGAGTCCGCCGGCTTGAACGCCGGCGTTTTCGACAGAGTGTCCGACGTGCCAGACGCGCCGTCCCAAGGCCCCCTCGCAGGTGTACGATCGGCAGACGCCGGCGTTGATATATCTGCAATTACAAAAATTGCCGGCGGATCTAGAAAATGGAAAACACTAATAGGAAAATAATATGCCAATAAATGTTGAAGTAACCTTAGAAGAGTGCCGCGGCGACCAAGCTCGTTTAATAAAGAAATTTATTAAAAAGGTTAAAAAAGAAAAGATAATTGAACACTATTTAGAGGGAAGAGTTTACAAGAAACCTTCAGAAAAACGCCGTTTAAAAAGGGCGAGAAGAAAGCAAGCAATTAAAAGCGCGCAAGCTAAGAGCAGGAGATAAAAAATGGCAACAGATGCAAATACAGGACAACCAATATTTGGAGGCCACAGTAGTTGGGGAAGAACAAGAAGCCCAAAAAACCTAGCAGGTACACAGGGAGGTGAGGTAACGACCGTCCTAGAAACTGCTCTTGTTGATTTCACTGCGGATGAGAATGCAGCTGTTGGTTA
>TARA_R110000824_G_scaffold215951_2_pt1 | contig 12656 bp, 20 predicted proteins | sample TARA_R110000824 | Tara Oceans TARA_R110000824 (sample SAMEA4397747) | marine metagenome | biome: Polar Biome; feature: [MES] marine water layer (ENVO:01000295) within the mesopelagic zone...; material: water (ENVO:00002006), including particulate matter (ENVO:01000060) such... | reverse complement strand
GCACGGTTCCATTGACGTCCGTGTACTTCAACTAACTTTTCTCTAAATTTATCTTTTTTATATTCCATAATATAATAAGGGTAGGTGCTATAACGACAACCTACCCTCACTATGCTAAACTTATGCTAAGTAATACTCAGCATATTTACCGTTATCAATACGTGATACTTTTTCTTGTGTTTTGATATCCATACTGTGTCGATTACGTAACTCAAATATAATAGCACTTAATCTAGTTGCATTGAACTTTTTAAATGCTTGCATTGATGTAATCTTACCACCTCTTTCAAGATGACGTTTTACTCTCTCTGTTTTTGTTAGTCTTGTTCTTAACATTATTCTCTCCAGTCTATTAGAATTTGGTAAGTAAACCATACTTTCCAAATTGTTAATGAAACATGTATATGGTCAGTATTATTATCATTGTTACCAAACTCAAATGTAAAACTTACAAATTTAAATAACATTATTTTAAATCCATACATCTTTTTTTGTTTTGCTGGTAACCAATAAGCAATCTGAAATATATACGTTATTATATTCATATTCGTTTTAGACGAAATGAATCTTTGAACTCAAGTGGAACTTCCCATAGTTCACCGTCTGTACTTTTGACCATCTTTAGTCTCCTCTGACGTGTTTTAGAATCACCTTCTAAAACCATTAATTTACGTGATGCATTTTCTATTGCACCACTACCTTTACCTGAGTATATATCTAAAATACCACTTCTTGCATACTCTCTTGATGTTTGAGATAGTTGTATGATAATCATATCATAATTAACTGCAAGGTTACTCAAGGCGTGTGATATATGACGTAATGATTCGTATTCACCTCTTGTATGTTTAGGAGGTTCTACTAAATCAATGTAGTCTATAATGATGCACGCTGGCGATATTTCTCTTATTTTTTTCCTTATGTCTTCTATAGTTGGACTAACAGTTTGCAACATAAGGTGGTCAAGTTTATCTCTATGAACATCATACAATGTTCTTAGGCTATCTTTTTTCATATCCTCACTTTTTGTATTAGATACAATCTGGATATTTCTTCTGTGCATTAGCCAAGGTGCGAGTTCTAAAGATAAATATAACGTAGGGATTTGCATTTCTTTATCTATTGTATCATTTGCTGCGTTATAAGACAAAGCAATATTCTGTGCGAGTGTAGTTTTGTTACAACCTGTTGGTCCAACAATAGTAACTAATTCGCCTGGATATATAATAGATTCTGTACCAACTAAGCCATATAGCTTAGATAGATTAATGCTTACACCTGAAAAGTCTTTTTCCATACGGTTATTTAATAACGCTTGTAAATCATCAACATTAAATATGTCCATAAGATAATCCTTTCTTTTAAAATGTATACAATTAGGTTGACAATACTGCATCATTATGTTATCCATACAACCGTACTGATACCCTTTTGTGTAAACATCATTTATGTTTGTTAGTAATGCTGATTCTGATAAACCATTATTTTTATTCCAATGGAACATTGCAGCTTTTGTAGCGTTTAATGGTATACCATTTCTTTTAAAGTGAGATATAATACGCATAGATGTTATGTGTCTTTGTCCTTTTTGAGGTTCATTATTATACATGTCTTGTACACAAGGAACAACATTACTTGATACAGTAACATTGTTAAATGCTTTTACATTAGGTGAATCAAAACTAACAAAGTTTTCTAACTTGCCAGATTGGTCATCAGATGGATATGTATAAATATCATTTCTATCCCACCTTTTACCAAGATTAGAGATAGCTTTATAAGACATACCAAAGAATTGTTCTTCACTAATGTATGTTTTATATAAACCTGATTTAAAGTTTTTACTACCTGAACATCTATATAATGCTGACCTAGAATATACTGACATATCAGCACTAGGTATTAATTTCATCATAGTATTTTTTACTATATATGGTAAATTATTACCTGAGTGATTCTCAAAGCCAAATACATTTGCTGATACATCAAAGTGAAAACCTGTACCACTAAAGAATACACATATGCTTTCAGCATCTAAGTGTTTTCTTAATAAATCATAGACATTGTGTGCTTTTTCAAGTGTTTTATCACCTGATTTGTCTACCATGTCTATGTCTATAGGTACATAGTCTATACTTCTATAGCCATTATATCCTTTTACACTTTTATGTTTTTTTATAAAGTCATAGCCTTCTTCATCGTATACGTAAACAGAACGGTATACAGGAAAATTTTTCCCATATACCGCTACTGTTTCTTCTAACTTGTCAAGGGAAAACAACAAACCTCTTGACATTGGGTTGCGTAAGGCTATCTCTATATAGCCTGTCTGCATACTATGCTCGTATAGAAGGAGAGTGTGAACTTTGTTTAGATTCTTCTACTTCATTTTTTAGAAAATCTAAATCATCTTTTTCATTATACTCTACAATCACTTCATTTTTCTTTGCCCATTCAATATATGATTTTAAATCAGCTACTGCTTTAGGGTTATCACTTTTAGCTATACGTGAATCTACTCTTGTATATACATTCTTTTCACCAGTATTTTTATTAGTAACTTCTGTTTTATATACATATACAGTAAACGGATATATATCTGCACCTGTAGTATCGGTATAATTATTATTTAAGAAATTTGCTATATCAGTAATAGGTTCATCTACCCTGTTTACCCAAGCACCTTCTTTACTTATACCTCCACCAAAACTAAGAGCATCAAATAAACTATATAGCTTTCTTAGTAATGAAGAATTTTGTATTACATCATTATCTTTTTCAAAAGAACCTGTGATTCTTAATTTATTAGAGTATTCACTATTCCTTGTTTTTATTTCTACTATGAGGTAGACATCTGCCCATTCATAGTTACTAGACATATCTTCAAAAGATAATATCTTAGCATCTTGGAAACCTAACCAAGGCGGTGGTCCATCTAATTTACCGTTGTTTGTTTCTTTTTGTGGTCTGTAAGGCATTCTTAACTCTCTTTCTTTTTATTTTGTTGATGCATTGCATTCATTACTTCATTAGCACTTGCAATGCTTTCTGCACTACCGTATCCAGCGTTACCTAACGCTCTACCAATAGCACTAGTTTCACAATTTTCTAATGCACTTGTACCATTTATTTGTCCTTTACTTTCATCTTCTTTAGCGTGTCCTGTAAAGAAACAATCTGGTTGAGTTATATCAGGAATTACTGTTGCTTTTACAATGTATATTCCATTCTCTGCATAAACAATTTTAGTGTCTATGCTTGGTCCTGGATTATCACTTGTTACAGTTAAATGTAACTGACGCAATCTTTCTGCTACAGTTATATATTGCTTACCTTTTATGTTTATTGTTTTAATTGAGTCTAAGTTATTGTTCATTATGGTGTATCTCCTGCAAAGTCTTTTGCTCTTTTTAAGCGTTCTATCTCTTCATCAAGACCACCTGCTACTTTTTGAAGGTAGGGACTATCTTTTAGACGTATTTTTAATTGATTAATTTCATTACCTAATACTTCTAGTGTTCTATTTTGATTTGAGAGTATAGAAGATATGCTACTTATAGACTCAACGATTGTTTGCAAAGACTCAATGTCTTTGTTTGTTATATTATCCATTATTTCTCCTTCTGACGTGTTATAAATTAGTAAAATAAGAGCACTTTTACAAGGAAAAATGCTCTCTCTTCATCTTGTGATTACCAAGACTATGCCATATATATTTGTGATAACCTCTGTTTGAGATTGCACAAAACAATTGGTTAACAGCCATACCACCTACAATTTGTGCTGTGAATATTGTATGTTTCATAGTACAAGGTGCATCAGGTATATTTGTGCTTGGTTGCCATTTACTTAAGTATATTTTAAAATCATCAGGCTTTACTGTTATAACTTCATATGCCAATGCATCCATACGTGCATCTACAAACACAGAGTTATCTTTAGCATATTGTTTAAATGATTCAAAAGCCATAAGTCTTGGCTCCATAGAGTCAACACATATAATAGTATGACCTGACAAAGATTGCCCATCATAAGTATCATATATAATGACTTTAGTATTTTTATTATATGATTGTATAGTACGTTTTGCTACAACATTCTTTTTAACCATTAAAGATTCTTCTCTGAAGAAACCAGTGGATAAATTATGTTGTTCAACTGTATCATTATCATATAGTATTATTTCTTTAAATCCCATTATTGCAAGGGACTGCACGATTGCGGAACCAATACCACCGCAACCAATCACAGTAACGCTTTGCAACTGTGACTGATTGATGATATCTTTATTCCTTAGGTACCTAGTATTCACGGTTAATGGTTGCAACATCTAAATACTCACCTTTTTTATTTGTTTGTACAGTTTCATCATAATACTCTAAAAAGAATGAGTCAAAGTCTTCATTCATAACTCTAAACTTTGCTCTTGCTTGATGAACATTTATATCGCCTGCAATAAACTCATCGGTTATACTAAACAGATTATCTTGTATTTGAGATTTTAATCCTCCTTTTACACTTGTATAATAAGAACCTGAAGCATTTGGGTGATTATAATAAGGTGCTGTATCATTCCAAAGTGCAACCTGTTGTTTAGTGTTTGATTCTTCTTGTTTTTTAAGATTATTTACAACTGTTTCAAACTCTTTACTAATTTTAAGTACAGGTTTATCAAGTATTATATTCTCAGATTCTATGATGATTCCGTGTTGATATTGTGATTTATAACTAATTGCAAATGCATAGTTTTCTTTTGTATGTGATACAACTAAGCTACCATAGAATCCATTAGCTGGGGCTAAGTCTATTAGAGTATCATCATCAGTTCCACTATGATAGGCACCCATATTATGATGACTATGAATCAAACCTACATAACATTTAGAAAGTTGAGGATGTGCCTTCATTTCTGATTGTATTGTTTTAGTTTGGTTTTTACCATCAAACTCAGTACTTGTACTAGTACCTACGTCAATAGGTACAAAATGTACAAGCTTCCATTTATCAGGAACATTAGATTTCTCTGATTGATTTGTTGAGTACCACGCTGGACCCGACCACTCCGTTGATGGGAATGCTTGGTGCAAATAGTTTACCTTGTCTGTCATTTGTTTCGTCAATAACAAACTCAGGTGTTTCGATTTTGCTTTCATAATTTATTTCACTCCTTTTGTTATATTCTTCTACATGTTTAACTGCTTCTACAAACAACTTTCTAATAGTCCAATTGAAAAAGTTTAAAATTGGTTTTATAGATTCTTCAGGTTCTATACTAGATAATAACCCTCTGAATTTATATTTTCTTTTAGAATGAACGTACTTAGACTTAGGCTGTGTTCTTTCTTTAAACACATCATTAGTCTTTTCGTCCTTTGTTTTTTCTGCTACTTTTTTACACATATATCTGTACTTACGTTCTTCAAACATATGAACATCAATATTATCAGGTATAGTTTCTTCGTCATAATGTTTATGCCAATCATCATTACTGCAATAATCATCTAGGTTTATATCATACCAATTACTTATAACATCTTTACTATTAAACATATAATAATTAACAGAATAAGAACGTATTTGGTTCTCATAATTAATAGTATATTTAAGTCTATATAGATTGTACAATAACTTCATAAGTTTGTAGTTAGTTACTATAGAACTTTTATTTATTATTGGTTTAACAATATTATCATTACTATATCCAAGAAAATGTTTTTGCATATAGTCTATAAACTCATCATAAGCAATAGTTTTACTTTCTGAATGTATGTTATAACAATTTTGTAATATTGAGATTAACAAACTGATACTACTTCTGTGATTGTGTATATAATCATCAGGTATGTTAAAATCAACCCCTGCTTTTATATTTGTATTACCTCTTATAATATATTTTAAATCATTTTCATACATTTGATTGTAATTAGTTTTACTACTAAGAGCTTTTGTTATTTCTTTATTTATCTCCTTACCTTTTAATTGTTCTAACATTTTATTTGTTATACTATTATAGGCATAGAATCTTAATCTAATCTCTGTAATTAAGTTATCAAAATGTAAATACTTACCATCATATGCATTATCATTGTAATCATCAACTGCTAATTTATATACTTCTTTTAAGATTGCATCTAGTCTTGCATCATTCTCAAAAACATGTGAAGGATTTAAAGATAGGTATTCAAGAGTATGGTCAAGATTAGTAATTTTATGTTTTATGCTTTCAACATACAATTTACACAATGTATCTTGTAAGATTAGTTGAGAATCCATATGTAATATATGACTTACATTTTTATACATTAGACCACTACTACGTTTTTTATTAAAATGAAAGCTAAAACGTGTAGTACGTCTGTATATATTGGACATACTTTGATAGCAATCTCTACCATTATTTGTTTTAAGCCATTGTTTCCAAGTATGAAAATAGAAAACAATACTACCTTCTTGACCATACTGTAAGAATCTATTAGAATACGAACCTAAACAAGCACGAGCTGTAACACTGCTGTTCACGTGTGGATGTGTAGCATTTTTAATTACATATCCGTGACCTGTAACATAGTCTTTAACAATATTATGAAAAGTCATTAACTCAGAATTAGGTACAATAGAACAATATCTCTTCTCACGATAAACTTTATAATATCTTATTTTGTTCATTCGCAAGAAAGTATTTGGTAATCTCATTTTACCTGTTGTTTTTATTTTAACTTTACCTAAGTCAAAAAACAAATCAAGATATGGAATTACATTATCATTATAATATTTTCTGTACCAAACAGGAATATTTAAATCTCTGAACGCTTCTCTCTGATAACTAATAGTCTTAATTTCTTCTGCATCTGTTACATCCTTCTCTATCATAAGAAAGTAATTATGTAGCCATATATCAAACATTTTTACATCACTTTCATTATTCCAATCAAGTAGTGTCAAAGAAATATTATCTTTTTTTAATTTATCATTATCATTCCAACGATATTCTTTGCAAGATGCATTTTCGGTTACATTAACAGAAAGGGAAGACTCATCAAGAATCTTCCCATCTACTAATATTCTATTACTATCTACCACTTTTTACGGAGCCTTTGGCGATATATATGGTATCATTTGGCTGTAATGGTGTTGAAAGAGTAGCATTATCTAAGTCTACTCCTGCTCTTGAAATAGTAATATCATCAGCTTGCTCATGTGCAAAGTTTTGATTTGCTAGAACATCTGTGATTGTTGATACGTCCTCAACTACTACTGGTCTGTTTGCATTTAAGTAATGCAATAACTGTACATCTACACCTGAATTTGGCATAATATGCTCTCCTTTTATTAATTAATTATTATTGACATTGCCCATACAATTATACTTACAAAGAATGTTGTTATTACAAGATTTCTAAACCTTGATGATGTTAACGTTCTTATTACTTTATATATTAATGAACGATAAGTTTTGGGCTTTTTTCTAAAGTGATATGCTTTCATATAATTACCTTTCTGAATACCAAGTATTATGGATGTAAGATACAATGATAAGTCAGTGCATTCTTCTAACGCATCATCTAATGTAAACTTACCGATAGGCATTTCTTGTTTGAATTTAACATTGCCTATGTCAAGTCTATTTTGTATGTAATCCATAATCTTTTTGTTATTATTTTTATTCTCGTCTATAAATTTAAACTTCATCTTCTATATCCTTATTAACATTAAGCCATTGTGCTTGTACTTTATCACTTCTTTGTATGGCTATCATACGTCTGTAAGCTGCACCTTTTGGCTTTACTTTCTCTTTTAGTATTAATTCGTGGTAAAAAAGAACTAATGTCTTTCTACCCATATGACTATTGAGTTTTGTATTTTTTAAGTCATCCATTACTTTACTCTCCTTTTTTTATTCTTTTACAAGTTCTCTCATAAGATTATTTAACTGATGATTAGTACAATTAATAAGGTCATCAGAACCGCAGATGCGGTTTTTAATCTTTAGAGAGACTTGCAATTCTTATTCAATTTAATAAAATATTAGTCAGTATATATTTCGCTTAGAAATATCTTACGAGTTGTCCCTCTTGAGATAATCCATCCAAGTCTGAACTAAAAACTAAGGCTCTTTAAAGAATACAGCTTGCCTCCTTTTATTTATATTTGTTTTAATTACTAAAATACTTACTGACTAATTCCAAATTTTTGAGTCTATCACAGTTTTGTATCATACTACTGCAAAATTATCCTATGCTTTGGGCGTAATTGGTGGTGTTATATAGTTAGGGGTAACTACATATTAAGCACGACAGACTCACCCGTATAAGAAATAAACTTATTACTTTGTTTGAAAGAGAGGTCTTCCCTCTAACAAAAAAATAAATACACTATAAAATATTATAGGTTTAAACTTTAATATTTAGTACGTCCTATATGAAAAAGGGAATTAAGGTATGAAAGGGTACCCTATGTACAAATAATTGTTTAAACCTATAACTTTAATACGAATAAAAGACAGAATATAGTTGCTTCTTGTTCATCTTTCTAATCTTTTTTAAAGGTATATTTGTATAGGTACGAGCCCAGGCTATGAGCTCATACTTATACTTGTAAGGACATTTCACAGCATTACCCCCGTAAGTGCTGCTAATATCCATATAACTATTTCTTTATTCATTTTTTCCCCTTGGTGTGTTTAGAAACCCTTCCTACATGAGTAGTTTCTGTACCACCTTCTACAAACTTTACATCTTCCCCATGTTTTTCTATAAGATATGTTTGATACTTTATTACTTCATCAATCAACTCATCTGTTCTCTGGTCAGAGTTATCAACTTGACTTCTAAAGTATTCAGTTTGTCCCTTATAACGTTTTACTTCTCCACGTAATTTATTTACTTGAAAGTGCTTATATATCATACCACCAAAGACACCTATTACACACATTATTATCATTAATATACTTTCAATCATAACTATCCCCTTTTATTAATTATTACTACAAAACCGAGTCCTTTCACAAATAAACATATAATAAAACTTTTTAAGTTTTTTTATATGGTAAGGGACCAACGTGTAGTAGGTTTACTTACTACACGTCCCTTACACGTGTTGTATAGACTATAAGGCGCTACACACCACGGGTGGAGTGACTGGTCTATACACAGCTGACGTGATTTTACGTTCAGCGTTAGACTTTACACTTTTAGTGTCCAGTCTATAAGCTAGGACGTCAGCGAGGGTAGCTCTGCTACCACTCCTGCTGATAAAGTCAGCTAGAGCCTCCGTAGAAACCGTAGGTTTAAACGGATGGTCGATGGTTTCAGCGAAGATATTCACACTTTGTGAATACACGTTGTTACCATCGCGGTCCTTGACCGCACCACGTGTATCAAACACTTGACAATTTTTGATAGAGAATTTAGTTGAACTCATAAGAGCCTCCATTGTTTAGTTAGAAGATATGTAGGTTTGATACTAAGTGCTAACAAACCTTTCCCAAGGTTGTGGGGGACGCACCCAAACACACAGAAGAATAATCAACGGACCTATGTCCCCATAGCCGTGATTTTCGATGGGTGGGGTGCAATGTGTACTACGTACTCCCATTCTACACAAAAAATTAGGATTAGCTTCCCAAATGTTTTCAACCAAAGTCTAAAAGGGGGTAGTATGCTCTATGTAGTATATTTTAAAGGAGTTAGGCAGATTTTTTTTTTTGTTGTTTTTTAATAAAATCGGTTATAATTTATATTATTATATAAGTTAACTATGATTTATATAAGTTAACTATGATAGGTAACATTTAGAACAAAGTTTAGTATGCAAGTTAAGTTTAACAAGTACTTAAACAAAGATTTTTCATTAAATAGCGGCAAACTCTGGTCTGACGTTAGTAAAATTCAAGGGTTTTACATGGACAAAAGACGTAGAGAGCTGTATGAAGCTGTAACTGACTGGTATAAAGCAACTTACAAGGGAAGACTGTATGGCAAAAAGTCCAGCATGGCAAAGAAAAGAGGGTAAAAACCCAGAAGGCGGATTAAACCGCAAGGGTATAGCTAGTTATAGAGCTGCAAACCCTGGTTCTAAGCTAAAAATGGCAGTTACAGAGAAAAATCCCAAAGGAAAGAGTGCAAGTAGGCGTAAATCTTTCTGTGCACGTATGTGTGGCATGAAAAAAAGACTTACTAGTGCTAAAACAGCTAATGACCCTAACTCAAGAATTAATAAAGCTCTAAGAAAATGGAGATGTAGATGCAAGTAGAGAATTTTACACCAGCTCCTAATCATTGTGTAGAGTGTAATGCACCATTAAAGATGGAAGAGATGTATATTTGCGAAGATTGTTTTGATTATACAGTAGATAGAACTGTAAAGCCACAATCAGAAGGTAGCAGTTTAGAACTAACAGATGCTGCTTATGAAGAAGCTTATTACTCATCTCAAGAAGATTAACAATGAGAATGAACCTTTATAAAGATGAATCTGATGAACCTAGGCAAGGATTATTTAATAGGTTAATGCAGTATAAATTAAGAAAAGAAGATGGTTTTAGAGATAAAGTTGCGGGAATGTTGCAAAAAAAAACGGTATTCAATAGAGCTCTGTTTGTTGAAGACATGAGTGATATAGCAAAGGATACTGAAGATAGTTTAAAAACATATTACAATAGAGATGATATACAGGTGAGAGCGTTAAATAAAGTAAGAACACCCGAAGACCAAGCTAAATACCTTGCTTCTGGTGCCAGCAGAACTGAACTAAGCGTGCATAATTATGGAGCTGGTACAGACTTTCAAATATTTATTGGAGGAAAATTAGTTGATGGCACTCGTGGACCTAATTCAAAAGACGTATTAAAAAGTACAAAACCTTACCAAATATTAGGTAATCATGCTAAAGAAAAAGATTATTTTTGGGGTTGGAAATGGGATAGTGGTCACGTAGGTAAAACACGTTTTGTACATGAACTTTTTCAAGAATATCCAGGACTTGCTGACAATGATAGCACAAAAGCTTTTTATGAAAAATATCAAACAAAAGCTCCTCTTAAATACAAAGATACTTTGGATACATTAGACGACATCTATGGGATTCGCCAAAAAAGGACATATACAGGTCCAGGGCAACCAATAGAAGATTTATTACCAACTATTAAAAGTGATTAACAAGGAGAAAAATTAATGCCTAAATTTGGAACAAGGTCTAAAAAGAATTTATATACTGCACATCCTGATTTAATTAAAGTATTTAAGGAAGTAGTAAAAAACTTTGATTGTACAGTCATTGAGGGACATAGGAGTAAGGAAAGACAGAATAAGTTATTTGATGAAGGTAAAAGTAAATTAAAGTACCCAAAAGGTAAACATAACGCATCACCTAGTAACGCAGTAGATGTAGCACCTTATCCAATTGATTGGAATGATAGAGAAAGGTTTACATACTTTGCAGGATATGTATTAGGTGTAGCGTATCGAATGGGTGTAAATATAAGATGGGGTGGAGATTGGGACATGGATACTCAAGTTAAAGACAATAATTTTGACGATTTACCTCATTTCGAGCTAAAGAAATAAGTCTCTCCTCTGACTGACCTAGACGTAGGTAGGGTGGGTGGTGGCAAATCATTATGTACGAAGTAACAATAAATCATAAAACAGGTTCAAAGACGTACAAAGTGTATACAAAAGAGGAGGCAGAGACTAATAATATAGAGTATAAACCCTGGAACGAAGCTAGAAAAGGTGATTGGGGCATAACAGATGATAATTATGTATCTGAGTGTTACTCTTCTAAGCAATTAAAAAAGGCTATGTATTTAAGATATCCTGTTGGAACTGTATGGTCTAACTCTAAACGGTTTAAAAGCAAGGGTAGGCTAAGCATACATAAGACTGATGGCAAATCTTATATGAGCAATGTAACACGTACAACTAAAATGAAAGAGATTATTGGTTTAGTTGCACGTAAAATGCCTATAACTAAGGCAATAAAAGAAGTTATAGAACCTAATACAATTTCTGAAAAAGATAAATGGACAAGAATGACTAGAACAAAGGAGTTTAAAGTAGCAGTGAGTAAAGAAAAAATAGAAATGCTAGCTAAACATGGTATTACAGATGAAAGTCTTGCAGAGAAATGGAATGAATTAGAGAGAGATGCTGTAGAACTAGGTACTAATAATAAGGTAGAGAGTATTAAGATAAGACGTGGGATACTACAAGACCTGTCACAGTACAAAGGTTGGGCTAGAGATGAGAAAGTAAAGCTAAAACAAGAACAAATAGAAGGCGTATTTGATACTAAGATGCTTGGTGAGATACTTAAGATAAAGGGTACATCTCAAGAAGCAGAAGGTAATATAGCTAATGAGTCTTGATGGTGAAGAAAAATATAATTTAATACAACAAGGGCTAGAGTTAGCCCGTAATATGGGTAAGTTTGGTAAAGTATGTTTTCCTAAGGCACTTACACGTGCAGTACCTTATTTTCATGAAGAGATATATAAAACATTATTAGATGAGACTTATAAGCGTGTTATGGTAGCAGCACCTAGAGGTACAGCTAAATCTACTGTAGCTAGTCTTATATTACCATTATACAAAATTACATTTAAACCACCAGATGAAGACCTGTTTATTGTTATTGTATCAGAATCACAAGCACAA
>TARA_R110000824_G_scaffold158969_3_pt1 | contig 12664 bp, 2 predicted proteins | sample TARA_R110000824 | Tara Oceans TARA_R110000824 (sample SAMEA4397747) | marine metagenome | biome: Polar Biome; feature: [MES] marine water layer (ENVO:01000295) within the mesopelagic zone...; material: water (ENVO:00002006), including particulate matter (ENVO:01000060) such as...... | reverse complement strand
AGATCCTAAAGTTAAAGACTCTGCAGTACCTCCTATTGCATCAGGATGCTGTTTAGTACTAGCAAACTCTCCAAATCTTACTCTATCAAAGAATTTAGCAATTTTATAAGTTTTACTAGTGTAATCAGTTAGTCCTCCTTGCCCAAATATACCACTACTTGCCCTAAAAGAATCAAGATTAATCAAGCCAAAAGTTACAAAATTGACAATAAAATCAAGCATTCGTCTAAACCAATTTTTAATTCTGTTAGAACCTACTTGATATGCTCCACTGGTCAGTACAGTTTGTCTAAATTCTCCTGCTAACCATTCATCTGCTTCTTTATCTGTTAATTTAGAAAACTCTTTTTGTACTCCTTTATAAGTAATTACTTCTCCAGACTGGTTACGTACTTCGTCAAATAATGCTTTTGCTTCACTTCTTGGAAGCATATATAATGACACTTGATGCCAAGCTTCATGGTATTCTATTCCAGCTTCAGCCATTGTTGCAACCATTATTCTCCCATATTCTGTAACTCTACCTTGTGCTGGACCATTTAGAGTTGTCATAAAGTTCTCTACATACTCAACCTTCATTTTAGGGAACATGTTTTTCATATCGGCGTCAATCATAGATTGAGCCGATTCTCTCCACTCCTTATTATACTTTAAATTCATATTTAAATCCTTAACTAAAGATTCAGCTACACCATCAGGATTCTCAGTATCTAAAGAGTCTAAATTTAAATCATCTAATTTTTGTTGTCTTTCATCTTTTGCTTGTTGTAGTTCTTCTGCTGTTTTTTCTACTACATCAATAGTAACATTAGGATCTAAAATATCTGCATTTTTTTCAATCTGGCTTATCATATCCTCAAAGTCAGGAATTATTTGTCCTGTTTCTGTGAACTCTGGAATTTCATTAGCTTTGTCTTCTTGAATCTGCTCTACCTCTGGTTCAACTATAGCTTCTTGCTCATTGGTTTTAACTTGTGCTGAGTCTATAGGATCAACAACTTTCCCATCAACTCTTTGATTTATATATTTTGCAAAACTTACATTATATGTATTATTCTTATACTCATCTAAATATTTTTGAATAGCATCAACAGCATTTTGTATTGTTGCATCTTTTTTAAGTCCTAATGTTTGTCCTGGATGTCCTCCTGGAGCTTCAGCAATATAATTACCAATAATTCTTCCTGGTGTAGGATCTACTAACATTTTACTACCCATAGGAGTTTCTACTTCAATTTTTTGTCCTCTACTCGCTAATCCTAGTGTTTGTTCAACTTGTACAATATCTTTCTTTTGAGTTTCTGTATATATAACTCCTTGTGGTGATGATGGATTTGGATTAATATAATTTGTATTATTAGGAGTATGTTCTCTTTTAGTAGGGTTTAATCCATATACAACATATCTATAATCTGTTTGTGTATCCATTACACTGTTAGTCATAGCAGGAATACTAACTCTTAACGGGGGTACATTAGATTCACTTCTTCCTTTTTCTGGACTAGAATCTAATAAATATTCTCTATAATTAGCCCAATTTGTACCATTAGAAACTAATTTAGAATTTTCAACATCTATAACAATATTTCCATTATCTAATCGTTTAAAAACAACTTCTTCAAATGGTACAGACTTTTTATCTTTTAAAGACTTATCTAATGTTGACTTATTTGTATGTAAAGTTTTACCTAAATTATCTTTAGTTCCATCTCCTATAAGAAATGTTCTTAATCTTTCTACAGGATCTGCCTCGTTATCTAATAACTGTTTAGTAGATATAAATCCATTACTACCAAATACATATCCTCCTCGTTTAGTATCAAAATAAAATTGATATTTATATGATGAATCTGGTGCCCCTTCTTTTGGTAGACCTGTAAACATTAAATCATTAATAATATCATAATAAGACTTTTCTGTCAATACTGTTCCGTCTTCCCCTAATAATGGTTTACCTTTTACATGTTTCCACGCTTCACTTCTTTTTTCATATCCTTCTAATCTAGCTTGAGAAATATCTTGTTCTTGTTTTCTTAGTAAATTAATTATACTTTCTGCTTCAGATTTATTTATAATTCTAGTTTTTAATGGATGTACATTACCTTTATGAATTGCTACTGGCATTCCAGGTCTAGCCCAAAATACAAGTCCTGCATGTTCTATTTGAGAAGATCCGTCAGGATTTGGTTTTACAGGTATACGTATATCTACTTTTTGTGCTACATCAGGTCTATTAGCTCCAAATAGTCTTCCACTAGCAGGGAATACTTGTACTTTACCTTCAGCATCTCTAACTCTTGCAGAGTATCCAGGACTTACTCTATTAATAGGTAAGACAGAATGTGTTTTTCCTTCTTTTAAAATATCTGATCTAAAAATTACATGAGATTGTACCATCTCATCTAAGATATCTGCAGATAAATTAATCCCTCTATTATCAAATCTAGTATATTTTTCATTTCCTGTAGTTTCAGAATAAGGTAATGTCATTGAAGTTAGAACTAATCTATTTCCAAACTTCTTATCTCTAATAGGTTTTTGTGTTTTTCTATTAACTAAAATTAATTTTATATCTGCTCCTTCAGGAGTTACTTCATCCTCTACAAATAAATCTTTTAGTTCTTCTTGCATATCAGCTGGTAGAGTATTTACATTTCCAGAATGTATTGCCATTACTGCTACCTCTCCTTTAGAGTTTGTTTTATAATTAAAATAATTCTCAGTATATTTATACCAGGTAGCTCCGTATAAAGCACGTTTAAACGCAACAGGATCTTCTCCTTCCTTCATAACAGGATTACCCTCTAATAAGGATTCAGGAGTACTTAATCTGTTTAATTCACTTTTATTTACTGTTTGATTTCCAGCTGTCCCATTATAAGGATTATCAGCCCAAGATCTTCTATAAGTTTTACCGTACTTCTTATCATTAACCTCATATTGATCATTAAATTCTGAATCTCCTAAATGATCTATTTGTACTCCTTGTTTTGTATTAATATTTGTAGGAGATGAGTTCTCTTCTGGAGATTGTGTATCAAGTCCCTCTGAAATAGGTGTTAATAATTCTGCTTCTATCTGAGCTATCGCCGGGAGTATTTTATTATAAGCTTTTTCATATTCAATAGCCTGCAAAACTTCATTAGCATACTTTAACTGTTGTTCAGCATCCATTGCTTTTCTATTCGTTATAACTGAATCTAAAAGCTCTTTAATTTCTGCTATTTCTTGACTTGTAGATTTAACTTCAGCTTTTAAGAATTTTACATCGTTTAAATCTTTCTCTACTATATCTAACTGACTTAAAAAATCACGTAGTTCCCAGAAGAAATCTGAGCCATTTTGATTTATAAAATTTCTATATGCCCTATAATTAGGAAGCTCTTTAAGAGTTTCTAATTGCATACGTTTAGTGGCGACCGTACTTTCACCAGGGTTTAATACTTCGTCTCGATAGGGATTATCCTCTGTACCCATATAGTCTTCCCTAGACTCTTCACTTGTTATAAAGTTAGTTATCTCCTTAACTATCTCTCCATAAAGATAATTCATATTATTAGAAGTAACATGTTTATTTAATACAATATGTTTACTTTGTCTTAGTCTATCAAATAAAGTTTTTTCTAAAATATCTTGATACTCTGATAATTCACCAAGTTTAGTAGATAAAGATTCAATAGTTAAATCTGTTTGACTAATATATTCACCTAAATCACTCGTAATTTGACTTACATATTCTTGCGCGAGTTCTAAGTCAGAAGATATCTCTTCCTTATTTGGATCTATTTCAATTCCTAACTCTTTAGACATAAGATCTAGCCTATTTAATCTTTCAGAAATAAATCTATTATCTAAATCAATATCAAATGTTCTAGTATTAGGATTAAAATGTGCTACCATTAAATCATGAAGATACTCAATAGAGTCTTCTAACTCTCTCGCTTCTAGTTCGTATTCTTTTATTAGAGCTTCTCCAGTTTCAATTGTGCCTCTTACTCTATCTCTAATTCCTTTTAATTCCCCTAAATATTTTTTACCAAGAAATTTTCCTTTTTTTCTACCTGTTTTTAATTGCTCTGCTATTTCTTGGTCAGTACCATAAGTTTCTTCTAATGCTATTAACTCTTGGAAAACTTCATTCTCTGTATCTTTAATCTGTTTAAGAACTCGTTGTAGTTTTACTTTCTCATTTTCTTTTATATTTTTTATAGCTTGTAATGCTTTACGAGCCTCTCTTTGCTCTTGAGTTGTAATTCTATTTAGTCCAATTCCTTTAAGAGATTTATAGTCAATTTTATCCATAGGATTATTTGGATCATATAATAATCCAAATTCATCAAATTGAACCATTCTCCCTTCTTCTTCAAATTTAGTCCCATCCTCTCTAGTACCATACGTCATATAAGGTCTAAATTCTGTAGTAGTTCCAAACTGTCTAAATAATTCAGCAACTTCTTCATTACCTGTTTCTTCTATTATTTTTCTAGGAACCTCTTCTTTCATGTTATCATCAACAAATCTTTCTAATTGTTGTATATATCTTTGTTGATGTTCTGGCTGCATTAATTGATTATAAGTCTGAATAGCAGTTTGTCTTCTAGCTCTCAGATGTCTCATATCTTTAAGAATATCTAAAATCTCATCTATCTCTTTAGCAAATTGAACAGGATCTTCTTTAGCTAACTCTATTAATTGTTTATTTTCACTAGTATTTCCAAGTGCTAAATCTAAAAATGCCAATTCTTCCGGAGTTAATTCTGAAAGTTGTTCATCTTTTAATATATTTTCCATTACAGCTTTTTGTACCTCTAATTTAGCTCTCTCTTCTGGAGATAATTTATTTTCTGATTCTGGAGATAATTGAGCATCCTGATCTAATTGAATATTTACTTCCTTCAATAATGATCCAAATGTACCTCTATGCATATTTCCAAATGGAATAGTAGTAGTTGTTGGAACTCCCTTTTTACTTAATGTATTAAATGTAATTCCAGGACTTAATGTTTCTGTCCCAGTTCTAAATCCAGTTCTTTCAGTATAAGGAATAGTTTCTCCTGGACGTAATAAAGTTTTCCCCCTTCCTTGAACTACAAGTTTTCCACCTGTTTTCTCTGCTAAAGTTCCTTTTAGAGAGTCCATTCTCTCCTCTACATTCTCAGCTACAGATAATTGGTGTGCTACTCTATCACGAATCTTTCTAAAATCTTCATTAGTATGAGTATGTGTTAAATCTTGTCCAGGACCTACTAAAGCTTGGTTAGCTAAATCTAAAGCTTCTTTAATTTTTTTAGCTCTTGATATTGCAGAATCTGCTACTTTATTTTTTCTTGCTTGTATTTCTTCTTTACTAGAAAAATCATTTTCATTATATCCTGTAAACTTAAGGAATTCTTCATCCCCCATTTCTTTAATAGCTTCTGCATCTTCTATAATATCCTCAAAGAATCCTGATTCGTGTCTAGATTTTACATAACTAAAGAAATAATCATGCTCTAAATCTTTAAAGGCAGCCATATTATCATCCATTAAAGCTTGATCCATTAATCTAATAAGCTGCTGCTGTTCATTAAAGAATTTAGCACTATTCGTCATAGACTGCAGCATTCCTGGATTATCATTATATCTATCTGCTATAAGATCTTGAACAGTTCTTTTAGCTTTCATTCCCTTATATTCAGATCGTATTCCTCCTGATACTCCAGGTAGTCCTATAGCTCCTAAAATCATACCTAAAGCAATCTCTGATTGTCCTTCTGCATTATTATAAGTTTCATGTATACCATAATATACAGAACTTAACCAGTCAGCTGTAGCTTTTTTACTTTCTGAGCTAGAAGTCATCATTCCATAATCATAAGCTGCCATACCTATAGAACTCTGAAGACCCTCTTCTACAAAACCTTCATAGAATGGGGTCTTTAATAACCCTGCAGTTTGCCAAGTTTTACCTAAAACTCTTTGAGTCTTTTCACCCATACCAAGCGCATTACCTAACCTACCCATAGAAGCATATCGTCCTACACTTTTTCCTGCAACTTTACCAGTTTGTCTCCCAATACCAAATCCCAATTTATTCAGACCCCCCATCATTCTAGATTTAAGAGCTGCTCCAGGACCATATAATTGTGGAATCATTAACATATTACTACCTCCAACTAGCGCTAGATTAACCCCATAAACAGCATTAGATGTTTTTCTAGCTGTTATTTCAAACTCATCCATCTTATCTTGTGGTATATCCAGACCTTCATTTTCTGGCTGTGCTTTCCAATCTGCTACTAAACCTTCCATTAACTCATCATAGTGAGCTCTAGCTTCTATACCAGATTCGTAATTAGCTCCAGTTAAAATTTGTCTTCCTATTTTTAAAGCTTGCCATCCAGCTTTAGCTTTAGAAGCCTGTCTATACCTAGATGCTAAAGTAGTCATTCTCCTCGCTCTATCCAGCTTCTTTAACTGTCTAGCTGCTGTAGCAGTAAGTCTAACATGATTGGCCATTAAACTAGTACCCCCTGTAAAAGGCATAGCCGCCGCAGCAAGCATCTCAGTTATTACAGCACCGGCTAAAAAGCTAAATCCATTTGTAACTTGATCATAAATAAAGTTTGCACTCCCCATTCTTTTTAATAAACTTTCTTCTTGCATTTCAGCTCTAGTATAATAATGAGGCATTTTACCATCCATCCACTCATTTGTATCATCTAATAATCTTGCAAATTCATTATCATACATCTTATCAAAATCTAAATTAATAAGAGCTGAACCTAAACCATAAACAGTTCCTGCAATACCTCCTACAACATTAGTAGCAGTTTTACCTAAAAGATTTTTAATAACCCCATTCCCAAACTTATCCCAATTTGTTTGTCTTTGTCCCCTAGTCTCATCAATATCAATAGCATCTTCCATCCTAAGACCAAAGTCATATTTAGACTCTCCCATCTTCTTAGGACCAGGTAAATCTCCTATACCTATTACAGTAGGAGTAGTATAATGAGTTTGTTGGTTAGATAGTTGTTGAGAAACTAGTCCAAAGTTATTAGATTCATTTCCATAAACTATATCTCTACCATCCATTCTATTTTGAACTCCTGCAGCTATATCCTCTGGACTTAACGTCTCAGGTCTGTCAGTTATATTTTGTAGATTTGTTTGATTATCAATAGTTGATGAAAATCTAGATACTTTTTTTGCCATATATATTTATTTTATTTTGGATTGGTTAGATCCGAACCTTTTCCAATATTCATATCTGTTCCTATCATATGATTTATTGCCATATAAGATGATACTGCTTGTTCCATTAAATAATCTATTACTCCAGAACCATGTCTTCTTAATTCTTCAGGTTCTATTGCTTGTGTTTTAGTTCCAACATTATAATAATATTGAGTTATTACTGGTTCCCATTCCATAGTTGTAGTGTTAATCTCATAATGAACTTTCACTTCAGCATCAACAATTGAACCATCAGTTAACATAGCTTGACCATTTTGAATTGTTTTAGAAGTCTCTGGAGTTCTATGATTTTGAGCTCGTCCAGAATGTAAATCATTTATAATTTCATGTGGAGCTCTAAATTGTTGTTGTGCTTCATTACTATTCGCTAACTCAACAACTCTTGACTTTCCATCTTGATCCGTCATATTAATCGCAAAAGATCCAGGTTTTTGACCTCCAGTCATAAGCCCTTGAATTGTTGCTCCTTCCATCATATTCAGCCAATTTTCTTGGCTATCGTTATTCTTCCACTTACCTTTACCATTTTTATACCCTAATTCCATTTGAAGATCATCTATACTCATAGTAAATGACCCATCAGTTCTTCTTACTATGTAATCTGTAGGACTAGATAATATCATTTTTCTAAATCCATCTATATACTTATTAGTAGGTCTGTATACTTTTGAAGATGATACTTCATATTTTTCCTGTAATGTAGATAGATTCTTAAAGAACTCTTGATCTGTTTTAGATACTTCAAGTACTTCTGGGTACTGCTCTCTCATATACTCTAAATAAATTCGTTTATTTGCTCCTAGTATAGATAATCTTGGAGGTCTGCCTTCGTCTATAGCAGCTTCTATTTCTCTGTCAAACCTAACTTTTTGTCTCTCATAAACCTCAGTAGACTCTCCCGCTTCTTCGCCCTGATCTCCATATACCGCATTTAGCATATTCATCATATTAGGTACTTCTCCCTCTCCTGCTGGTTTTATATTTACAGCTGTTCCTGTATCGTTAAAAAGATTATTACTTTGAGCTAGACGTTTAATTGTTGCAGAATAAGACATGTGCTCGTCATGTATATCTTTATAATTATCAACAGTAACATCAAATGTTTTCTTTTCATATTCTATTCCAGCTGCATCTAATAAAGATTGATAATATCCAGTTTCCAGTTGTGCTTGTTCCTGACCTGCTAATGCATAACTTTTTATCCACCCATAATTATGACTATCAGCAGTAACTTTTAAATGCTGTTTTTTTCTTGAAACTAATTGTTTATATCCTAGATTAGATAATGTTATAATTCCTGTAGGTTTTAAACTAGGAGCTGTTAATTTACCATTTGCATCAAAATCTTTATCGCTAATAAAATCTAAACCTGTAACAACTTGACTATTACTAGTGGCATTACTATTGAAAGTTTGTAATTTTCTGTGTAGAGGTAGATCATCACCCCCATTTCTATTAATATAAGCTTGATCTACCATATATGATAAATCTCTACCAACTTGTTGTCTTGCTATAGCAATCAGTTCATCTTGTATAAGTGCTTCAGCTTCTTCAGGAGTCCAGTGATCTCCTGTTGCAGGATTTAAATTTTCTCCATTCCCAACTGCAGTAGTTAACTTTAACATCTGCTGTTTACCTTCAACTGACCCATTGATATAAACATCAGTTAAAGCTTTAGCTATACGAACTGCTTTTTCATCAGAAACTTCTGATCCATATAATAAATATCCACGTAAATCATCTGGATTTTCAAACCCTGCTTCATCTGATAATCTTCTTAAAGCCACAGGATCACCTGCAATTTGCTCTATAATTTCTCGCTGTTTATCTGCATATTGTAATTGAGCTTGTCCAGTACTTTGATAAATATTTTTTACCATCTCACCAGAACTTGGATCTTGATAATAAGATTGATGTTGATCAAATTTACTAATTACTTGAGGTTGTCCATTTTTATCTCTTACTATTTGGCCATCTGCATCTCTCTCATATACTGTACTAAATAAAACCCTTTTACCAGTTTTCATAGTTATCTCAGCTTCTAATGCTTTTTCTTTTTCCCAATTAGCATAAGACTTAGTAGCTGTCTGTAACCCCTCATTTTTCATAAATGTTTGTTGAGATTTTTGAACAACTAATCCAGCATCTTCATAATTATTACTTTCAGCTATATCTTTAAAATCGTTTGTAACTTGAGTCATAGCATCATCTTTTAGATATTGATCTCCTGCTCCTACTTTAAGAGAAGCTACAGCATTTGAGATTCCTGTGTGAGCAGATAAATTATTTTCATATCTACCTCTTAACATTGATGAAATTTGAGTTCGTTGTGGATCTACGTATTGAGATACATATGGTTGTAACTGGTATTTACTATATTTATTTGCCATAATCTATTGTGAGTTATTTTTACCTAAAGAGTTAAATGCAGCAATATATCTAGGATCAGATACATCAGTTGTTCCTGAAATTTGCATAGCTTTTATTCGTTGATCAAATCTATTCATTACTCCTGTTGCCCCTGCAGTAGCTATTGTTAAGTTTTCAGAAGCTTGATATTGTAATCTATCTCTATTCATTCCAGCAAGAGAAGTCATAGCATTTTGTGTAGCCTCTATTTTTCTATCTGTAGTTGCTGCGTCAGCAGCTTTATTAAATTCATTAACAGCCATAGTATTTTTAATATTATTTGCTTTAGCTATTTGATTCATCTCTGCTTCTTTATTTTCAATTTCTGTATTCTTTTGTGTTTCTTTAGCTGTAATAGCCATATTAGCTGCTTGTTTTTTACTATAAGCCATCATCTTATTTGAAATTTCGCCAGGACCAGTTCCACTTAATTCTAATCCTCTACTTAATGCTCTATAATCTGCAGCTGCAGTTTGACGATCATTATTATAATTTACTCTATCTAATTTAGTCATTGGCATTTTACCCGGAGTATCCATATAATTAGGCTTATCTTTATACGCCATATATGCAGGAATTAATTGTGCTGCTGACGTTGCCATACTAATTAAATCTTTATCAGTTTTCATATCCTGTAATCTCTGCATCATAGTTTTTGTTTCTATATGCTTAGTTAAATTCATTTCTCCTGGATACATATCAGGAGATAAAGTAGTCCATTCCTCTTCTAATTGACCATCTCCAAATTCTTGATTTACCATATATTTAACTCTCCATCTTCCTTGACCGTCTTTTTCATACAGATTACCTTCCTCATCTTTATATGCTCCTTCTCCTAAACTAGTTCCTAATACATTTTCTCTACCTGATAACATTTCTTGATAAGCTTTATTAGCTTCTACTGGATCACTATTCTCCTGGCCAGGTATTGCAGAGTATTTAAAACGATCTTTATATGGAACATAAACTTGTTCTCCTCCAACATCCACTAAAGCCCATTGACTCATATCTATTTCTCCTAAGTCTGCTTCTCTAGCTTCTCTATTAGCATCTTCAATATATTTAGTATCACTAATTTTTCTATTTTCTATTTCTTGGATTTCTTTTTCTTCCATAATTTTCTTTTCTTTTATTTCTTTTTCTGTTGCTTTTTCTTTTATCTCTATTTGTGCTTTATCATATATTGCTTGTGCTTTTTCTGATTTATTTCCCCAATCTCCATCTACTCCGTCTTCATTTGGACCTGTCTTCCCTAAATCATGCCCAGCATCTACAAGTATTTGCTGCTTTGCCATTATTTCTTTTTCTTCTTTTGTATAGTCTCCAGTTTTTTCTTTTTCACTTTCTATATTCAAAGCTGTTTGATTCTTTCTTTCATCTTCTTCTTCGTCAGAAATTTCTATTTCACTATCATCCATATTAACCCAACTTGTACCATCTTCATTTTTCTTATATAAAACTCCATTTACTCGTACAGTATTACCAGCATCTGCTGGAATATCGTACCAAGATGTATAACTCTCTATACCTTCTTTTTTATCACTTTCAAATTGTTCCGTAGATAATGCTAAGGCTGCTTTAGTTCTATCTCCCTTATAACCCTCTACATTAAAATCTACAGGAGTCATCGCACCCCTCATAGTATTAACATAGTCTTGAGCATCTTTTGATAAATCTTCAAATTTAATATCTCCTGTTTCTTCTTCATCGTCATAATACCTACCCTCATGAAACTGTCCTGTATTACTCTCTATATACGCTCTGCCTTCTTCTGTAGGTGTAAGGTCTGCTTCTTTAGCTGGAGTCCACAGAGGACTGTTAACGTGACCAAAAGGACTATAACCTATAGGTAATAATTGTCCAGGCTTATCATATGTGTCAAAATCTGCAATATACATATTTAAGTCTTTCTCCCATATTAAAAAATTACTTATATTTTCAGGTAAAACAGAAGTACCATGAATTTTTTCTAATTGTTTTTTACTTTTTCCTATCCAACTTAATAGTGTTTTTTGTTCAGTTGTTAAAGTCTTCTCTACTTCTTTATCTTTTTGGTCCTTGTTATAAGCATCTTCACTTTTCCACATACTTCCATCTTTCCAATATCCTCCTTTTTTAATCTGAGCATCATACCACGTTTTTTGTTTCTTAGTTTTTATTTGGTCAGGATATCCTCCATCTTCCAACTTCTGTTTTCTATATCCTCCATATTCTGCTTGTACAACTTGAGATTGAATACTATTATCTCCTGATCTTCCAGATATTAATTCTTGTCTTTCTGCTAAAGAATCGATTTCTGCTTGTGATGCATTTTTAGTTAATAGTCTTTTATGAAGTGATGCAAAAGTACTACCATTTAATTTTAAATGATTAGAGAAAAAATAATCTTTCCCAAGAACTTTATCCATAGTTTCTCCATCTTCTACTTCAGTCATTTCATCTAGATGAATACCTCCTTTCTCATGTGTTTTACCAGTAAATTCTACAGCTCCTCCATTTAAAGGAGTCATTGTTCCTCCAGGTAATTGTTTACCTCCTAATTTATATCTATTATGTTGTTTCCAATTCATATTAATATCTACTTATATCCATTGCTCTTGGTTGCTGTAAAGGACGTGCTCCACCACCTCTCATTCTATATCCTCCATACTCAGCATTAGTTAAATTACTACCAAAATCAAATCCAGAATATCTTTTCTTTTTAAAGAATTCAGCATCTCTAGATGCTCTTTGTACACTAATTTTATCTTTCTGTTCCTGTTCTTCTCCTTTAGCTTTTCTTCTATTCGCAATTCCTTCTATAGTTGCTTTACTAGCTCCAACAACTCCTCCTACTACTGCTCCAGCTAAATTTCCTACTCCTGGTACAATAGAACCAAGCATTGCTCCATATCCTGCATACTCTCCTGCAGAACCTAATATATCTCCTGTAGCTTCACCTGTATTCCATGTAGTAGCATCTTGATCATCTGATGCCATACTAACACCTTTACCTATCAAATTTGCAGCAGTTGCG
>TARA_R110000824_G_scaffold25838_8_pt1 | contig 12668 bp, 13 predicted proteins | sample TARA_R110000824 | Tara Oceans TARA_R110000824 (sample SAMEA4397747) | marine metagenome | biome: Polar Biome; feature: [MES] marine water layer (ENVO:01000295) within the mesopelagic zone...; material: water (ENVO:00002006), including particulate matter (ENVO:01000060) such as...... | reverse complement strand
TGTGGTTCGGCTCAGGTCATGCTGGCTGGTCACGCTGACAAATCTGGCTCTGCCAGCTATAACGTCGGTCTGTCCCAGCGTCGCAACACTGCTGTTCGTGCGTATCTTGAATCGCGCGGAATTGGCGGCGGCGCTATCTCGAGTGAAGCCTTCGGTGAATCGCGTCCTCGCGTTGAAACCGCAGACGGCGTTCGCGAACCGCAGAACCGTCGTGTTGAAGTTATGTACGGACCTGGTTCGGGTAACTAATAACAACGCAGATAGAATTAGTGAAAAGGGCTGGTCTTCGGACCGGCCCTTTTTCGTTTGCGGTTCAGCAATCTGATTGCACCGAAAGCGATCGGGCACAGCCACGTACCCGCGCTCCGGACGTCATCCGTTTGGACATATTCTGGATGTCAAAAAATTGAGAAAATTTGGTGGCTGACAAGTCTCAACTTCGCGTATCGAGGTGTTGGATCTGTCACCTCACCCGGTCAATATATAATTATCCACCCGATTCCGTGATTAAATTTCCGCCAACGCGCTCGGTCCATATCGGAATCTGGAATGTCTCAACAGATTACGCGGCTCGTAGTTCAGAAACTCTCGCGATGTGGAGCAAGTGGTAGCTAAGCTTTAGCTCAGCAGACTTTCAAACAACGCCAGTCCGTCAGTCCCGCCGTGTTTTTTGTCGATTGCACGCTCAGGGTGAGGCATCATACCCAGGACATTGCCAGCTTCGTTGATGATACCGGCAATGTTGCGTGAGGAGCCATTGATATCGCTGCGATAGCGGAATATCACCCGGTCGTCTTTTTCCAACCTGTCCAAAGTTTCATCGTCAGCAAAGAAATTGCCGTCGTGGTGAGCGACCGGGATTGAAATGGACGTGTTTCCCGCATAGCGAGACGTGAATATTGTATTGGTGTTGGTAACGTCGAGCTCAGCATCTTTGCAGACAAAATGGATATTGCTGTTGCGCATCAGCGCCCCCGGCAACAGACCTGTTTCGGTGAGAATCTGAAACCCGTTGCACACACCCAATATCTTGACGCCGCGCTGGGCCGCTTCAACGACCGGTTTGATGATGTTGGAACGGGAAGCCATGGCACCGGAACGCAGATAGTCGCCGTAGGAAAATCCACCGGGAATTGCGATCACATCCAACCCTGCCGGGAGTTCACTGTCACCGTGCCAGACCATATGAGGTTTTTTACCCGAAACCGTTTCCAAAGCGACAGCCATGTCGCGGTCGCAATTCGAGCCGGGAAAGACGATCACTGCAGATTGCATCAGGAAGTGGTTCCCAGCGCGGGTTCTGGTAATTCGATTTCATAATTTTCGATCACGGTATTGGCGAGCAGTTTGTCGCACATTCTGTCAATTTCATCCCGGGTGACGGATGGATCAACATCAAGCTCGATGAGCTTGCCAGCGCGAACGTCATTGACCCCCGAAAAATCGAGACTTTCGAGTGCGTGATGGATGGCCTTCCCCTGGGGGTCCAATACGCCATCTTTCAGCGTTACAAATATTCTGACTTTCATCCTTCGCCCTCGCTCTGTTCCGCCGGCCAATATTGCCTTGCTATAGCGCCAAGATTAGCCGGGGCAAGAGCAAGAAAGAAAAATGGAAAAGACTGGCGGGGGAATGGCAACCCGAAGGGCGCGAAATCGCAAATGACTTATACTCGTCGAAGCGATAAGGGCTCCGCCGACCGGATTCCTATTTTTCAATATTGACGCATTTCACAGACTTCGGGCGGACACCCGGTATCGGCGATGGGCCTGCGGGCGACGTAATCGACCCGGAAAATACAATTATTTCCCGCGCTTCTTTCGCTCACTATCCAAATCGGCGACTTCACTGACGCCGCCTTCAGGGAATAATCCCAGGCGTCTTGCAACTTCTTGATAAGCTTCGGCTTCTCCGCCCAGATCGCGACGAAAGCGATCTTTGTCCAGCTTCTCATTGGTTTCAATGTCCCACAGGCGGCAACCATCCGGGCTGATCTCGTCGGCGAGGATTATCCGCGAAAAATCACCTTCGAAAATTCTGCCGAACTCAAGCTTGAAATCAACCAGTTTGATACCGATTCCCGCAAACATCCCGGCCATGAAGTCGTTGATTCGGATGGCCATGGCGGAAATGTCCTGCATTTCTTCCTGACTGGCCCAGCCGAAACAGGCGATATGTTCTTCGGCAACCAGCGGGTCACCGAGAGCATCATCCTTGTAGCAATATTCCAGCAAAGTGTGCGGCAGCGGTGTACCCTCTTCAATACCGAGACGCTTGGATAGAGATCCGGCGGCGACATTGCGGACGATCACTTCAATCGGTACAATCTCGACCTGTTTGACGAGCTGTTCGCGCATGTTGAGGCGACGGATGAAGTGGCTGGGGATGCCGATATGACCGAGCAATGTGAAAATATGCTCGCTGATCCGGTTGTTGATCACACCCTTGCCGTTGATCGTGCCCTTTTTCTCGGCATTGAAGGCGGTGGCATCATCCTTGAAATACTGGATGATAGTGCCTGGCTCAGGACCTTCGTAAAGAATCTTGGCCTTACCTTCATAAATCTGGCGACGACGGGACATTGCTTGGTTCCACTTCGCAAAGAGAGCGACAAAAAATCATGCCCCGATTGTTCGAATCATGGCGGATTGAACGGATCGGGGCAACCGAGCCTTCCTATATGCGAAAGCGGCTTGCGGCGCAATCAATCGTCAGATGATGCGGCGACTTCGATCCGGCGTCCCCAGAATGTTCGATTGGCCGATTTGAACCGGCGGCGCAAAGCTACCGCTAGCGCAACAATGAAAATCCATGGGAGAGTGACTGTCAATATCGTTATCAATGTTCCGATCGAGCTACCCAGCATGGAAGAGATGTTATTCCAGGCGGAACGGATGGGGGCAGAAAAGCTACCGGCTCCCGGCGAATTGGATTCGTAATTTACGATGACCTTGCTGAAGGCGATGCGGCCTTTCATTTCCTTGAGCCAGCTGCGCGCCTTATCAATTTCCTCGTTCACCTCGGTAACGGCGCGCTCTGCCTTGACCAGTTCTTCCACGCTGCCGCTGCGGGTCCGAAGTAATTCCGTCAACCGTTGAGAAAGCAGCTCCCGGCTTCGCAATCGGGCTTCGGTGTCGATAATTTGCTTGGACAAATCTTCGCCTTCAATTGAGGTTGAAGACTCATAGCCACCAGCCTTGTCGACGATATCGGCCAGGCTGCTGCCAAAGCTTTTTGCTTTGGATGCCGCCACTTCCAGGTGGAGCATTGCATAGGCGTAATTGGCCTCGTCTCCGCTACGTCTCAAGTTGATGACCCGGCAAACATCAGAACCCAGTTTCTCGCAATAAGCAGCATGCTGCTTTTGGACTTCGGGGATTTTAGTTGCGGAGACGCGATATCCATATTCATAGCTATATGCGATTTGTGGATTCGAGACTGGAATATTGTCGCTATCGGACGATGCGGCATCACTGTCTTCGCCTTCGGCATATTGAACCCGGGCTTTTGCTCCGTCTTTTTCAATTTCGTCAGGAGTCCGCATTTCCAACGCTTGCGCGAAGCCGAATTCGTTTTTCGGCGCGGAATCGTCAGAATAGCCAGCCGCTTCATATCCGCCGTCGCTGCAAGCAGTCAGGGCAATTAATGCCGCGGCTATGAGTAAAGATTTTCGCATCAGACTTGTTCCTCTCCTCTGTCGGGGGAAGGTCTGAATGGATTAGATGGTATCAGCTAGTCAACGATGAATTGTGTTGTATGAGCGATGAGAAGTGTAAACCACAAGCTTTCCGGCTGATGCATAACAAAAATATCATATAGGCTCGTGTTGATAAACAAATTCTGCGAAGGGATGACTATGGCGAAATATGCAACCGTCGACGAAGTTCTACACACGCTATATGATTGCATATCGGGACCACCGGGCGGGCAGGACTGGGAGCGTGACCGCGAAATATACCATCCGCGCTGTGTACTGGTCCGAACACGGATTGAGGGCGGCAAACCGGTCGCCTATCCCTTCAGCTATGACGAATTTGTCGAGGCGACGATCCCGCTGCTCGAAGGCAAGTCATTTTACGAGATCGAGATCGGACGCAAGGTCGATATTTTTGGCCAGGTCGCTCATGTCTATTCGGCCTATGAGGCCCGCGAAACGCCGGGCCATCCCGAAATTCAGTTTCGTGGTGTGAATATGATTCATCTCTGGAATGATGACATCGGCGAGGACGGCAAGCCGAGTGGGCGCTGGTGGATCATGGGAATGATTTGGGACAATGAGCGGGAAGGTCTGGATTTGCCGGAGCAGTGGTTGACGGAATGACCAATATCACCGGAAAACTGGTTCTCGCATTCGCATTGATGGCATTGTCTGTGGCGATCACTTTCGGTTTACTGATGATCCTGGGCCCCGACTGGTCGCGCTTCGCTCCAGCGAGTTGCACCGAAACCAGGTGTTTTTGCGAGATGCCAAGGGCTGGAACGCTGCTGTTGCAGCCAGCCAATAGCCTTTCTTCCTACGGCTACGTCTTCGTTGGTTTTCTGATGATATTGCTGGCCCGGTCGCGTGACTGGATATCAGCCTTTCCGCCGCTGTCTGCGAGCGTGCTCGGGGTGGCTGCGATCATCGTCGGCATCGGCTCGGTTCTGCTGCATGCGACGCTCACATTATGGGGGCAATTTTTCGACGTGCTCGGCATGTATCTGATCAGCGGATTTTTTCTGGTCAGCGCGCTGGCGAAATGGCGGGGCATCCCGAACCGGAGTGCGATGATCTATTACGGACTGCTTTGTGCGGTGCTTGTCGCGATTCTCTATGCGCTGCCGGAGGTCCGCCGCTGGCTGTTTGCCGTCGTTCTTCTCGCCGCGATCATCCTGGAGCTTGTTTTCGCAAGACCGCTGCGCCCGCAGGTCCGGACCGGCTATTATGTCGCTGGCCTTGTCGCCAATATCGTCGCTTTCACGATCTGGAATCTTGATCAGCGCGGCCAGCTTTGTGCGCCCGAAAGCCTGCTGCAGGGTCATGCCGTCTGGCACCTGCTCGGCGCGGTCGCCTTATGGTTTGCGTTTCTCTATTATCGCAGCGAGCGGACCGAAAGATAAAATCGCGTAACGAAGGCAGGTGCGATCGTCATTGTGCCACTTTCCCACTACCAAGCATGAATCCACCCTGCTATCGCTTCTCGCATGAGTGATGTAACCGAAGCCCCGCCCGAAGAACCCGAAGATGAATTTGATGCGATAGTCGAAGCCCCCTTTGATGCGGCGCTTTCCGAACGCTATCTGATTTACGCGATGTCGACGATCACTGCGCGGTCGCTGCCGGATTTGCGCGATGGGTTGAAGCCGGTGCATCGTCGGCTGTTGTGGGCGATGCGGTTGCTGAAGCTTGATCCGTCGCAGGGTTACAAGAAATGTGCCCGTGTGGTCGGCGATGTCATCGGTAAATATCACCCGCATGGCGATCAGTCGGTATATGACGCGATGGTCCGCCTCGCCCAGACATTCTCGCTACGCTATCCTCTGGTCGACGGGCAGGGCAATTTCGGCAATATCGACGGCGATAATGCGGCCGCCTATCGGTATACGGAAGCCCGGCTGACGCGCACGGCGATCGAACTGATGCACGGTCTCGACGAAGGCACTGTTGATTTCAAACCCACTTATAATGGTGAAGATGAAGAGCCGGAAGTCATGCCCGGGCTGTTCCCCAATCTGCTCGCCAATGGCGCCAGCGGCATTGCCGTCGGCATGGCGACCAGCATCCCGTCGCACAATGTCCACGAAATTATCGATGCGGCAACCCTTCTGATCGATTCGCCCAAGGCCGAACATGCCGAGATCATGGCGATTATCAAGGGCCCCGATCTTGCCACTGGCGGCACTCTGGTCGACTCCAAATCGGTTATCGACGCTGCCTATGAAAGCGGGCGCGGCGCTATGCGCGTGCGGTGCAAGTGGGAGAAGGAAGACGCCGAAGGGCGCGGTGCGTGGCAGATTGTTGTCACCGAAATTCCCTATCAGGTGCAAAAAGGCAAGCTGATCGAGCAGATTGCCCAGATCATCGCCGACAAGAAGCTACCGATTCTCGCCGATATCCGAGACGAATCCGACGAGCAGGTCCGAATCATCCTTGAGCCGAAAAGCCGTGCGGTCGATCCCGAAGACCTGATGAATGCGCTGTTCCGCATGTCTGATCTGGAAAACCGGTTCTCGCTTAACATGAATGTGCTCGACAAGGACCGGGTGCCCAAGGTGATGGGCATCACCGAAGTGCTGAAACAATGGATCGTTCATCAAATTGAAGTGCTGCTCCGACGCTCTCAACACCGGCTCGACAAGATCGATGCCCGGCTTGAGCTTCTCGGTGGCTATATCATTGCCTATCTCAATCTCGACCGGGTGATCGAGATTATCCGCAACCATGACGAACCCAAGCCGATGCTGATGGACGAGTTCAAGCTGACTGACCGTCAGGCCGAAGCGATCCTGAACATGCGTTTGCGGTCTTTGCGGAAGCTGGAAGAAATGGAATTGCGGAGCGAGCGCGACAAGCTGCTCGAGGAACGCGACGGGCTGGAAAAGCTGATTGAAAGTCCGGCGCGGCAGAAGACGCGGCTGAAGAAAGATCTTGCTGACCTTCGCAAACTTTATGCTGAAGATACCGCATTGGGCGCGCGGCGCACGATGCTGATCGAGGCTGCACCCGCACGGGAAATTTCACTCGAAGCCTTTATCGAGAAAGAGCCGGTCACGGTAATCATGTCACAGCGCGGCTGGATCAAGGCGATGAAGGGCCACGCGGACCTTTCTTCGCCAGACAGTTTCAAATTCAAGGAAGGCGATGGACCGAAATATGCCTTCCACGCCCAAACGACGGACAAGCTGTTGATGTGCTGCGACAATGGGCGCTTCTATACCATCGGCGCGGACAAGCTGCCGGGTGCGCGCGGATTCGGCGAACCGGTCGGATCGATGGTTGATCTCGAGGCCGGTGCAGAACCGATTGCGCTGATGGTAGCCGATATGAAAGCGAGGCTTTTGCTTGCTTCCACCTGGGGGCGCGGTTTTGTCGCGAAAATTGCCGATGTCGTGGCTGAAACGAAGAAGGGCCGTCAGGTGGTTAACCTGAAGGGTGATGCACGGCTGATCGTGGTCCGTCCGCTCGCCGAAGGTGCCGACTATGTCGCAGCGATCGGCGAGAATCGGAAGCTGGTTGTCTTCCCACTCTCCGAAATGCCGGAGATGGCGAAGGGGCAGGGCGTGATGCTGCAGCGTTACAAGGACGGTGGGCTGTCCGATGCGATCGTGTTCAGGTTGGAAGAAGGTCTGAGCTGGGCGATGGGCGGTGAAAGTGGCCGCACGCGGACCGAGAATGATTTGACCATGTGGCGTGTAGCGCGAGGCGCCGCTGGAAGGTTGCCGCCGACCGGCTTTCCAAAGAGCGGGAAGTTTGATTGAGGTTGCGCTTGCGCGCGCATGACCTCCTTCAACAGATGTTACTCTATGAACCCCGGTAACATTTGTTTGCTCTGGAGGGTGAATTATGGTTAATGACCATTTACAACTTGCCTGCAATCAACCATTGAAGCGAAAGCAATAACGTTTCAAAATGGGTCTAGTTTTCGGCTCGTTCGTTCGAAATAGTTGACTTGCCGAGTCAAAAAGAGTCAAACAGGGTAGGCCGAAACTTGGCACCTTAACGCAAAGCAGGAAGAATTTTGTAAATCGATGAGCAGTGACACCGAAGCTTTGCGCGAATGGATCGACCAGCTCGAGGAGATTCTGGCCCAGCTTGATACGATCCAGGCGAGCATCGCTGCCATTCATGTGGATATAGCGATTGTTGAGCTTTGCCAGATCGCAGAAATCGAACGGAAAGCCGACAAGGTGAAGGCTGCCTAATTTTTAAAATTAGACGACGTCAATCAGATATTCTCAGAAATTGACAAGCTCATAGCCGATTTGACCAACGGTGGCGGTCGTTAGCGCCAAGCCGAATTTAGTCAGCTTTAACGGCATCAGCTGCATGTCTTGGGCTTCGATATTTCTTTCGACCATGCCAACACTTATCAAATATTCGATATATCGGTATATGATATTTTCTGCCACATCATGTGTGGTCAACAGATCACTGGCGGTAACGAGTTTATTCGATTTCATTGAAACCATCAAATCAAGCAAAATATGCCAGGCATTATCATCAATTTCGGCATCGCTATGCCGGAATTGCTCTGCTCGGATAGCGCGGCTCTGCAATAAAAATGCTGCAGTTCGGGCAGTATCTATATCGCAGACGTCATTTATTCGGATATTTGCGTTTGAGATATTTGTTTCTCCCGGTGAACAACTAACTTGTATATTACTGCTGGCACTGGAAAAGGTTGCATCTTTGCACTCACGCATAATAACTCCTGTCACATACTCAACATTCGTGCCCGTATCGACCGATCGGTCGGTAGTCAATCAAGATAAGCGAATATTCTTGATATAAATGGCAGATATGCGTCAAATTCACGGTCGACATACTATATTTTACATAGTCGGATTGTACTGTTATGCGCGCCGGATGAGCACAAAAATGGCGATCATGGATACAGCTGCACAGGCCGTCCGTAAAAAGGGCTATAATGGCGTTAGTCTGGATCAAATTGCCCGCGATGTCGGGATCAAGAAGTCCAGCATATATTATCATTTCTCGTCAAAGTCGGAATTGGTGGCCGCCATCTTCAGGCGTTTTTCCGAGGAGATATTTGCGTTTCTGGACCGTACGAACCGGACGGAAGGTTGTGCGGGCGATCGCCTTATGGCTTATATCGTGGAAACGAATGAATTGATTGAAGAGGGCGATTCGATTTGCCTGTCGATTGCGCTCAACATCGACGGGGAGAGTCTGGATGCTGAAATCGTCGATGATCTGGCGCGTTTTCATCAAGTCAATATAGAATGGCTCACCGATATATTCGAACTGGGTTCGCGGGATGGCAGTATCGCAGATGTAGGCAATCCGGCGGCCGAAGCCAATGCTTGCCTTGCTCTGGTTGATGGTGCGCAATTGATGGCGCGCGCGCATCAAGATCCGACCTTATATGAGCAAGCCACTTTCTTGCTGAGAGCCCGGATTTCTACGGTGGCCCAGAGGAATGCGGCTCTTTAAACAATGGCAGCAAGCCCGCTGCGAATCGGGATATTTGGCAATATCAAAACTTGTTTGCGCAATCCTGCCCCGCCCTCTAGTTTGACTGGTAGTGGCAAAGGGGGAGGGCATTATGTCCGAAAGCAGTCCGGAAGTGTCCGACAAGGACGGAGCAACCAGCAATAACGAAAAGGCCTATTGGTCGCAAAATATTCGCCTGCTCTGGACCCTGATGACGATCTGGTTTGTCGTTTCCTTTGGGGCCGGAATCCTCTTTCGCGACTTTCTTGATCAATTTGCAATCGGTGGATATCCACTTGGTTTCTGGTTTGCGCAGCAGGGTGCGATCTATTTCTTCATCCTGTTGATCGTCTTCTACAGTGTCCGGATGAAGCAGATTGAGCGTCAATATGACCTCGATGATTGAGCGCGGCTGATGGCAACACAGACGCTCATCTATATCTTCGTTGGCCTGTCCTTCGCGCTCTATATCGGCATCGCGATTGCATCGCGGGCGGGTTCGACCAAGGAATTTTATGTCGCAGGCGGCGGGGTTAATCCGATCGTCAATGGCATGGCAACAGCCGCGGACTGGATGTCGGCCGCCAGTTTCATATCGATGGCCGGGATCATCGCCTTTTCCGGCCATGACGGGTCGGTCTATCTGATGGGCTGGACCGGTGGTTATGTGATGCTGGCGCTGTTGCTCGCGCCCTATCTCCGGAAATTCGGCCAATATACGGTCCCGGATTTTATCGGTACTCGCTATTATTCAAAAACCGCCCGGGTGGTCGCGGTGGTTTGTCTGATCTTCATCAGCTTCACCTATATCGCCGGGCAGATGCGCGGCGTCGGCATTGTCTTTTCCCGCTTTCTCGACGTACCGATCACACTCGGTGTCATTATCGGCATGGCGATTGTTTTCGTCTATGCCGTGCTCGGCGGGATGAAAGGTGTTACCTATACGCAGGTCGCGCAATATTGTGTGCTGATCTTTGCCTATATGGTGCCCGCCTTTTTTATCAGCTTTCTGGTGACCGGCAATCCGGTGCCGCAACTGGGGCTGGGCTCGACGGTTAATGATGGTTCCGGGCTCTACGTGCTGCAAAAGCTCGATCTGGTGCTGCAGGACATGGGCTTTGGCGCTTATACCGACGGCAGCAAGTCGATGATCGACGTGTTCTGCATCACCGCTGCGCTGATGATCGGGACGGCTGGCCTGCCGCATGTGATTGTCCGTTTCTTCACCGTGCCCAAGGCATCGGACGCGCGCAAGTCGGCTGGATGGGCCCTGGTATTCATTGCGTTGCTCTATACGACCGCGCCAGCGGTGGGCGCTTTTGCCAGGCTCAACTTCATCGATAGCGTGAATAATGTCGAATATGCGCAAGCGCCCGAATGGTTCAAGAATTGGGAGAGCAATGACCTGATCGCATGGCGTGATAAAAATGGTGATGGCAAGATGCAATTGGGCAAGGGTGACCCGTTCAAGGGCGCGCCTTTGTTTGCCGAGGAAGCCGGCACAAACGGCGAGCGGATCGTTCAGAACGAAGCAACTGAGGATAACCCGAACGAGGTCTATGTCGACCGCGATATCATGGTGCTCGCCAATCCGGAGATCGCCAATCTACCGGGCTGGGTGATCGCGCTGGTCGCGGCGGGTGGACTGGCAGCGGCGCTATCGACGGCGGCCGGATTGTTGCTGGTAATCTCTTCCTCGATCAGTCATGATCTGCTGAAGCAGACCTTCCGCCCGAATATCACCGAAAAAGGCGAGTTACGGGCGGCAAGACTCGCGGCCACCGCTGCGATATTCGTTGCCGGTTATCTCGGAATCTATCCACCCGGCTGGGTCGCACAGGTGGTCGCCTTCGCCTTTGGTCTCGCTGCCGCCTCGTTATTTCCGGCGATCTTCATGGGCATATTCTCAAAACGGATGAACCGCGAAGGCGCGATTGCCGGGATGGTGACCGGACTGACCTTCACTTTTCTATATATCGGCTGGTTCAAACTCTGGTCGCCGGAGAGCAATGTCGAGGCCAACTGGCTGTTCGGGATATCGCCAGAGGGCATTGGCGTGATCGGGATGGTTTTGAATTTTGCGGTGGCGATTGCAGTGGCGAAATTTACCAGCGCGCCGCCCAGGGAGATCGGCTGGCTGGTCGACAAGATCAGGGTGCCGAGAGGGTGATAGCGGCTATCACGACCCTATCCGATATTCGCTGTCTATATACAGCAGCCATGAGCCTGATCATCATAGGCATGTGATCGCGCGCGACTATTGATAGCGGGCTTTGCATAATGCCATTTGTCCGCTAGCCAGCGACAGATATTTATAATCGGAGCTACCCATGCAGTTTGACGAAGTTGTCCTCGGCCGTCGCAGTATACGCGGATATAAACCGGAACCCGTGCCGAAAGAGCTGATCGAGGAAATTCTCGGGCTAGCGATGCGCGCGCCATCGTCGATGAATACGCAGCCTTATAATTTCTACGTCATCAGTGGTGAACCACTGGAAAAAATTCGTGCGGGCAACACCGAACGGATGCTGGCCGGTGTGCCGCAATCGCGCGAGTTTCGTCAAGGTCAGGCTTTCGCGGGCGAGCACCGCGAGCGGCAGATTGGCGTGGCTAAGCAGCTATTTTCGGCCATGGGGATCGAGCGCGATGACAAGGATGCGCGGCAGGACTGGGTGATGCGGGGCTTTCGGCAGTTCGACGCGCCGGTATGCGTGATCATTACCTATGATCGCGCGGTCGACGGCAGCGACGACACGCCATTTGACTGCGGTGCCGTGGCGACCGCGCTGGTCAACGCAGCATGGTCGCGGGGACTGGGTACGGTCATCAACAGCCAGGGTATCATGCAATCGCCTGTCGTCCGCGAGCACGCCGGGATCGCCGAGGATCAGGTGATCATGAAAAGCATAGCGCTCGGCTGGCCGGACGAGAGCTTTCCGGCAAATGCCGTGGTATCGACGCGCAAGTCGGTTGACGAGGCTGCTGTTTTTGTTGGCTTCGACAGCTAGGCTTGTGCTCCGTACTTGATGCGGAGCCCGACGCCACAAGGAACAGTTCTCGTTGCCAGAGCTCCGGATCAAGTCCGGAGCACAGTTACTTATTCAAGCGTCCCTCGACCAATGCATCGACCACGCTTGGATCTGCCAGCGTCGACGTGTCGCCTAGCGCGCCATGTTCATTCTCGGCGATCTTGCGCAAGATACGGCGCATGATCTTGCCGGAGCGGGTTTTTGGCAGAGCGGGGGTCAGATGCAAATGGTCGGGCGTGGCGATCGGTCCGATTTCCTTGCGGACGTGGAGCCGCAGTTCGGCGACCAATTCCTCGGATGATGGCTCGCCTGCATTCAGCGTCACATAGCAATAAATGCCCTGTCCCTTGATATCATGCGGATAGCCGACCACAGCCGCTTCGGCCACCTTGGGGTGGGAGACCAGAGCGGATTCGACTTCCGCCGTGCCCATGCGGTGGCCCGAAACATTGATAACATCATCGACCCGGCCGGTAATCCAGTAA
>TARA_R110000824_G_scaffold11183_1_pt1 | contig 12668 bp, 11 predicted proteins | sample TARA_R110000824 | Tara Oceans TARA_R110000824 (sample SAMEA4397747) | marine metagenome | biome: Polar Biome; feature: [MES] marine water layer (ENVO:01000295) within the mesopelagic zone...; material: water (ENVO:00002006), including particulate matter (ENVO:01000060) such as...... | reverse complement strand
GTCATGTAAAAGCAGGTGGTTCTTATACCTACCCTCACTATTCTTGCTTGACGACCAGAAATATATATTATATCATCATTATTGAAGTCACTTCCCATAAACACTAGCAGCGCTTGTGCGAAATTTATTATCATATCTTTGGCTAGAATAGCCGCCAAAGCCGCTAATGCAAACCACCCATATTCACCTACTAAGTCCTGAGCTACATGCTCCACTTGTTCGGGGGTCACCCCTCCTTGCTCCAGCAAATTAACAACCTGAGGAGCAGCGTTGGTAATCTCATTCATAACTTTTCTATATTCATTACACTAATTTGGTGTAAAATACATTGATGCCGAAAGTTAAAAGCACAGGGGATCTCGAATCCCTTGAGATTTTGGACGGGAAGGTGAAGGTTCACCAAAGGGAAACTTTAAAACCAAAGGATACCTTTTATATAGATGAACTTAACTGGACAGAAAAGCAGAAAAAATTCATAGAATTATCCCTTAAAAAAGAAACTAGGGTAATTTTATGCAAAGGTCCGGCGGGAAGTTCCAAGACACTTATTTCTGTTTATGCAGCTTTAAACCTTTTGAATCTCAGCAGAGTGTCTGATATTATTTATATGAGATCAGCAGTGGAAAGCTCCGACTCAAGGCTAGGGTTTCTTCCGGGAGACGCTGACGAAAAACTTCACTACTATAATTTGCCTTTTATGGATAAGCTGGATGAGTTATTAAGTGATGTTACGGTTAAAAAACTACAAAAAGAGAATCGCGTCTCCATACATCCCGTAAACTTTGCAAGAGGAATGAGTTGGAATTCAAAAGCTGTAGTAATGGACGAATCTCAAAACAGTTCTCTTCGAGAGATTGTTACTGTACTAACCAGAATAGGGAAATATTCCCGAGTTTTTGTATTAGCTGACCCTATGCAGACTGACCTTAAAAATGGAAACAGAGGAGGTTTCGACAAAATCTTCAATGTTTTCAATAATGAAGAAAGCCGAAAAATGGGAATAGAGACATTTGAGTTTACTGCGGAGGATATAGTGCGATCTGAATTAACTAAATTTATCGTTACTAAAATCTCAGAACTGGAAACTATTTAATCTGTTTGTTAATTAAACCGGCTAAAACGGAAGAGAACTTTCGGACTTCTCTTTCCGATTTGTCCCAAAAGAACGCGTGAGTTACTTCTTCTATCAAAGTACTCATTTTCCGGCGTTTTTTAAGCTTTGGATCAACTAGAATTTTAGGATTTTCCAGTTCGGGAGAGTAGCAGAGCCCATCTGCATTATAAGTGTGATGGGGCTTTTTCCATAATAGCTCGTATTCTATACCATCCGAATTTTTGAATTTGATATTCTCCATATTATATAAGATATACACTTTTTTTGAAAAATCAATTATTTTAAGTAAAATAGTGTAAGAAACTAATATGAAAGTGTACTGCCCAACTTGCGGCTCAGGAACGGAGTATTCTCTAAAGAAGCCAAAGTTTTGTACTGGTTGCGGAGAAGCCTTTTCGGCGCTAAACAAAGCTCCCGCCAAAAGGGTATTCAAGACTGATCCTCAAAACCCCATCGCAACCATTCAGGAAGAGGTGGAGGAGGAAGAATTCGAAATGCCAAACATGGATAAACTTGATGTAGATATTCGTGCGTCTCAGTTGTTTAATATTATGTCATTAAAAGATTTAGCTGTTGGTGAGAAACATCAAGATGATGGTTACGTGAGGGAAGCGGATCCTACTTATTCTAAAGCGTCTTTTACCGAAGACTTTAAAAGGGACGCAGGGTCATCCTCCAAAGCTAATGAGCAAACACAAGAAACCTAAGTTTGAAGATTATATTGAACAGATAGATCTTGAGATAAAAAAAAGAAAATCTAAATGGAATCTGACGGCACTATCGTGGATGGATTTTGATGATGTTTCTCAAATTTTAAGAATTCACATATTTAAAAAATGGCATTTGTTCGACACCGATAAACCACTCAACCCATGGATAAACCGTATTATTTCCAACCAAATAAAAAATCTAATCAGAAATAATTATGGAAATTACTGTAGACCGTGTTTGAAATGTGCCGCTGCTGAATCGGGAGACTTGTGTTATATTTACGGAAAACAGTCGGATGCTTGTCCTCTTTACGCTAATTGGGAAAAGACAAAAAAACAAGCTTACAACGCCAAACTTCCGGTCTCCATTAATGATCATTCTCTGGAATTAAATTCGACCGAATATACAAACGTAGATATTCTGGAGATGATGAAAAAATTAAACAAAAAGATGGAAGAAGTTTTGAAACCCGCCGAATGGAAGATCTACAAAGCTCTTTATATTGACGACAAGTCAGAAGAAGACGCCGCCACATTAATGGGATACAAAACAAATGAAAAGAACAGGGTGCCGGGATATAAACAAATTAAAAATGTCAAGAAGTCTATTATTAAAAAGTTTAAAAAAATGTTGGAAGACGGGGAGATAGAAATTATATGAGCTCCAAAAACATAGATCTTACTGAGGAGCAACAACTAGCCCTGCTGAACGAATGGAACAATCGCCCTGACGATCCCCCTTACGTTAAGGAATTGGTGGAACTGGTTTTTCCTGACGTTCCCGAGGACATGAGGGATGGGAGGTCGAAGTATGGAAGAGCAGTGAAAAAGTTTCTCGCAGAAAGAAGCCTTAAAGCAAAAGTGTCCCACAAACATTACCCGAAAGAAAAGCCCGAATTAACAGAAGACCAAAAAGAATTTATCTCTAACAATTGTGGGGCGATGAAGCCTATGGAAATGTCAAAGATCGTTTTTGACGATCCTAATATTTCCCCCTTGGACTTGAGGTATAAAGTGTTATTGGAGTTCCTTAATACTATTAATAATAAAGTCAAGTATTCGGACGTAACCAACGAGGAAGCCGTTGTCGAAGGAGGGTATTCTCCACCAAAGTCGGAAGCTCGCGCATTGGTTAGGGTGAACAAATACGTTTATAATGGAATCGATAAGGAAAAAGTCACTACTAAAATAAAAAGGAATTTGTATACCCTAATAGGATACATGCATACCTTCCGTTTTCTTCATCAAATTAGTACTTATAATATTGAGACTGACAGAGAGCTGTATGAAAGTAGTTTCGTGAGGTATACATGGGACAAACCTGATCTCACCCAAGAGGAGGTAGATCAGTATATTGTTCTTTCCGCAGAAGTTGTTATAGCGTCTAACATTCAACGACGCGTCGAAAGACTTCAACAGCTATTAGATCAAAATGCAGAGGACACGGAAGGTCGACGAATGGCAATGAGCTTGGTGGAAGCCATCAATACGGCGCAGACGGAATACAACCAATGCGTCAATCGCCAAACCAAACTACTTAACGAACTTAAAGAAAAAAGAAGCCTTCGCATGAGCAAGATGATGCAGGAATCTGCTTCCATATTAAATCTTGTAGAACTTTGGAAAGACGAGGAGTCTAGACATAAAATGATTAAGATAGCTGATCTTAGGAAGAAAAATCTCTCCAAGGAGATAGAAAGATTAACTTCGATGGAGGAAATCAAATCTCGGATTATGGGACTCAGCGAAGAGGAAGTTTTAAATGGTTGAATGTAATGTTTGCAAAAAAGAATTTGAAGAGGATAAGAATCTTCATTTACACATCAAAGCTCACAAGCTCGCGATAGGAGATTATTACCAAACTCAATTTCCTCGACATGATCTCCACACAAAAGATCTAATAAAATTCAAAAATAAAGAACAGTATTTTGCCGCCGACTTCAACAATAAAAGAAATTTAAAAAGCTGGCTTAAGCAGGCCCCTCTGGAAAAAGCTAGAAAATATTGCAAAGGACTTTTAACAAAAAGAAAGAGGGAGAAAGGTTTAAAATACACTCCCACAGAAGTAGAGATGAGAACACTTTTGGTCCCTCCTATCTCCTACTATCAGATAATTTTTGAAGATTACTATAAGTTGTGCGAGAAGATGGGCTTAAAAAACAAACTTTCCCCTTTTCCTCCGCAAGACCTCGATGGAAAAATAAAATCCAAGGAAGAGTTTGACGAAGATCATCTTATTTATGTTGATTCTCGAGAACAAAACCCCCTCCAAATAAAAGATTTCCCCACGGAAGTCAAGGGGCTCAAGTTTGGGGACTATTGCCTTAACGATAAAAAGAAAACCGGAAACTGTTATATCGAGAGAAAGTCTGTTCCTGATCTTATTGGGACCTTGAGCGCGGGTTTGGAAAGGTTTGAAAATGAAATAAAACGTGCCGAGGAGGAAGACGCGTATATGGTGATTCTTGTAGAAAGGAAACTCGAGGAGTGCTTGGCATTTAATAGGCTGCCATACGTATACAAAAAAAACACCCGCGTAACTCCTGATTTTATTTTTCACAACGTTAGGGAATTAATTCAAAAATTTCCACACATTCAATTCCTATTTGTTGACGGAAGGGTGGAGTGCGTAAGAATTGTCAAAAAACTTTTACTAACCCAAATATTAAAAACCAAATTTGATTTGCAGTTAGCGTACGACTTAAAGTTATTATAATATGTGGTATTGTCCAGAAAAATATGAGCGTCCCATTGTCAATATAAACAAGGAGTCCCTTGCGCTAAAGGGGGAGCTTGGGGATCGACAGGCCAAAATTACATTAGCTAAATTTTTGCGTTCAAACCTCGGGTTCACAACAGAACTTTTATCAGGGATTAAGCTAGCTCTTTATCAAGAGGTAACTCTTAAAGCGTTCTTTAACAGAAACTTTAATATGTGTGTGTGGGGACGTGGTTGTGGTAAAAGTTTTATTGCGGCTGTTTATTGTTTTCTTCAATGTGTTTTTGAACCGCGTACAAAGATTCTTATTGCTGGTCCGACTTTTCGTACAGCTCGTTTCATTTTCAACAACATAGAAAAAATAGTTGAGTCAAAGGAAGCCCAAATGTTGGCTCACGCTTTCGGGGCCAAATCTAAGCGTAATGATCAATTTGAATGGAAAATTAACGAAGGTACTATTACCGCCATACCGTTGAGTGGAGAAAAGATTCGTGGTTTCCGCGCTAATGTTTTGGTTCTTGACGAATTCATGTTGCTCCCAGAGGAAACTATCAAAACCGTGTTGATGCCTTTCTTGGTAGCCCCGCAAGACATGGCGGAAAGAATAAAGATAAGAGAAATGGAAGATGACCTTATTGCGAAGGGCGATATGAAAGAGGCAGATCGGATTGTATTCGGAAACAACTCTAAGATGATAGCTTTATCTTCTGCTAGCTATAGTTTCGAGAACCTATACCGAACCTACAAAGAGTGGATGAATAACATTTATTCGGATGACATTATGCAGTCCAATTATTTTATTTCGCAAATGGGTTTTGATTCTATTCCTACTGACATGATTGATAGTACGGTGATCGAGGAAGCTAGGTCAGGGGGATCGTCCAACTCGTCTTTTTTGAGGGAGTATGCAGCCCAGTTTACGGATGGGAGTGACAGCTATTTCAGTGCAAAGAAAATGCATGCATGCACCATTCCAGACGGAGAGAAGCAGCACACTTTGGTAAAGGGGGAGAAAGATAAAAAGTATATCCTAGCTATTGATCCTAGTTTTAGCAATAGTCCTTCATCTGACTTTTTTGCAATGTCGGTTTTGGAGTTGGACGAGGAAAAAGAAACAATGGCGACTCTGGTTCATGGGTACGCTGTGGCCGGAGGAGACTTAAAAGATCACATCAAATATTTATATTATCTTGTGACCAACTTTGATTTTTCCATGATAATTATTGATAACGCTGGATATCAATTTATAGATGGTGCCAACGAATCCGAACTTTTCCAAAGTTCCCGAATAAAGATTAAGTTCTTTGAATTTAATAGCGATAAAGAGGGAGCAGATTATCAAAAGATGCTGATCGCAGCAAAACACCAATACAATAAACAAGAAAATGTAATCTGTTTCAAACAGTTGTTTACCACTACTTTTTTGCGAGAAGCTAATGAATACTTACAGGCTTCTATTGATCATAAGAGAATATGGTTTGCTTCGCGTACTGCTGCGTGTGGAAGTTTTTTCGATAGGGTTTCGGCGCAGGCTGTTCCGGTTAAGTTAATGCCTTACGAAAACAAAGGGGATTTGATAGAGTTTCAGGATGATATCGTTTATCAGTCGAAAAAACAATGCGCCTTGATAGAGGTCAAAACCACCGCAAAAGGCACTCAAACCTTTGACTTGCCCCAACACCTTAAAAGGAGCAGCGCCGTGAACAGAGCCAGAAGGGATAATTATACTACTTTAATGTTAGGGAACTGGGCTGTTAAATGCTATAATGATATTAAAAACACCAAGGTAGAGCAAATTAATCATACATTTACTCCCAGAATGATAGCTTAGGTGTAAAAATAAAGTAAAATATGGCGGTAAGGAAGAAAACGGAACAAGGTGCGGAACCTTTGATGGCCAAGCATGAAGCAGCGGCTAGCGCTACGCGAACGCGGCGTAACAAAGCTGCGGACATCGTACGGACTGATCGCTTTAGGAACATCGAAAACGGTATGATACCGTTTAAGTATTCTCGGGGGGTGGGGAACAACTCGAACATAGAGGTTCGTGATACTATTATTTTGTGTCAAAAAGCCTACTATAATTTCTCAGTTTTTAGAAATACTATTGATTTGATGACTGAGTTTTCTATTAGTAATTTATACTATACAGGAGGGAGTCGCAAATCTAGAGAGTTTTTCGAAACACTTTTTAGGAAAATAAATATTGATGATTTGCAGAGCAGGTTTTTCAGGGAATATTATAGATCTGGAAACGTTTTTATTTATAGGTTCAATGCCGAAATGGAAAAAAGTGACGCTTTTAAAATCAATCAAACATTTGGACTAAACGAAGCTAACGAAAAAATTGAAATTCCTTCCAAGTACATAATTCTCAATCCTTCAGATATTCAACTTCAGGGGAATATAGCTTTCAGTAGAGGGGTTTATTACAAGGTGGTTACGGATTATGAATTGCAAATTTTACGTAACCCTCAGACAGAGGAACAACGAGAGGTTTTTGATAGCCTTCCAGAAGAGACCAAGAGGTTAATTAAAGACAGTAAAAAAGTAGGGATGGCCGCTGTTACTATTCCTCTTAATACTGATAGGTTGGTGGCCGTTTTCTACAAGAAACAAGATTATGAACCTTTTGCGGTACCAATGGGATACCCCGTAATGGAAGATATCAACTGGAAGCAGGAGATGAAACAAATGGACATGGCAGTGGCTAGAACCACAAACCAAGCCATCCTTCTGATTACCATGGGGTCAAAGCCTCAGGATGGAGGGGTAAACCAAAAGAACCTCATGGCTATGCAGAGGCTTTTTGAAAACGAGTCCGTAGGCCGAGTATTAATTTCCGACTATACCACTGATGCGAAGTTTGTTATTCCCGACATAGGTAATATTTTAGACCCTAAAAAATATGACGTTGTCAATCAAGACATCCAAATGGGGTTAAACAACATTCTCCTAAGTGACGAAAAGTTTGCCAATACCAGCATTAAGGTGCAGGTGTTTATGGAAAGACTCAAGCAGGGACGCAGAGTTTTTCTCGAGAACTTCTTAATGCCGGAGATTAGACGGCTGTCGAAAGAGATGGGATTCAAGAATTATCCTGACGCTCATTTTGAGGAAGTAGACCTAAGAGATACGTCTGTCTACTCGAGAATTTATAGTCGCCTAATTGAACTTGGTGTTCTTACAGCGGAAGAGGGGATGCAAGCTATAGAATCCGGACGTTTTCCAACCCCGGAAGAATCCGTCGAATCCCAGAAAAAATTCCAAGATCTCAAAAATGAAGGGTTGTATGAGCCGTTGATAGGAGGAGCAAAAATGCCTCAAATGACGGGTCGTCCTACCGGAGCTAAAAAGCCCAAGGACGAAGACAAGAAAACTCCGGTGGGGACTAAAGCTGCCCTGAATTTCAGTCTATCTAAAATTCAAGAACACTTGAACCTTTCAGACAAGTTGAATTTAGAGGTGGAAGCTTCCCTACGGCAGATTCACAAACGAAAAAGATTAAGTAAACAGCAAAAGGAAGTAGCGCGAGAAATAACAAATATAGTAATAGCTAACGAAGACCCGCCAAGCTGGTTAGCAAAAGCAGGAAGATATGCGGCCGAACCCACAGACAGAAACCACGAAAGAGTCAAGAAAGTTCAGGATGTCGCTTACGAACATCAAGTTGATGACTTCTTGGCTGGAATATTATATGCAAGCGTTTATGAAGGAGAAAAGTAATGACCCAGCCGAGAGTAATTTACAATTGTCAGGCCCTCTATGTCGGACCTGCTCCGGAGACCGGTTATAACTTTGTGGATTACAAGGGGGGTGCCCCCTCCAATAATCACGACAACTTAATTCAACAATTAAATCTTCTTCATAGCATAGACCGTATTCAGTCGATAAGTTATGACATTGAAGTCCCCCACACAAACATAGCCCAAATTAATAAAAGGGGTTTGGTGGACCGGCCTATAGTAAATTCTCCTACTGTTAAGCTTAATTTCGATTATTTCCTGTGCGGCACCAAAAATGAAGCTCGATTGGGGTTTAATGTAAATTATCCGTTATTTAATTATCCGTTCGTTGGAGAAGCCTATTATAATGATAATTTAAATGTCTCACTTCTTTCTGGTTTTTTTAATACAACCAAAGAGGATAGACTAAAAAGAGTTTGGCAAGATTTTGCTGTTAACCAGTATAAAGACTGTAAGAATATTTATGTAGCTGTTAATCCTTCTGGAAACGATATAGATAAAAATTATTTCAAGGAAGACTTTACTCAAGCGGACCTTTATCAAGGGGTAGATGTAAACGCTCCTTCTTATCACGTTATTTCATTTGGCAATTGTTATTTGAATTCTTATTCCTCGCAGGGATCAGTAGGTTCTTTTCCCAAGGCCTCGGTTTCCTATAGCGCCTATAACATCAATTTTGACATGAGTGGAAGCGGCTTTTTGGCTCCTGACATAAATACCAAAAACGGGGCGTTAAACAACAATGTTGATGTGGTGATTCCTCGGGTTTTAGCCGAGGAGGGTTATCCCGCACTACAACCGGGAGACATTTCGTTAACCACTGATTCTTTTTCTGGCTTGGGTGTAGATTTCGATTCTTTACATATTCAAAGTTATGCTCTTGGTATTGATCTAAATCGACAACCTTTAACCAATTTGGGTTATAGGTTTCCCGTGGGTAACGAACCTACTTCTCCAGTTTTCGCTACTCTCAAAATTGATGGTATCGTTGATGACCCAAATAGTGGATCCTTGGCGGATTTGGTGCAAATTAATAGTGGTTATGATTTTACTATTAAAGTGGATCCTAGTTCTTGTACTGGTAGCACAGCTCCTCCCATAAACGCTGGGGCTATTCCAATTGAACGGGGAGACGAGGCTTTGAGGTATTCTTTTGTAGGGGCGAAATTGGACGCTTTCAATTATAATACTGCCATAGGAGGCAATAAAGTTTTTGGTGCCTCTTTTTCTGTTGAGCTGGATCCGGACAATAGAGATAACGGATTTTTTATAAGCGGCGTTTTGGGCGCTGAAAAGGTCGAGGATTTTATCCTATTAGAGACCGGAAGTGCTGGAGGTACGGATGATGGATTTTATGTACAACAGGAAACGAGTGATTTATTCGTAACAAATCTCGTTCCTCCATATTAAACAGTGTATATTACAGTAAGGTATAAGGAAAAATGGCGAATAAGAAAATATCACAATTAGCCGGAACACTTCCCCGAGAGATAGTCTCGGGAGACTATTTGTTTCCGGCTGCAGCGGGAAATGCGGGCGCGGGTTACGAAACCAAAAAAATAACAGCTCAGGAAATAGCCGAATTTGTTTTTACTGGTTATGGGGGGGTAGGTTTTCCCGCTACCCAATTATCGGGAACTAAAGACGTTTACCTTAACAATAGTAATTGGATTAATAGTACCGCCACGCAGCCCCCCAACTACGGTTTCTTAATGTTGAGAACGTCAGACGGGCTATTAACTACAGGAAGTGGTATAGGGACTCCTGTGGATGGAGATAATCTGGGGGATCATACAGCTACCCAATCCCTAAACATGGCGAACAATGATATTATTGGTGCAGAAGATATTCGTTTTTATCAATCCGCACACTCAATTATAGCTAAAGGTGTTGGCAGCAATGACAATCTCACAGTAAAAGCGGGGAATGAGTTGACACTTATGGCGAATAAGCATGTTTTGATTAGCGGTGATGCATTAAGCGTGGCGACCATCCCGATTTCCGGTGACGTAACCATAACTGGAGGAAATCTTGAAATTGATCGCGCTCATAAATTAATAGTAAATGAAATAACTACTTATGGGACCGATACCGCCGCGGGGAACGATCCTCCTCTTATTAGTATTTCAGGTGCGGTTGCTTTCAAGTCTTTTGACGCCACAGACGTTGGTGAGGACATATATTGGGATGAATCAAATATTCAATATATAGTTAATGATGACGGGATTAATCCAAGTTATGATTTTACAAATGTAAGAGACGGTCAAACTTTAACGCTATACGTCCAAAATACTCATAGTGCAGCGGTGACCCCCGCTTTTACTTTGGCTGGAAATGCAACTCTTAATTACCTATCCCCTATTGTTACTAAGGTTCGTTGGGGAGGGGAATTTGACGGAAGTCCTCCTGCATTAGCTGAAAAGACAACAAATGTTTATACTTTTGTAAATATTAAAACAGGGATCTTTGCTTCGGCAGTAACCGGCTATGTATACTAATGTCATTAAATTTTCCAACAGCATTCTGGAAAAAGCAGCCCGAAAGCACAGCGACGGTTACTGAGGTTATTGACATCACATGGGAGACCGCCCTCTTTTGGAGTCAAGGGGGAGGGGTTACCGAAGAGAATATTAATAACCCAATTCAAATGCAATCAACTTTTCCATTTGTCGTAAAAGTTGATGGGGAGAATGAGGAATATTACACAAGTTATACTTCCAGTACATACGCGGGGGCTGGTAACGAGTATTATGGATGGTATCTTACCGGAGGTTATGATCAGGCAGGTGAAAATGATTTAAGTTCTTTCCACAGAGCTAACCCTTGGATCCCTAATTCTAGCAGAATAGCTTTATGGAATGAAGCTGATTATGATACTGCTTATTACGTAGACACTAATAATACCCAGCGAACTTATAATCATTTTGTTCAAAGTGGGAGTGCTACTGGTACTTTTTCCGTAAGCGCGGCTCAAGCTTCGCAGGGGGGGTCAGGGGTGTCTCTATACTCAACCGTTTCCGGATTGGGGGAGGATTATCTGATTGAGGATCCCTTTAATGTGATGCATTTATATTTGGATAGCACAAAAATAGCTGACGGAGTTGCTCCTCAAGACGGCAGAAACGTAACAGATATGACTACTGTGAATTATGATCAACAGCAAACAAGACTTTATGCGGGATCTGACACTAATCACGTTACCTTGTTGAATCCCAGCAGTGTTCCGTGGCTACATATCGTGGTTGATCCTGTCGGTATAACTAACACCTCTTTTGATTATATCGATAATACTTATATTAATGTTTCATTGGGGGGAGGTTCCGGAACGGGTATAAAAGCTACAGTGGTTGTGTATGCAAATGAGGTAGAATCGGTTACTATTACAAACGTAGGTAGTAATTATCAAAAGGGGGATATATTGAGTATTCCCATCGCGACTATTGGTGGCACTACAGACCCTACATGCGAGATAAGAATACTGGGCGCTCCGAGAACAGGGGTTACTATTATAGTCCTAGAAGCTGATATAAACAACCCGTCGACAAACCATAATAACGGTACTTATTACGGGATTTATTTAGCAGGTGGTTCTGGGGCGGGAGGCATAAGAGCTACGGTAGTAGTGTTTGGGGGTGTCGTAACTTCTGTTACTATTACGGATAATAGTGTTGGTTATAAATGGGGTGATATATTGACCATTCCCAAGGGCATAACTGGAGGAAGCGAGTCTTCTACGTGCGCTATAGAGGTAGACGGTTTCGTTAATCAATTAACTCGTGACGTCGGATATACCACCGAGGACGGCACATACACTTTTAAAAATGCGGCAATATCAGAAGGAACTCATCAAATAAAAATTTATGCTTCCACAATGGATGGTTGGTTTAGCAGCGGTTCTTTTTATGGATTTAAATTCTGGTTATCATAATTATGGCGATTACAAGATATGCAGGTGACAGATTTACGGTAGCCTCAACGGATACTAAGCCGACGGGGGTTATGCCGGGAGCTTTTCTTATTGATTCGGGGAACCGGACATCATATGTCAAAACTGGCTATACCCTAGACCCATGGGCGCAAATTGCCGGTGGAGGGGGCGGCGGAAGTCCCGGGGGCTCTGATACCCAAGTCCAGTTTAATAATAATGGATCCTTCGGCGGCGATGCCGACTTAACCTTCACAAATAGCAATCAACTTAATGTTAATAAATTAAGTATCGCCGGAAATGTTATCGATTCTAATAGTTCTATTGGTAATAATGGAATGGTTCTCACCAACGAAGGAACAACTGGCGTTCATTGGAAAAATATTGAATCAGTTCTTTCGGGTGTGGGAGGTTCCGGCGTTGCAAACTATGTAGCTCGTTGGTCTGATGAAGA
>TARA_R110000824_G_scaffold82136_5_pt1 | contig 12673 bp, 4 predicted proteins | sample TARA_R110000824 | Tara Oceans TARA_R110000824 (sample SAMEA4397747) | marine metagenome | biome: Polar Biome; feature: [MES] marine water layer (ENVO:01000295) within the mesopelagic zone...; material: water (ENVO:00002006), including particulate matter (ENVO:01000060) such as...... | reverse complement strand
GCATCTGATAATTCATCAACTGTACCAGACTCAACACTTCCAGTGTATGTTAATAGTGCGGGACTTGTACTTGTTGATTTTACAAATTGAACACTATCACCGGTCAGACCGGCATTGACAGCACCCTTTGTTAAACTTGCTGATAAGTCTAAAACAACTAACCCACTTTGGTAATAAATTATTCCCAATGCATCGTTATTGGCTGCACTTGCATCAGTTGCCGACGAGCCGCTTCTTAAAACACCATACTCTCCTGCTGGGGAATTTGTATCGTTAAATGAAGCAGTCGCTCCATAATCTCCAATATAAAATAAAGAACCAAAAGGTGCGGCGTGGGTACTTACCCCAAGAGTTAATCTAAATGTTCCTTTTTGAACTTCATCCTTAGCCAATAGTCTTGAGAGGTTAACAAATGCAGGATCATCAATAACCGTTACGGTTTCATCATAAGAACCAGACAATCTAAAGGGCTCAATAGAAGCCGTAACATCATAACCATAAAGAACTTGAGCCATTTCATGATATATGTTGTGTTTGTCAGTGCTCCCAGAAGCCAAAGTTGATGGATATGCTGCCGAATTTTCATAGACGCCATAAGTAATATCAAAAATTTGGTTTGCTGAAGAACTTAGGTAGGGATAATCATAAACCGACTGAAACATACCGTGGTCGTAAGTTTTAATATTCTCACCCCTGATATCAGAAGTGGTCCCATATGTTCCCGAAACAAGACTGCCAGTCACAGGAATTGTTTCGTGAAGTAGTACCTTAGTCGTTTTAACTTCTTCGTTTTTAAGTGCTTTTAATGTGCTCATTATGATTTCCTATTAGCTTATAGCTCTTACAATTCTTATTGGGACATTGATTGAAATGCCAGTTTTATCTCCAACAACTCTAATAACACTATCAATCACTTTTGCGTTAGTTGAATCTGGAAAAAAACTTGATACTGTTGTGCCAATTTGGTCGAACAAGTAATCACTTGAAGCTATGCTTGTTGCCGCTGTGAAAGACATCAGGAGGCTTGGGCCTCTTGGTCCTTGGATTGGGCTGTAGCCAGCCTGTGCTGACTCACCGCTGGCAGGCTGCCTAAAGGAGGCTTGTTGTCGATCATCAATAGCTATGTAAGTAGCAATATTATCAGTATCCGTAAATGTTTTTGGAAGTTGGCTGCCCCTTGAATCAACAGGAACTAGTAGTCTATTATCAGACTGAATGTAAAACTCTGTCTCATTTAAATCTGAATCTAAAATGTTTTTATAAGATAACTGTGTTGTATCAAGACCCTGGTCAATTATAATCATTCTAGTACTTGCGGCAGCAGCATTAACACCATTAATAAATCCGGCTGGTAGGAACTTAGCGCCCGTCGTTAAAGCTGAAGTTTCAGCTTCATATTTATCAACCGCTAATTGATTAGCTAAAACAACAAAACTATTGACCGTTCCAGCATCGGAATTGCTGGCATATGGAAACCCTGGGAATTCTCCAGCGGGGTTGTTTAAGTTTAATCTTGCTACTGGCAGAAATAAACTATTATCTCTGCCATTTAAAGTTAACAGTCTGCTTTTTAGCGAAGATGCGCTATTGGTGAATGCTTCAAAAACTGGAGTTTTTAAAATATTTAAATCTCTTGCGGCTGTTGATTGTGTTGCATCGTAAAGCTTATAATTGATTTCGTCATCACCAAAACCAAAAAAGCTAATTTTAAAAGAGCCGTCTGCCCTTGCTAACCTTTGTCGTCCGATATCTGTTAGAACTGCATCTAAAATGATATCTCCACTATTATCTAAAAAACTTGACATGTTTTTCTCCTAAACATAATAAATAGTTTTAAAATACAAAATAACTTTATTGAGCACTTTGTTATTTTTCCTCTGTCTTGTAACTAATAAGAACTTTCTCTTTTGTTGTTTCTTTCAAATTTAAACTTCCAGCATTTTCACTTGATTTTTGGAAATCTTTTCTATAAATAATATTAAAATCAATTTTCTTACCAGTCTTTTTAGAGGTCAATCTTACCTTAAATTGAGGTCTTGTTTCCGTATTGGGTGAAAACACAGTTGGATTTAGATATCCAATACCGTCTTTGTCTGGGTTTGGGGCCTGTTGTAATAAAGCAGGCTCTAACCTGAAGCGTTTGCCAAAATCTAACTTAGCCTTTCTTCTCGTTTCATCAAAATCATCATAAATTTTAATTATTGGGAAAACTGTGCCGCCGTCGTCCACAATCTCAATCTCGTATACTTGACTAAAATAGGATTCTAAGCCGGTATATGACTCACTTTTACAAGAAAAATAATATTTTGTATTAGGTTCTAAATTTACAATAGTACCATAACCACCAGTTAAAACGTCTATTTCTTTAAAAACTTTTAATGAACTTAAATCCCTTGGTGGTATTTTTGAAGCGTAAATTTTTATCTTGCTAAGTACCTGTTTGAAAAAATACATTTTCTCTTCACTAGAACCATTAATTCCTTGTTGTTTTTCATAATATTCTTTTGCCTGTCCCCAGCCTTCGGTCCAATATTTCTTTGGAATATTTCTTACAATAACACCTGCATCTGCAAGATTTTGAAAGGTAAAAATTAGTTTATTATTTACTCCTGCTATTGGGAATACCTTAAAAAACAATTCTGTTGGCGGTAGATCTATAAACGAAAAATCGGTACTTACCTCTGATTTTTTTAATCTTTTTAGTTTCTGTTCACTTATCGTCTCTACTGTTTTTGCCGTAAATTCAATTTTATCATTTGATAGTGGCTTTACACTAATATCATATTTATACTGAAAGCGCACCTGATTAATTAATTCTTCTAATTTATATTTATATTTTGTGCCATACTTTATTTGCGAATCATATAAAATAAAGTTGTTTTCCTCTCCAACCTTATCAATAACAAAATAGTTTTGATTTTTAAAGCTTGAAAAATCTTCGCCTAACAATCTTTGTTTTTCAACAATATTACCAATGCTATATTGGCCTAAAAGTGGTGCAAAATTCTTAGGAAGCTTTGATTTATTTAATACTGGGTTACCATAGTTAATAAAAGCGTTGAAATATGCTGCTGAACTCTCATCAAGTTCCCCTAATAAATTTTTGTCTACAAGAACATTTTCAAACGTTTTTTCTTGAAAGTTTAAGTAAGCTTCTTTTTTTAACAATTTTATAGTATTTTTTAAAGATTCAGAATCTTTAAAAGATTGCTCAATATTAGTTTGTTTTGGGATCACAGACTCATTTTTAATATTAAGTTCATTATAATAAGGCAGCGAAAGATTGACTCTGAGATTATTTGTTCCGACACTCTCAATATCAAAGATTTGACTAATCGCTTCATCCCAAGATAATACACTTGTTTGACAACCTAAACCACCTTTGGGAATTTTCTTATCTAATATATTATCATTGCCTTCTTTATAGAACAATCTTAAACCAGTTTCAATTTTGCCTTCGATTGCGTTCTTACACTTTTTGATCTCTTTTGGAGTGCTAAAAAACTTCTTTTCACTTTCACTAATGTTTTCTAAATTGTTATTAAAAAAAGGTGAGTTGATATAGTTTACAGTGCTAAAACTTTCTATTGAAGAGTTATCTAATTTTAAATAATTGTTCTTATTTAAATAAGTTCTGTCCTGCACTTGTAAATTAAGTAAGAAACTTAACGCTGTCGCTGCGCCAGTTTGTGGATTTTTTAAAAATACAGCCAAACCATTTAACTGTTTCATGGAAGCGCTCGCAGAGTAGTCATGAAGTGCAAGGCTCGCAACAACTAACGCTGGCGCAGACTTCTTATCAACAGTCAGTACTAATTTATCATCACTTTTATCAAAAGTATTATAAGAAAAAATCTGTGAACACCAAAACCAAAAATAGTTTTCTATTAATTTTAACTGGGATGCTGATTGTTTTGGCCCAGTTGTATAGTTTATAGCTGTACCACCAATATTTTTTACAAGTTCTGTCCTTACCTCCTCGATAGAAGGTTTTAAACTTAAATTATTTAATGTTAATTTCAATGCCAATTCGGTGAGCAGATTGATATTTAATGAAGGGTCTAACCTGTAATCAAAAGTAAGTTTGTTTGTCGCAGAGTTAAAATCTGGAGACCAGACATAATTTTTCATAAAAGCAACAGGGTCTTCAAGGTACTTATTTATATCAAAAAAGCTTCTTAGATCAGATATATCATAGTTTTCATAGTTAGATATAGAAGGCGAAAATTTTGGTTGAAAATCGGCAGGAGTTATTATTCCTGGTGGTTCTGGTATGGTTGCTTCTGGGGCAGGCAATTCTGAAGAATTAAATTCTGTTAAGTCAACAATTGCTTGTTGATCTTTAATAATCGGCTCTGGGTTTTCACTAATTGGTACTGTGCCATAAAGAGCTTTTGTTGCATTTTTTAGATCAATTGCCATTATTCCACACTACTTCCTTCAATATAAAAATATGAATCATAAAACTCTTCATAATTATCAAGCCGCGCCAATAATTTTTCGCCCGGTTCTAAAAGATCTAAGGCTTTTTGATCTATTTCTTTAAAATCGAGAGCAGACACAGTGCCACCTAAATTTTCTAAATAAAATATTTTAATATCTCTTTCAGTCCTCGTTATTAAAGAAAGGGCTTGTTCTGGTTGCTCAAAATTAATCTTTGCATCTGCACGTTGTTCAACATCTCCACAATTAGCTTGGTTTATTAAGCCAAGCTGGCTTACAGCCTCTCCTTGGATCGAAGTAATAGAAAATGATGGTATTGCTAATAAGTTTTTAATTTTTTCAAAGGACTTTACCGTAGCTTTAATATATTTTCTGTCACCAAGGCTTATTTGATTTGCTGAAATCGTTTTAAAGAAATTAGCATCTGTTAAATTTATAAAAGTATTGTTATTATTGCTATTTATTTTTATTTTTTTATCAAAACTTTGTTCAAAATTGTTTACATAACTGTTAAACAAGGAAAAATATGGAGTTGTATATTGAGAAGCTACATGTTGGTTTGCTACAACCCTTTCTGTTGCCGATTTTATTTCGTCAGAAAAAAGCGTAATAATCTTATCAACAAGTGAGTCAAAGTCAGACTTTGAAATAATTTCAAATTTATCAACATTTCTCTGATATTCTGCCGGTATATTGTTACCAAATAATCTTAAAATAATATCAATCGCTTCTTGCCTGTTTTTTTCTGTTCTCACTCCACGCAAATCAGTTAATAACTGTTGTGCAATTTCAATAGTTATATCATTAAAGTATATTATCAATTTTGTTTCATATTCTGCATAGGGATTCAGATTAGCAATTGAAAAGTTATAAAATTTATAAGTATCAGAATTTTTAACCTTAAGATTGCCTACCGTGGTTGTACCAACGATCGCAAATACCTCCTCAAAATCATAACCAAATTTTGCAGAATCATAAGTCGCAAGTTCAACTTGGGATGAAACTAAAAAGTTTTGAAATTGTAATTCATTATCAACGTCAATTAAATTGGGAAATTTTGTTCGCTCATCAATAAATCTTTGAGCATTTATAGCAAAAAGACCCGTCAGTGTTCGATTATTAGAAAAAGAGTAAATAAGATTAGAAGTATAGGCGTTTTCATCTAATATTTCTAAAATTGTTGTTGAATCACTTTGTTTGAAGGTTTTAAAATCTTTTATGGAAACTGATGTTAAATTAGTTTTGTCAATTATGTCTTGCCTGTTGATAGACAATAGGAATGTTTGTCCGAACTCAATACGGCTATCAATAATATTAACTAAAATTTTAAAGTTTTGACCCACCACTTGATTTAAATCTATTTCAATAGATGAAATCATATTTGTGGCGCTAAAAGCGGTGTCCCCAGGTGTAACTGAGAAAAGCTTTCTTCTGATATTGTCACTTAACTCTATTGGAAAACCTGAATCTTGTAAAGAAATTAGCTCTTGTTCTGATAGTGAAACAATTTTTATTGTATCAAAAAAGTTATTCAAATTTGAGATATTTAGGTCAAAGTGTAATTTTTCACTTACTCTGTAAAAATTAGAAGCAAATACAGCCATATTAGACTGTTCGACTGGAAAGATTTGTAAGCCATCCACACTATTTTTTGCTTTGGAATAATCTATATTAATAAAAGACATATTTTAGTTCCTATAAATCCACGCATTCATCATCAACTTTCTCTAAATCAACTGGCTCGTCTACAAAAGTAAATCCTTCTTTTGTGGTGTTTGCTCCCACATCTGTGGAAATGTTAAAATACCAATTAACAGATGTTGGATTTAATTCTTCTTCATCAAAATACAATTGTCCCAGGCTCGCTGTTTGAAAATTATCAGCATATTGATATTTAAAAACTTCAATATAAAAATCATCTTTCCCACTCAAAACATTCTCTTCTTCAACCAATATTGTAAAATCGTTAAAGTTTTTATCAAACAAAATAAATGTGTTATCATCCTCTTGTTTAAATAAATCATTAAAATCAATATTTAGGTTTTCTTGAACATCTGAATAATATGAAGATTCAATATTATTTTTATTAAAAGAAAATCTGTTATAATTATAGGTGCAAACCAAATCTAGTTGTGGAATTTTTTCATAAGAGGGTCCGATCGTACCACCCTTAAGTTCTAATGGTGCAAAGGACATTTCTGAAGAACCGGTGAATAGGCTGCCGTCTTCTGCTACTATTTTCCAGGCTGGCCTATAATTTGAATATGGTGTAAAAGTTCCAAGACCTTCAATTGGCTTGTTTTCACTTCTGAACACTGGTGGAAAATTTATACCAGATTCGCCAAGCAAATTCTGTAAAAAAATTTGGATAGCCTCTGCTTCCAATGTTTGTGAATTTTTAACTTCCTGTTTTGCAGTTGGGGTTCTGAGTGTTAATTTACTCTTTATTCTTGTTTTTATTTCATTTTGTTCTTCTACTGAACCAGACATCACATATTGTCTATCATAAATAACATCCTCATCCATGAACTCATAACTAGCAGGCTTAAAACGACCTTGAGATAAAAGTTGGCGACCCAAGCGCGTCAATTGAACTTCCAAAACTTCTTCTTTTTTGTTAAAAAACGTCATATGTACTCTCTTTAATAATTAGTTTTGTTAGCATTTCTGCACAAGCTCATTATATCTACTTCTTTCGTCCGGCGACAATGCCTCAATTCCAACATCTTTTACAATTACTTGTAACTCATCAAGTTCGCCTATTTCTAATTCCGTACAAATTGTTCTATTACCGTTATCAATATCGACTGTATCTATTGTTGTTATTCCCGTTGTTAATCCAGTGTTCGCTTGGATTGTTTGTGTGGTGGCTTGGGTTTCAGAACTTCTTTCAATCGTTCTTTCAATCGTTCTTTCTTCCACAGGCTCCCTTTCAACCGTTCTCTCAATGGTTGTTCTCACGGGTGTAATTATTGAGATACCACACAATTCTGATAGGGTAATATATCTTGCTCGCTGTTCAGCAGTTGCGGAATCCGAATCAACCAAAAATCTTAGTCTCTCAAATTCACTTAAACTTTCTTGGGTACATCTTTTAACTATTCTTTCAGCAATTCTTGCCGGTTGTTGCTCAGAGGTAATCTGAATTGGCTGACTTAGATTAACAGCCCCAACCAAAACATCTTCTGGTTTTATATAACCGCCGCCTGCAATTTGCCTAATTCTATCTGGATTATCATTGCGAACCTCAAATTCAACATCCATTTTGCCCAGTTCCACTAAACTAAATTGATCATATGGATAGTTGAAAGAGAATCTATCGACATCTAATCGCTTGTAGGTTGGAGAATTTGTCTTATCCTGCAACATTTTATAGTAATCGTATGACGCTCTCTTTTTAACCTTAAAGATCTTCCATCGAATATCGTTTGGTATCCCAGTTAATTCATTATATTTAAAGATGGTTGGGGATAACAACTCCCCATCAACAATTGGGTGCTCTAAAACAACTTTTTGTTTTTCAGCCTGAGTTGCGATTGAAGGCATTACTCCCTGCCAAATATTTGCTAAATCTTGCTGCCGCAAGGTACTGTTGAATTCAAAAAAGTACATAGAAAATGGTGGCCTAGCGGGTAAAAAGTCTTCTCTATCATTCAAAGTTTTATTTCTTTTATCCCTGGTATGGACAAAATCATATGGTGGTGGCAAAACATATTTATCCATCTTTCGAATCATGTCTGAGAATGAATCTGTGGTTGATGAATCCCTTCTTACTAGTGAATACCTGTTCTCAAATATGCTTAGTGGTGTTTCGAAAAACTTTTCTTCTCCTGTTTCACAATCAACATAATATGGGATTGCACAAATTGCTTCTTCGACTATTTTTCTTGGCTTAATCTTGCCAAAAGCAACCGCTTTTTTTTCAAAACCAACAGCCTCTGCTAGAGAACCGGTTAAAGAGCCTGTAAGGTATTCTGTATCATCAACCCTAAGATTTAAACGCTTTCTGGCATTGGAACCAGCTAATTCTCCATACTGGTGCCACATACCTTTAATAGCAGTTTCAGAACCATCTGTTTCTGCGGCAACATCAACAAAGTTCAGAACTGGACATTCCCACTTGCTTCGAATTACCCAGCTACCATCATCGGCTTGAACAAACATGTCTAAGCTTGCAGATAAGCTCATAAACACTGTATCAGATGGAGATACTCCATCTCTTTCCACTAAAAAGTTGGTATGTTCAACAGTTGAGTTCGCAACAATATCTTGCAGTGTAAATGAGGTTTTGCCAAGTCTACCGTCTGTTGAAAGAAGGTTTGTTGGGTCAAATACAATTCTTGCTTTTGTATAGCCTGAACGTGTTCCACCTGTGTTTGTTAAAAATTCACAGTATTCGCCTGGAGTTCCACCTGATGAGTTCCAGTAATATCCAGGTGGTGCATGGTTATTATACGGGAAAGGTCCAAATGCATCTCCACCACCGTACATTAAGAAATCAACAGGGTTTTCAATCAAAACGTCCATAGCAAACTTTTTAACACCTTCGCTAGAAGATAATGGTCCTTCAAACTGCCAAGTGGCAGCAGGGGCTGATCTAAACGAAGCAAGATCATCTAAGAAAAAGTCTGGAACTTCCGCAAAAAAGTTATGTGACATTCTCTCATACACACCATCAGTTTTATTTACCGAGGCGGTGCTTCTTAACTCAGTTGAACCACTATTTGCAATGTGCATGACCAATTCAACGTGTTCACTAGGGCTTAAAATTGATTCAAAGGGGGCTGTAGTATTAAATCCGTGATCAATACCTCCGGTTGCAGCGGCGCTTCCTGTTGATTTATATGGAAATTCAACTGCAAATCCAGCCTTTATTGAATTTAAACCTATTCCTGGTGCCCAAAATGGTAGCAATGCAGTTGACCATGTTTCTTCGCTGCCTGCACCAGTTGGGTTTGAGAAATTGGTAGCCCCAATAGTAACTGTTGAGTTCTTATAAGATGAAGAAAATTGTTGTGCTAATTGAATAATTCTTTGCTGTGGATAAAAGCCTGTTTTTGGTAATAATTTTTTAGTTGTATTGAAACTCAACCTAATGGCTGTTGGTTCGCCATAAAAGTCTTTTAATTGCTCAAGATAAGTAGTTTTTTCTGTTTTACCATATCTTTCTGCAAAAGAATTGCCGGTCAAACTATCACTTCCTGTCAAACTAAATTCATAAAGGCTTTCATTTAAGAAATCACCATTATTTTCTACTATAACAGTATTAATAAAATCAGAAATTATGAACTCTGGAATAATTGTTTCGTCTTGGCCAATCAATCTTGTATCCACAGAAAACTCGCCATAAGTTGGGTAGAAAGCTCCTGTATTTGCTTGAGACTGTACAGTATTTTTTGGACGACATTCGCCTATATTAAATGAGTATCTAGCATTTGCTTCACTCTCAGCTAAACCTGCACCTGTTGAACCTGTATTTCTCATTAGTTCGCCGGAGGTTTCTGCCTGATTAGAACCAGATGTACTAACATCCATAGGCCATTGACTGGCGTTTATTAAATCACCTTGTGAATTTGTAATTGAATCCGCAGTTCTAATATCTAAAGTGTCGCTAATCCAGAAAGAAAGATAATTTAGTCGCTCTCTCGTCTCTTCTTTATAGATATTTTCATCTTTTGGGTATACAATTTCTTTGTAGTTTATAATATTAAATTTCTGACTGAATCTGTAAAAATCAGTTTTGTTTATATCGACTGCTGGAGCACCCATTTCCAAATTGTAATCTTTTATTTCGTTGGAGCTAACATCATAGGTATTAGCATAATAATGTAAATTATTACCAAGTTCATATTGAATTGATCCAGTCCCTTCATCTACAAACTGCCTGATTGGTTTAAACTTAGCAGTTACAGGGGCCTGATTTATTGAGTATTGTTCACCAAAACGAAGTCTTCTCTGTCGATCATCACTCAGTATATCTATTTGATTTCTATAAATGTTTTGTTGCCAAAATTCTCTACCAACACGATGTTCACCACTTCTAATTTGTTTAAATGTTGGGTGTTGATATGGACCATTGTTACTTAGTAATAGCCCATTTAATAAAAATGGAGCAGTACCGGCATCAAAATCAGGCAAGCTGTAATAATCACCTGGGCTGACAGATGTTGATGCAGTTGTAAATAAGTTTCTGTCCAAATCTATATCGCCAACAATAATATAGTTGGTTGCGTTAAAAGCAACAGAAACCGGGACACTACCACCTACACCATATTCAATATGACCCTCTGATGCATATCTGATATTATCTGAGTATAGTCTTCCATATATTGGCGAATAATCACTGGATGAAATATTATAATCAAAATCACTTTGATTCTGACCAAACGCTGGATTTCTTCCACTTGCCGTTAACAATCCTTCAGATGAATTTAAGGTAGCAGAGTTTGGATATCCTGTTTTTCTTGCGATCCACGAGCTTGCAACCCAACGATATTGGACATCAGTTCTTGGAATTCCATGCCCAACATACGAGTTATCAAAAATTGTTTCTGGTGTCTCCAGCGAGGCAGATATTTTGTATATTCCATTTCGGGGGGTTTTATAAAAAGCCCCTGTTGGTTGCAATAGGACAGAATCATACCCACCGCTTAAAGTGTGTCTTGTCAATAGTTTATTGTTTTCTAATCTGACAATAAAATTTCTGTAATTTAAATTATTGTATACTGAGTATTCTGCGGCTTCAATATCTAAAAAGGCGAGCGAATTAACCTCTGGGCCGCCTGGAGCACTAAACCTATTAACAATAATAAAATCATTACTACCCGTCGTATCGCGATTTAAAATTCTAAAATCTTTGTAAAAGAATACTCCAGCATCATCATATGACATATTGCTTGTATTATTTGCTGTTCCAGTGTACCCATTAGATTTTACATAATATCTATTATTTTCTAAGCGACCGCTTGTTTGAACAATTTCATAATCGTAAAAATAGTTTGAACCACTGATATTTTTAATATTAACTGGCCTTTTTGCTGCTGTATCCCTCAACCAGTGACCTAATGGCCTGTCTTTTGTGAATTCTGGTACAGGGGTTGAGCCACTAACCATTCTTGGGTTATTAATATGAATTGTTTGGTTTTCTACAACGTTAAATTGATAACCCTCTTTTCTAACAAGTGGGTCAACCTCTAAAAGATTTCCGTGGCGATACATGTAACCACCAACATGTTCGTTTGTAAATGGGCCTTGAAGGTTACTACCCTCTGCGCCATTATAATCTCTATGCTTTGATTCAACTTTAACTTCAAATCCTCTGTCAAATAGATATTGTTGATACGGAGCAATAATATTTGAGGCACTTAATACGTCAAAAGGCAAGTAATTTTGTCCTGGCAGCTTGTCAGAACTTACTAAGTCATAAATATCAAGAGGAGTTAAGCGATTATTATCATATGTTTCGTCTCTTGCATCTTCGTAATCATAATATGGCTCACCATCTATATTTGTTATGGTCTTTCGAACTTCTAAAGAAAGACCATCTTGTCCAACAGTACCACTTGATAAACTAAAAGAATTTGGGAAATAGTTTTTTCTATTCTCACCAGCAAATCCAACATTAGTTCCGATTGCCCTTGTTGCATCTACCCTAAAGACAAATGGAGATTGTCGTGAACCTGTTGCAATCTGAGATTGATTTGCCTTTACTTGAATTCTATTCCAATCAACACTATCATCACCGGTTGATAAAATTTCGCCAGTACCTCTATTGGCTCTTGTTCTGAACCAGAAGGGGGCATCACCCTGCTTTGTAACTAATGGGTTTGCTGGCGCAATAATCTCTCTTGTCTTTAACGGTATTTCAGAGGCAGAGGGCTTGGGCCTTAAAGAACCTCGATCTCTCACTTTACCTTTTCTTATTTCTTCAGGAACTTTTCTTGCAACATTTATATCATTCTGGATTGGACCACCAATATCTATTCCAATTGGAAATTCTATAACAGGCTTACCAATTGGTATTGTATCGGTTATTTCTATATTTGGATCTTGCTTGATAAAATCTTCTTTTTTATATCCCTTTAGAGCAATATATTTGTGTATGTACTTGCTTCTTTCTAAAATATGACTTTCGACAATATTTCTAACTTTATCTGAGGTTCTTGCAGACGCTGGAATTAAATTTGCTATAACGCTATCTAATGCTCCATCGACCCACTTATAAAGATTT
>TARA_R110000824_G_scaffold88882_3_pt1 | contig 12674 bp, 25 predicted proteins | sample TARA_R110000824 | Tara Oceans TARA_R110000824 (sample SAMEA4397747) | marine metagenome | biome: Polar Biome; feature: [MES] marine water layer (ENVO:01000295) within the mesopelagic zone...; material: water (ENVO:00002006), including particulate matter (ENVO:01000060) such as...... | reverse complement strand
TTAAAAAAGAACCATTAAAAGTAATCTCAAATTGTTCTTCAATCATATCTAAAATTGCAGATAGTTTTAAAGCTGGAAACAACTCATTGTATCTAATTGGTTGTCCTGGAACACTTATGTCATTAGGTGAAGCACCTCCATAATTCCAATACCTATTAGAAGATATTAAAGGAAAAGCTACTGAAGTGTAAGATGCTGATTGTGTAGTTACTTTATCTCTTACAAGTGTTGACGTATAATCAAAATTATAAGTTGTACTTGTTAAATCTTTTAAAAGTAATCCTGCAAATTTATCTTTTAAACTTGTTAAATTACCTACAAATGTAATACTGTAATCTTGTGGTTTACCTTCTTTTAAATTACAACTTTCTAATTGTATTTTGCCTACTCTAAAAGGTATTGTATCTATTTCAATATAAGCATCTGATTTTATTAAAGTACTAAACGCATTGTCTACTGAATTTTCGTACCAATGTTTAAATATTTTATTATTAGTTACTGATGCAGGAATGGTAAATGTTTTACTAAAGTCCGTAAAAGTTTTGCCTATGTCATTTATATTTTGTATTGAGGAAACTATTGAAATCTTTTCATCTGAAAACAAATCAAGTCTATCATAAACATTTGAATATCCATAAATCCCACCTAAAGCGTTTAAATCGTCAAGCATTCCATTTCTATCTTCAAAAACTCCACCATCCGTTTCAATCCTTTTTTGAAATGCGTTTACAGTAGCTTCTGTCAAGTTTGAATACTTCAGATTTTTAACATATAAGCTTACTGCTATCATACAACATCATTTAAAAGGTTATAAGCGTACTCAAATTCAATTTCGTAATTTATCATTCTGTCTTTTAAAGAACTCTTTAAATCAGTAGATTCTGTTTTTAGTTTAACAGGTTTCTGGTCTAACAAAACCGTTTCGCTTAGTAACAAATCAGTAATTAATTCAGAATAGTTTTCATCAACCCAACCAGTGTTTAATTTTATTGATTGATTTCCATTAAAATTAAAAGATTTTGATTGCCCTTTTAAAACATTGTAGTCTATTAATTGAGGCGATAATTTAAACGTTTCTTTTTTTACATTAATTGAGTTAGTTTGCGTTTTAAAAAATGTAAGAAACTGCCATCCACCATAACGGTTTATATATGAACAAACAACTGGTTCGTATTTATTTTCGCAAATACTTTCAGAATAAATAGTAGTGTAAAAGTTAGAATTAAAATCAATAACAACTTTTTGACTTTCTGTTGTTCCGTAAGTTAATGGAACTCTATAATTATAAATGTCATTATAATCGCCTACTGCCGGAATGTTTAAACTAGTGATTAAATTATTGTTTTTATTATAATATCTTGCTATAAAATCTTGACCACTTGTTGGGTCTATTTCACAAATAAAATTAAAATAATTAGTAGTATTTTCTTTTTTATATTGTATTATGTTTGGGTTTATTAAAGCATAAAATGGTGCAGAAGGTTTTGTTTCAATAATTTTATTAACACCATCTGAGTAGCTTGTAAAACCATTTACACCCACATAAGAAACTGCGTCTAATAAAGTGTAAACACCAGCATCATTCCAATATCTTTTCACTTTAAAGTTGCACCATTCTGTATTGACTTCTTCTGTTGCTGTTGTATTGTCTACTGCATTTGATATATTATCGATATATTCTTTGACAAAATTAGAGACGTTGTAAAACGTGTTAAATTGTGTTGTACTAGGAATAGCTTTTGTAAATGAGTACGTTGGAACAGTAGGCTCTATTGTATCTTTATTCCATATAAATAATTCTAACTTGCTTCCTATTTGTGTACCCACATTTATATCAATTATAAATGGACTTCTAACCTTTACTATTATCATTTTATGTCTTTTAAATTATAATCAATCATTGTTTCAACGTCTTGACCAAACGCTTTAATTAAATCTACATCTATATATTTTTTGTATCCTGCTTCAAATGGTTTTGTAAAAAACAAACTAGGCTTTATTCCTTTGTTAAATATAGAACGTGTAATTAAATAAGCAGTTGATTCGTAACTTAAAAATCTACCTTTGCTGCCTTCTTCTTTACTTCTGAATTGAAAACCTTTTTGTCTAACCCACTTTTGTATTCCTTTTGTTAAACCACCATTACCTTTCCCTGTACCAGAACCAAACTTAAACGGACTGTTAGGAGCTTTAGCTGAACTTGATTTTCCTTTAACTCCTTGATTTTGAAACATTCCATAACTAGCCATATTGAAACCAACAATTGTAAATTTATCTTCTGTTACAATTTCGCCTTTTAAACTGTTAGATAATTCACTTGTGTTGTTATGACTTCCATATTTACCACCCCTTTTTAAATTATCTTTGGCTTCTCTAATAACGTAATCCCTAAACTTTTCAATTACCTTTTCAATCTTTAACATTTAGTCATTGTGTTTTGCATTTGAACGTCAAAAGAAACAGTAACACCTGCAATTTTATTTTCAAATCTTTCTGTAAAAAATTCTAAACTAGGGTTGCCTATTAAATCATAAGTATTTGCTAATGCACCTCTGCTCAACACTTCAAGAAATCTATTAACCACCATCATTTGAGTATTTAAAACATCCTGTTCATTATCATTACCTACAAATATATCAGTTGTTTTTTCTTTTGATTCATCTACTATATCCATACATAAAATGGACACATTATAATTCCATACATTACCTTGATAAATTGCATTATTTACTATGATATGCGATAAAGGAAAGATTGTTTGCTTGTTTAAATCAACCTTAAATATATCTCCCATAGATACTGTATTTACAAATGTATCTAATTGTAATTGGTCTTTAAAATCTGTTGTTATTTTGTAAAATGTACTCATCTATTTCTTTTAATTAAGTCTGATTCTATTTTGTTTTTTTGCTTTTCAAATGTTAAATATGTTAAGCATTGGTTAATCGGTAATTCGGTAATTGTATTAAATCTTGTAATATCTCCTTTAGCGAGCCAAGTGATTGAGCTAAACCATCCCCATTGTTTTGAGAATTGTGCAGATGCAGAGTAGTCTGTGCCTCCTTGCTCTCCTCCAAATAGTTCATCGTACTTTTCAATAAGTCGTTCCCTAAAGTGTAAAAAAAAACATTAGCACCAAACACAACATTTAAAGGTGCTTGTTTCATTACCTCAGAATATGTATTAGAGCCTTTATATTTTTCAATCTCATACGTGCCATTTAAACCATCTTTTACAATTGGTCTATATAATACTGCCATTGCTTTGTGCATTTGCGTCCAGTCGGTTATATATGTGTCTAGGTCGGTATATTCTCCAAATGTTATATCTTCTAAACTAGTAATAAATCCAAACTCAATACCGCCTAAATTAAACCTATCTATAAATCTATGGGTAGGTTTATCAAACATTGTGTTTATTTTATTTGTAATGTCAAGCACATCATTATATCTTATTTCTGCAACATCCTTTAAATCTATATCGCAAAATGTTTGAACCATTTTTTGATTTAAAAATTCCTCATCTGTATTGCTTTTTACTATTGATAAAAACTTTTGATATTGAAATAGTTTAACCTCTTTTAATTCTGTTGGTATGCTTAATTTAAAATTCATATTTCTTTTTTTTTAATATAATAACTTTTATTGCTTTTTGTATTAAACGAAAAAAAGCAACCATTTCTGATTGCTTAATTGTTTTGTATAAAATGCTATATTATATTTATAATTTATCTTGCTTTCTACCATCTACATAAAAAGTTAAAAACCTTATTGATTTAAACATTTCTTGAAACTTCTTTATCGCCTCTATTGAGTCAACAGCCTCAATTGTTTCTACTTCAAAATCTTTATCGTCACCATATTTACCAAATCTAAACCAGCCCTCTATTCTATATGTTTTCATAATTTTTTTTTGTTAACATCCATTAAAACTAAAGTTCCTAAAATCATAATGCAGAGAAACATTACAGCATTGTTATTTGTACTACACCCTATTGCTCCGATTATCAAAGTTGTTATTGCCATTCTTTTCATAATTATTAAGATAAAATTAAACGTCCTTTAAACGTATTATTCGACTGTTGTTTTCTTTTTCTTTTCTTTTTTCTTCCACCCTTTCAATGGCAATATTATAATGTTCAGTTATTATTTCACTTCCTATATATTCACAATAATTTTCGATACAACTCAGTTGTGTTGTTCCGATACCTGTAAATGGGTCATATATTAAACTACCTTTTTGAAAGTAAATATTTATCAATTGATTACATAAATCTTGTGAATACGATGCTTTTAGTTGGCATTTATATCCATCGTTATTTTTTGCCTCAATATAATTCACATATTTCCTATAAAATTTCTGTCCTTTTTTATTAATCTTGCTTACTTTCTTATTTGTTTTGAACGTGTGTAATCTATCTTTTTTAACAAAAATGTAAATAAGTTCGGTCACCCTACTCAATTTTGTAGGTGAAGTTTGGAATGGCAAAGCGTTTGATTTTTTCCAACAAATAATGTCAGCAACGGTTAAATCCAACTCTTTGTGAATTTTAGCTACTAACAATGTCGGAAGTATTGGATTTTCACAGGAATACGAAATATTATAACAAATAACTCCATCATCCTTAATTATTCTTGAGAATTCCCTAAATTCATTAGTTCTTATCTCTAAATAATCATTTTGACTTAGTCCGTCTAATTCTGAATATCCATTGTTGTAGTAACAGTCGCTTCTCTTAATATTGATATTGTATGGAGGAGAAGTGATTATTCCGTCAATATATTTATCCTCTATCTTAGTAAATGTTTCTTTACAATTTTCGTTATATATTATATTTTTCATAATTATTTGTTTTTAGTTGTTATTTCTTTAGCAAATATACGCCTTAATTATTAACAATTACATTTTTAACAAAACATTAACACTTACGGTTTATTAAAGAACTCATTTGCAATAATATACATTTTATTCATCTTCTTAACTTCGCCCATATTTCTAGGTAAATTAATTTGAACTTCTGTATTTTTAGCGTGATGTATGTAACACTGTATTAACGCAATCATTTGTCCGTACGTCATTAGTATATGTAATAAGTATTTTTATTGGGGTTTTCTAGTTGACTCATTATAGCATAACGCATTGCGTCAATTGAGTGATTATAAGCATCAATGGGTTTATTCATTTTAACTCCTGCTTTATCTGTTAACCAAATGTAGTTCCTTAATTCGTTTATTAAGTTTTTACTTCTTGATGTTATGTATATCTTGTTTTGATTGATTAGATTGATTCCATATACAATTGAATCCCTGCCTTTTGATACAGGCAATATATTATGTCCGTATGTATTTAATTCTGCTATTGATTTTGGTTCAGCACTATCTGCATAAATGATTGTATTTAATTCGTTTGACTTTATTAGATTAGATATATCGCTATTCAATAAACCTTTTTTATAAAACACTTCATCAAATATATAAGCATCATTATATTTATACATTGTTACTAATGAAGTAGGGTCGTTTGTATATCCAAAATCCATTCCTGCACATAATAATCTTGCTTCTAAAGGCATATCTATTTCAACCCAGTCAGTTATACAAACTCCTTCTAATGCACCTGTTTGACCTAATCCATATACTTGCCACCAATTAGCCCAGTATGTAGATGTCAACGCTTTTATCTTTGCTGATTCAATTTCTTTTACAATAGTATCTGATAATGCTTCGTTGTCTAAGTAAGTTAATGTAATGAAGTCAACATTAGGCTGTGTTAATATTTCTTTGTCAACCCAAAAAGTAGATGCTGGATTATAATCTAACCATATATCTCCAGACGTTCTGATTGCCATTTGATAATAAGAATCAAAATCAATATTATTACATTCATTTACATAAAGTATTGTTCTTCTTGCACCACGTAACTTATCTGGTTGGTCTACTGAAAAGAATTCTATATACGAACCATTTGCAAATGTATATTTTAAAGTACTCTTGTTAAATTGTTCATCTTTATACCTACCTAAAGCCATCATTATTTTTAAGAAGTCTTTTAATGCACCTCTACGCAAATGTGGTATTGATTCAGATACTACACTAATTTCAAGCATAGGTTCTCGCATTGCTTTATCTATTAATAAAGGCAGAATACCAAAAGTTTTACCTGCTGATGTTCCACCTCTAATAACTTTGATACGGTTCTTTAAACGCAATAACTTTTTAATTGCAGTAGTTACTATAAATTCCATTAATTAGTTGCTTAAAGTTCTTCTAATAGGTCTATATTAAATATAGGTTGTTCGTTTGTAACTGTTATTTCTTTTGTTTCTCTAGGCTTACCTGCATAGTAATTATAAAACAATTGAGTAAATTTAAAATCGCCTGCTTCCAATCCTTTTTCCAATGCCATAAACGCTAATGGTTCTAATGGTCCAAGTTTTTCTATTAACGCTACTTCTTCTGCTTTAGGTTTACGTCCACCATTTGAATGTCCACCATTGTATTTTCTTTTATCTTCCATAATTGAAATTTATTGAGTTCAATTTTATAATAACTTTTATTTATAGTTGTTTATTCTTGCTTCTGCTATTTCAAAATAGCTTTCATCTTGCTCTATTCCTATAAAATTTCTATTTGTATTTACACAAGCTACTCCAGTACTTCCAGAACCCATAGTGAAATCCAAAACCGTTTCGTTTTCATTTGTGTATGTTTTAATTAAATATTCCATTAAGGCTACTGGTTTTTGGGTGGGGTGTTGTCTTTGTATTCCTTTTTCAGTTGTATTAAATTTTTGTATAGAACTTGGTTGTCTTAATTCTTGACCTTGTGTCGTGCAAATAGTTTGTTTTATTCCAGTTGTATTATTACTTGCTTTGCCTACATTATAATTACCATTAATACGTTCAAGTCCTTTCCCTTTTCTTTGTTCTTTTATTGGGTAATAATTATGAGTTTTTTTACTAAATACGCTAACAATTTCGTGTTCTTTCATAGGTTGATATTTAACTAAAGCAAAATTACTACCTCTGTTTTTTTCCCATATCCAATCGTATTTATAATTTTTAATATTACTCATTCTTAAAGCACTTGAAAAAGGCTCTGAACCAAATAAAACAATCGCCCCGTTTGGCTTTATTATTCTGTTTAATTGTTCCCACATTAAATCAAAAGGAATAACTGAATCCCATTTACAAGCAGTCGTTCCGTATGGTGGGTCTGTTATAATAGCGTCAATACTATTATCTGGTATTGTTTTCATTACTTCAAGACAATCGCCTTTGTGTAGTTGTATCATAATTTTATTTATAGTTGTTTAATTTAGTGAATATTTCATTATAATCAGAATCTTTACCACACCACCAAGATTTTATATCTTCCAATGTAGTATCCTCAAGCCAACAGGCCTCCCAATCAACTGTCCAAACACTTCTTTTTCCTATCCATTCATTATTTATAATCCTCCATAGAATTTTATCTTTATCTAAAAAGGATGCGTTTTCTCCAAATCTTCTGATTAAATTTTCCATTATATATTTAAAAATTTAGTTTGTTATTCATTGCATAAAAGCTTTCTAATCGTTCTATTATTAATTTTGAGTGTTGTGTGCCTTTTTTATCTTTTATTAGTGTGTCTAGCTTCTTAATGACTTCTATGTTTAAGAATGATTTTAAACTTTCAATTTCATTTGTTAATGTTTCATTTTCTTTATTTAGTCTTTGTATTTCATTAGTGTATATTTCTGTTTCTTTGTTTGTTTCTTTGGGTTCTTCTAAAATTGAAAAGTGTTTTAATACTGCTTTTCTTTGTTCTTTTAAATCTGGATTGTATTTTTCATAATCAGCATATTTATTTAATGCGTGTATTACAGTAGAATGGTCTATGTTTAATATTTCTCCTATTGATTCAAGTGTTTGTTTTGGCTCTAATTGTTTTATTACATTGCAGTATAATGCTCTTGATTCTACTGCCCTACGTTTTCTGCTTTTTATGGTTATGTTTGTTTTTGTTTCTTCGGTAACTATTTCTAGTAATCTTTCTGTTATTCTCATTTTATTTTGTTTTTAAAATTCGTATCTTAATATTTCTTTAATTTCTTCGTGTGTTTCTTGCTGAAAGAATTTTTGTAAATCTAAATCGTTTGTTGTTTTATAGACTCCTTTTATAAAATCTGTTTTGTTTTTTTTATTTACAACTTCGTTTAGATTCTTTATTTCATAAATCATTGTTATTCCGTCTTGTGTTTCACAAGTATCTATATTTACATTTGAACGCACAATAAAAGATTGTATTTTAGATTTGTTATTCAATGATGTTCCAACAAAGTTAGATAAATTAATCAAAGTATTTAAAGATGTTTCATCACCATTTTTCTTATGGTCTATCATAAAAGTATTATAACCATATTTAGATATGACACAATCAATATCTATTATTGAACGTTTAACATCTGTTAACTCACTTATTAAATAATTAAATTCGTTATTATGATAAGTTGGAATAAATTTTTTTCTTGTTTTCATTTCATTTTATTTTAAAACATTGATATTTGATTTTGTGCTACATCTTTATAAATCTCACTTTTAAATTTTATTAATGAAGTATTATCTTCAGATTCTTTTCCAATATATTTATAGCTATAACTTGGTCGTTCAATTAACTTTCTACCACTAGAATCTGCACTTGGTATTTTTAAATTAGAAGAAGTTGCAATCCAATTTTCATCTTTTGCTAATGCTAAACCTAAAGCTGGTGACATAGTCCTAATATACATAGTACTTTTCTCTTTTGCGTATAAAGAAGAAATATAGTTTAATATGTTCTTGCCTAATCCAAGTCCTTGAAAGTCTGGAAGCACTACTATTCTACTTATTCTTCTTGTTTTTGAATCTCCTACTCCAGGAAAAGGTAGTATGCCTATAAAACATATTGGCTTTTCATTCCATAAAATAATATAATTATTTGTCGCTTTGTTTAAATCTTCTGTTAAATAATGATGTTGTTTGAATAAATCCCAAGTTTCATATCTACATCGAAATATCTGAAGTTCAATTTTTGGTTGCCGAAGTTGTGACGCTATCTCAAGACGCCCTTTTGCTGGTGAATAAATCCAATTTGGTTGCAACCATTCCATAATATCAAAATGACAAGAAGCAAGAACAATTTTTTTGTTTGTTCTTCTAATATATTTCTGTAATGCATTACTCATTGCCTTTGCAACATCTCTATCAACAACAGACGTATATTCATCTATTAATATCACTTCGTTTTCTGACGCACTTCCTACGATATAAGCAAGATTTGCTCTATATTGTTCACCATTAGACAGAGTATTAAAAGGTCGTAACCAAGTTGGAACAGAACTCAATCCCATAGCACTTAATAAAAAAGTTGCTTCTTTAGGTTCTAACCAATCAAAATTAGATATTAAAGATTTACAATTATCAAAATAAGATTTGTCCATTTCTTTTTTAAAATAATTTTTTAATATTGTAGTTTTACCTGTTCCAGAACCGCCATAAACTACTCCAATATTCCAATCTTTTGGCAAATGTTCTAAATTAGCTTCAACAATTACATTTGATTCTGTTTTGTTTTGAATATCAAATGCTTCATAAATATATTCAGTATATTTATCATTGTTTATTTTATGTGTTAAATTTATTTTCATTTAATTAATTTTTAATGTTAGTAAGTTCCAGCACTCTATATAACGTTGTTTTGCTTTTCCTTTATGTATTATTTTAAATAATTCGTATATCTTTTTAGTATATTGGTATTTGCTTTTGCATTCTGCCAAATACTTTTCTGCATACTTCTTACCATATCCTTTACAATAGTTTACATTATCAGCAGTATCGCCCACTATCATTTGTTCATAGAAATTGTATCTTGCTTCTTCTTCTGTTATATCGTAAATACATTTATGCTTTATGTGATAATTATACATTAAACAAGGAAATTGTTTATAGTCTTTGTCTATTGAAACTATTATAACATTATCTCTGCCTATTGTATTTGATAATTCAAACCAATACTTTGCAACTACATCATCAGTTTCACATCCATAACCCCAAATTGAATTATATTGCTCTTTAACATAGTCGTGCATTTCATTTAATAAAGGTGGTAAATTATTGTAATCCCTATTTGCTTTATATTTTGGCGATATATATTTTCTAAAGTTCCCTTTGCTTCCAGAAAATGTTTTAACTCCCTCGACTTCGTAAACATCTTCTAAGTGATTAACAATAGACATAAACACTTGGTCAAATTTTACGATACAATCTTCTAAATTGTGATGAAAACCATCATCTTCTATATTTTCTCTTTTCTTATAACAGCTTGAAAATATCAAACTATCAGCATCAAATAATACTATCATTAGTTTCTGTTTTGATTTGCAATTAATAATCTTATAATATAATCATATATTTTTAATTCTCGTTCTTTACTTTCAATAACTATTTTTAACTGGTCATCGCTTAAATCTGAATCACTAAATAATAAATAATTAACATATTTTAAAAGTTCGTTATCTAAAACCATAACTTTAGATTGCATTTTCATTAAGGCTACTTCATTCATAATTGTATTTTATTAATTAAAACCTCTTTTCTCTCCATCTGAATCTTCATAAGTTAATTCTTTTCCGTCTTTATCTCTAGTCCATTTAGAAAAATACTTGTTTGAATTTTTAAATGTTAAGGCTTTTCCGTTTTCATCAAAAGTGTATTCAGAAAACCCCTCGCCAACATCAAACTTATAAAACTCATAAACCCTAATGCCTTTTTCATTGTAAAGTTTTAACTCTTCTTGATTACCTAATATGTTTTTCATAATTGTATGTTGTTTAACAGTTCATTTATATCATCTGTTCTTAATGCTTTTTTTATTTGTTCTGAATACATATCAGTTGCATTCCATTCGTTTGCCAATGATTGTGATATTTCTATTAAAGTTCTTGTTACGTATGTGTTTTCGTTTGCTTTAACTATTGAAATACACACATCTAGTTTTTCAAATATTTCTTGCTTTGTCATTTCTATTTTATTAATTTAAAGTTTCCTAATTCTTTAACCAACTCTTCCATTGTAAACTCTTGAATCTCAAAACCTCTTTTTGTTCCATTTGAATTTTCATATGTTAACTCATTACCCTTGTTATCGTAAGTGTATTTAGACCAATAATCATCTGAATACTTGCCTGTTAAAAGGTTTCCATTTTTGTCGTAAATGTATTCATAAGAATAACTATCATCTGACAAAGTACAAAATTCATAAACCATTACGCCATCTTTATTATAAAATTCTAAATCTTTTTTGTTGCCTAGTATATTTTTCATAATTTATTTTATTAATTTAAAGCTTCCTAATTTTGTAACTAACTGTTCCATTGTAAATTCTTGAATCTCAAACCCTCTTTTCTCTCCATTTGAATTTTCATATGTTAACTCATTACCCTTTTTATCTCTAGTGTATTTATACCAATCTCCGTATGAATTTTTGCCTGTTAAAACTTCTCCATTTTTGTCGTAAGTGTTTTCATAAGAATTTTCATCTGAATAAGCACGAAACTTATAAACCATAATGCCCTTTTTATTGTAAAACCTTAAATTTTTTTGATTACCTTGTATGTTTTTCATTTTCTCTTTGTTTTAAAATTATTAATAAGTCTTTAGCTTCTTGCTTTAATCTTGTTTCAATTTCCCAAATCGTTTCTCGATTTTCAATTGTTTTTTTTGAGTTTCCCATATTGTTTTAGTTTTTATTTCTTTAGCAAATATACAAAGTTTTTTTAAACAAAATACATATTAACAAAATATTAACATAAAAAAAATGCTACCTTAATTAGATAGCACTTCTTTAATTATTTTATGATATACTTTATTAACCCTTTCGGAGTTTATTCCTCTATTGTAATAGAACTCCATAACTTTTTTTATTCTTGTTATTTCTTTAAAGTGATGTTTCTTTTTCATTTATTTGTTTTTTTAGTTTTTCAATGTATAACGTTGCATCCATCAATTCTTCTTGAAAGTGTTTTAGCCATTCTAATGTAGTTAAATCTGTTCTGTCAAGTGTTACCCCATATTTATTTATTCCTACTTCAGAGCGTTCTTTAAATTGATTTATAACTGATTCTACTATTGTATCTTTTTTAACTTCTCTGTTAGCTTCGTAGCTAAGGTTTTGAAATGTTTCCATATATATATTTTATTGAGTGTTGTTTGTATAATTCAAATGTTTTTCTTGATGCTTCTACTTCGTTAAATTCTAAAGGTGTTTCTTTTTCTTTTAACGTGAAAACTTTTAAATAATTTGTAATTTGAAATTTAACTACATTGTACTTTCCTGCTTGTTTAGCCGGTTGTATTACATAGGCTAAATCATTTTTGTTACATATATTCATTGCGTTCATTTCTTCGTCTGTGGCGTGATATTTTGAGTTTGTTTTTTTAGCCATTATTCCAATCTTAAAAATTCAGCTTCTCCAAATTCTTTAAACCATTCTTTATTTTCATTGTATTTATCTATCACCGCATTAATAAAAACCAATTCATCAATAGAAGATGTTTGTAATTTTTGTATTATGCCCTCAATATTATTTAAAATATTTGTTGTTGTTTCTGGGCTTGTATTATATATGATTCTATACTCGTCTCTTACTACATTTTC
>TARA_R110000824_G_scaffold34484_5_pt1 | contig 12693 bp, 12 predicted proteins | sample TARA_R110000824 | Tara Oceans TARA_R110000824 (sample SAMEA4397747) | marine metagenome | biome: Polar Biome; feature: [MES] marine water layer (ENVO:01000295) within the mesopelagic zone...; material: water (ENVO:00002006), including particulate matter (ENVO:01000060) such as...... | reverse complement strand
TTGCGGGACAGAATAATACCATTTCTGGTGCCGGCGGCAACATGTTAATTGGTGGCGGTAAAACAAACACCTTGAGCGGTACTGCGGGGGTACTAGTAGGAGGAGACACGAATACCAACGCTGCCAACTACGGATTCCTCGGCGGAGGCCAGAATTGCTCAATCGCAGCAGGTGCTGATCACTCGGTGATTGTGGGTGGGAATAATAATGACATCACCGGAACGGGAGATGACAATACGATTGGTGGTGGTGATGCGAACCAGATCACTTCAACCGCAGACTCAAATGTCATTGCGGGTGGGTCAGCAAACGTACTTAGTGCTGCTGCCACTAACGCAACAATCAGCGGGGGAACGCTGAACACTACAGGGTCAAACTTTGCCGTTGTCGGAGGCGGGTACAGTAATGACGTAAGTGCCGTTTCTGCGGTCATTGCTGGAGGCTACAACAACTCTGCCGCAGCGGGGTATTCGTTCATCGGGGGCGGCCAGGACTGCTCAATCGCATTGGGTGCAGACCACAGCGTTATTGTCGGTGGGAACAATAATGAGATCACCGGGACGGGAGATGATTGCGTTATTGGTGGTGGTGATAACAATCTTATTGATGACGGATTAGATGGTGTTATTGCTGGAGGCCTAAATAACATTCTATCTGGTAACTATGGAACAATCTCTGGAGGTCGAAGTAACACGGCTGTACATCAGTATTGCACTGTCGCTGGCGGCTATAATAACACATGTACTCAAGTTGGCAGTACAATTGGCGGTGGTCATACTAATGATAACGGAGCGTCTTATAGTGTAATTGGTGGTGGACAAAATAACTCAACTACGGCGGGTGGAGATCATAACACAATCGCTGGCGGAACATATAATGACATTAGTAGTCTCGGTGATGACAACTTTATCGGTGGTGGTTATGGGAATGATATAGGAGTTGGTGGAGAAGGTTCTGTAACCATGGGAGGCGTAATTGGGGGTGGATTATTAAATAAAGTCTTTGGGGATTACGTCTCTGTCATTGGAGGGGCTTATAACGTAGCTTCTGGAGACTATTCACAAGCCGGTGGGTATCAATCCCACACTAGAGCATTACGTGGGGCCGTAGCCAATGCTAATGGTCAGGTAGCAGCAGTGGGTGACAGGCAAACCCGATCAGCCGTCATGCGGCGACAGACAACGACAGATACATTTTTAAGTCTTACTGCGGACAATGGGGCAGATTCGGCCACCGACACATTCCAAATGCCTGAAGACTCAACAGCTAGGGTTAAATTTAGTGTTATTGGTGCCCTGTCAACTGGAGCTAAGACGGCCAGCTACAGCCTGGTCTGTATGGTCAAGAGATACTCAGCGACCACAACCTTAGTTTTTCAGACAAAAACGGTAGAATTTGAGGATGACGCTACATGGGACATTCAAGCTGCGGTTTATTCATTAGGTGTGACAGTGCAGGCAAAAGGCGGCTCAGGTGAGACCGTCAATTGGTGTGCTACATTAGAAAGTGTGGAGATAGTTTAATGGCGAATAAAACGATGACAATCACAGCTCCAGAGGAGCTGATCCAAGCAACAATCACGGCATATGCGGCAAAGGGGCAAAAACCAGAAGGCGTGTCTGAAGAAGACCACGCTATTGAAATGATGATAGATGTATTTCGTGAAGAAATCGTGGGCTATTTATCCAACCAAGAACGTATAAGAATGCGTCTTGAACAAAGAAGTAATCAAAAAACAATGGACGATAACCTGAAAAGTCAACGTGATCAAGTCAGTGTAACCATTGTTAGTGTGGAAGCACCCCTATAAGAAGGTCTGGAAAAAAGATAAGGCGTAACAAATTCAACTTCAGTAGCCAAAAGGTGTATTTATAGTAAAAACCCCCAATTAAGGCAATAACAAAATGGCAGCTAACGAAATACATCTAAATAACGTAGGGACAGAGTTTAGAGTGACAGTCCTAGAAAGCGGCACCGCTGTAAATGTGGCTGCGGCTACTAATTATATTAAGTTCAGCAAGCCAGATAATACTGTTGTGGCCCAAAGTGGCTCTTTGTACACAGACGGCACAGATGGCATTATTAAATACACTTCAGTCTCTGGAGATTTAGATACTGTGGGCACTTGGAAAATTCAGGCCTTTGTTGATTTCGGTGTCAATGAATTTTATTCAGACATAGGCTCATTTAAAGTTTATAAGAATTTGTCTTAGGAGATAATTATGGCGTGGCAGAGTGAAATGACGACAATAGTCAGACATTTAATTAATGATACTGATATATCTAGCCCAACTTTTACAAATTCAAGACTTGAAACGTCAATATTGGTTGCGGCACAATTAATGAACAACGAAGTTAATTTCGGAAAAGTCTATACTATTAGTGTCGATGGCTGTTCTCTGTCACCAGATCCTACGGTTGAAACTAAAGATAACGCCTTTATAAACCTTGTCTCTTTACGAGCTGGGTGTATTATAGTTAGTAGTGAGATCAAAACTGCGGGGGCAAATTTAATTAGTGTTAGTGACGGCCCTTCAAGCATTAACATGACCGCTACATTAAATGGACTAAAGATTGTTTATGAAGACATAAAAGAAAGATATGAAACTGCAAAATTGCAGTATCAGGCGGGTGGAAATATTGGGGAAGCTGTTCTATCCCCTTATTCATTAAGGCAACAGGATTCACGATATGGGGTTTGGTAATGACGTTTAAGACAGCAGCAGAATTGGTGGTATTTTCTACCGGAACGTTTATAGATAATACAACGGGCGATATCTCCCCCCTTGATTTTCGCAATATGCACCAACATCTTACGGATTCTATGATTCCATACGATGCTTCTGGTGTTCATGGCGTTAAGGTATTGCCCACAGGAAATGTCCCCACGCCAACTCCAACAGGCTTCCTTGTGTACGACGGTGGGGTTCAAGTCTTTAATGGCACCGCTTGGTCTGGAATAGGTGGTGGTGGCGGCGGTGGTGGAGATGGTGATACAACATATACTGCTGGGAGCGGGCTACAGTTAGTTGGAACAGTATTTAATGCCTTAACGGCATCTACTTCTGTTACTGGTGTAACGGTTCTTACCAACACTATAGATTCCTCACAGTCTAAAGCTCTTACTCCAAAAGCTGTTAATGATGCCAATTATCTTGCGTCAGGAGATAATATTAGTGTATTGGTTAATGATTCTGGATATTTAAATGCTCACCCATCTATTTCTGCCGCTTCTAGTAGTGATAATTCCGGCAGAACATATATACAAGACGTTTTACTTGACAGTAACGGACATGTTACTGGAGTTGCTACGGCGTCAGAGACTGGCATAGAATCGTATACTGCCGGAACTGGTCTAGCATTAAATTCTACCACATTTGACTTAAATGTAGCATCTACGGTACAAACAACTGCGGCGAATAGTATTACAACAACTGCTAGTAAAACATATTCTGTTCAAGTTGATAGTAGTGATAATTTAGTTGTAAATGTTCCTTGGGCTAGTGGTTCTGGTGGAGATATTACCTCTGTTGTTGCTGGAAGTGGATTATCTGGTGGCGGTACTACTGGCGATGTTACTTTAAATGTTAGCGGTGTAAACACAAGTTTATTACAAGGCACTGTTCCGGTTAGTAACGGTGGGACAAATGCAACCTCTTTTGCAGACAAAGCGGTTTTAATAACGCAAGATACTGGCACGAATACTGTTTCAGCAGCCGTAATAGACGCAAATGGAGAATTATTAATTGGAGGCACTAGTGGACCCGCAGTCGCTACGCTTACCCAAGGTTCTAATGTAACAATAACCAATGCAGATGGTGGGATAACTATTGCCGCTGCTGACACTACATATACTGCCGGAACTGGTCTAGCATTAAATGGGAATGAGTTCTATACGTCTGGAGATGCAGATTTTAACTCTGTCACTGTAGCTACCGGCGTTATTCTTACGAGTGCCACACCGGCTGTAACTACTAACAAATTGTATAATATAGGTGGAACGCTCTACTTTAATGGTTCAGTAGTTGATAGTGCTGGTGGAGGAGGTGGTGGAGCCAACTGGACTGTCGCTGATGGTCTGGGAAATAGTGAGGTAATATCTTCGGGCGATACTGTTTATGTCAGCGGTGTCGGGTCCGTTACTTCTACTTATGCTACAGCAACCAATATTATTTCTGTAAGTGGAACAGACACAACATATACTGCCGGTTCAGGCATTGAACTAAGCGGTACTACCTTTAATGCAAAAACGGCAAGTACATCGGCTTCTGGTATAACGACCCTGACTAACACAATTGACACCTCTGAAACAAAAGCCCTAACACCAAAAGCCGTTAATGATGCTAATTATTTAAGCGGCACTCTTAATCAAAATACTACAGGTAGTGCGGCGACACTGACAACGGCTAGGGCAATAGCAGTAACTGGAGATGTCACGGGAACCGTAAACTTTGATGGTTCAACGAATGTTTCAATTACAACCAGCCTATCTGCTGGGGCCGTAGATTTGGCCCATATGTCAGACGACTCAGTTGGCATTACTGAACTAAGTGCAACTGGAACAGCAAGTTCAAGCACCTTCTTGCGTGGTGATAATTTTTGGACAACTCCAACAGCAAGTGTAGATATAGACGCCCTTTCTGTTGGAGCGGACGTACATCAAACAGACGACCATTTTATATTCTCCGATAATGGTACAGAGAAAAAGATAACGTTCTCCAGTCTTCAAGATGCAGTATTTGCCGATGTTTCGGGGGATGGGACAATAGCGGCTGGTGGAGCATTAACAATAGCTGATGATAAAATTGGATCTGGCGAATTAGTGGATGCTTGTAGTGCTGTCACTTCTTTTACAGCCCCTCTAATTGAAGGTAGTACATCTGTACAAACACCTTTGATTGAATACACGAATGGTGATGATGCCATTACTATTGCTAACGGAGGAGCTTGTACGTTCCCTCAGTTGACTACTTTTTCTAAAGCCACTAAACCCACTCTTAAAGCTAACACAGATGCTGGTACAGTCACCTTCGATGTAAATGAAGCCAACACGCATACGGTTACTATAGGTGCTAATAGGATATTTGCCATATCAAACGAAACGGCGGGGCAGAAATTTATGATTAGAATACTGCAAGATGGGACAGGAAGTAGAACCGTGACTTGGTTTAGCACCATTAAATGGGCTGGAGGTTCCGCTCCTACGCTGACCACAACGGGAGGTAAAGCCGACGTGGTAGGTTTCATTGTTACTGGAACTGATACATACGACGGGTTTGTGATAGGACTTAATATATAACGAAGACATTAACTAGGAAAATTATGAGATACACTTTTCAAGACGAATATTTTAATAATACAATTGGCGATGGCTATTCTGCTTACTCTTCGCCCTTTATCCTTTTTGTAGACTTTTAAAAAGAGAGAATATAATGGCTGACGTATTTCAGAAAATTATCCCCGCTAATGACGTTGTAAATGGCGGTGTCGTGGTTGGTGCCAATGAGCTTGGTATTTATTTTAAAACGGCCCCAAAATTAAATAAGTCAGAGATAGTTGCACAGAGTGGGACTCTGACTGGTAGATTTGACGATTATACTTACTATTCTGCATAAGGTAACATAATGGTATCTATACCAGAAAAAGCTTTTACTAAATATAAAGAGTTTGCAGATGAAATGATTACATCTTTTGGTGTGAGTTGTGATGTAGTCTACACACATCAAGTTGAAGTTATTTCAGAAAGTGTACCAACGGTAAAACAACGGCGAAGTCTTAATATTCAAAATAGAAACGAGCCTGCTGGATTTAGCCGGGGAACTTCCACATTTAAAACTGTAGAAAATACTGATACAATAAAAATGCGGGTTTATCGCAGCAAGAAAGATTTTATTAAGATTGGGCAAATTGATGTTCCTGATGGGGCAATTCAAACCATTAGTTATCTAAGCGATCTCCCCAAACTTAATCGTGCCGTTGCTCTTATTACTGATACTCATTTGGCAGGACATGAAACATATCGCTATGTTAAAGTGGGGGAACCAGCTCCTCATGGATTACAGCATAGTCGTTATATTGTTTGTCTCTGGAAAAGGGAATAGGCTTATGGGGTTAAAGCTTATAACCACCGACAAACAGTTTACCGCTAAGGTTTTCTCTTTACTAGCTAAAAAGATAGATCCAATGATGCTAAAAGCTGTTGGCCCCATTCAGAATAAGGTTCAAAACCTAATAGTCCAACAGTTAGCTTCCGATCCCATTATCGATGAACTTCGTAATGGAAAATTGGCATTAGATTTTGGTCTAAGTCAGGATATGGCGGATCGGGCAATATCCGAAATGCTGGAAGGTATGCGTAATTCAGTATCTGTAAGCCTATTGAAAGGCGGAAAGGTATTCAGTGCCGGATTCTCTGGTCTGAGAATTAGCATTGATCCCGTAGGACCGATTCAGAACATCCCTGCTGGATCTTATGACAGCAATGGACACAATATAGAATGGATGGATTGGTTACTGACTAGAGGCTCTCAGGTCGTTGTGAGTGGATTTGAAAGCGTCTTTGCTGTTGAAGCAAGCAATTCTAGAAGCGGATTGGGCTTTATGCTTAAGTCAGGCGGAAGCTTCCGTGTCGATCCTAGATTTTCAGGAACTAAGGACAGTAACTTTTTAACTAGGATAGTTATCGGAAGTAGGGTAGCGATAGAACAAATAATCAAAGAAGAAATCAATAAGGTATTATAATGGCAGATATTAACCTAAAAGGTTTTTCAAAGATCGGTGATTCAACTCTTACTAATGACGTAAGAGAAAATATCATCTCATTCTTTGATTGGGGACTTCTGCAAAAAGAGAATTTTATTAATGTGGGAATTCCTTCTAGTGGATATTATGGGGGAAATGAGCATCAATTAAGACTTGTGAACGATCCCCGATATACTTCTGGTCAAGTATGGGAAGGATTTCGTCAGAATTGGGTTTGGGAAAGTGGAGTTACTACGGGCTTTGATGCCCCATTAGTAGGAACTGATAATGCAAATCCCGGAGTGTCTGGGGTTTATGTCGATGATACGTTCCATGCGGTAACTGAAGTGGGAACCTATGCTCATCATATTAACCATCCTTTGGGAAGAGTGGTGTTCAATTCCCCAATTGCTACAACTAGTGTGGTAACCTGTGCTTATAGTTACAAATACATAAACGTGACTCAGTCCAACGGACTGCCTTGGTTCACGGAAATCCAGAAAAGATCAGAACGTGTGGAAAATCCCCAATTCCATACTGCATCGGGAGATTGGTCACAGCTCTCTCAGAATAGACTCCAGTTGCCAGCACTTGGAGTTGAAGTGATTAATAATAGATCGTTTAGAGGATATCAGCTTGGTGGAAGTTCATATGTGTACACAGATGTGTTATTTCACTGTGTATCTGAGGATGCTTATATTAGAGATAATCTACTTGATATAGTAACTTATCAAAATGGTAAGAACTTTTCAATGTATGATTTAAACCTAATAGCTGAGTCAAATGCTTTCCCCCTCGACCATAACGGCGTTCCTGCCTCGGGGGCATTGCGTTTTTCAGAACTTATAACACAGTACCCGTTTAAGAACTTGCGTCTTTTCGATATGAAATTTGACTCTGTCTATAGCCTCAACCCTAATTTACACGTTGGAACAGTAAAGTGTTCCACAGAAGTTATTTTGGGTGTATAATCAATTAACAACACAATCTTTTTTCTTGGAGTAAATCATGGGTACAATTGCAAATAGTAATACACGAATCTTTTATGCTACTCAAGCGGCAACTATTGGGGCGATAGGCAATATTTCTTCACCAGAAGAAGGCTGGACCAATGAGGCAAGTTCGCCTCAAACGGGTGCAGCTACACTAACCCACGGTGTTCAGAGTATTGGTATTGATACCAACTTTAATCTGGAACAAGCCTTCGAACTTGGACAGTTGTCTCTTTATGAAAATATTGAAGATATCCCGGAAATTGCTGTCTCTATGCAGAAGTTTCTAGATGGATATTCCCTGCTGTACCATTTGGGTGCATCTTATGATGGAGACGGAACTGTTATCAGTACGACTAACACATCCCTCTCTGGTCGTGCTGATACTCGTGCTGACGTTCGTCTTGTCTTAAATGCCACTACTGACGAAGCCGTTACCACAGGGGATTCGGGAGTCGCAGAACTTTACTGTTCTGGTATGTATATGTCAAGTGTCAGCTATACGATTCCTACGGATGGTACTTGTACTGAAGATGTGTCTTTTGTTGGTAATAATAAGAAGTGGCTGACAGACGATGGTGACCCTGATAGTGATATGGTTCTTATTAATGGGGCTGCCGGACTTGATACGAACTTCGGCACTATCTTTGGTGATGATGCACCAAACTATAGTACCGGACATGTTCTTCGTCGTGAAGATGTGGTTACGGGAAGTACTGCGATACAGGGCTATTCAACAGTAATGCCTTCTATTATAGAGGGAATTGTTGCTGACTCAGGTACTGCAATAAAAAGTCGAATGGCCGTTGGAGCTGGTATTCTTAATACTGCAAATGCCCATATCCAGTCGTTTAATTGTTCTGTTGACCTTGGTCGAGAATCTATTAATCAGCTTGGTACGAAAACTCCTTATAGTCGTTATGTTACATTCCCGACAGAAGTTACGTCAGCCATTGAAGTTATAGCAATTGGTGGCGACAATGTCGATGCTTTGGAGAATAATCGTACTAACTTAATCAATCACGAAATCTGTGTGGTATTAAAAGACTCTACCGTGATGCACTTAGGTAAGAAGAACAAGGTCTCTTCTATTACTTATGGTGGTGGTGATGCTGGGGGCGGAAACGCAAGTATTACTTACAACTTCTCCAACTTTAACGATTTGGTTGTTCTTCATAGCGGCGACCCAATTCGTACTGGTGGTACATATTGGGACGATAAATTTGGTGTATAGTAAACAATACGAAGCCATTTAGGAATTAAATGAAGGAACTAAATAAGATACTTTCTGGGAAAATCATTGTTAATTTACACGATGAATTGATAATTATAAATCAGCCAGATGCCGAATTGCGGTATCTGGCTGATTCTTTTGCTGAACAGGTTTATAAAGAAGCATTCGAAGAGAATTTGTTTCTACAAGAAGAACTAGAGACTTTAATCCTTGAGAATGGATGGTGGACAGAAGAAGAAGAGGGTCTATTAAAGAGTATTCCCCAGACTATAGAAAAGATGAAGATTGAGTACTTTAATAACTTTTTAAAAACTAGTGTAGCGGAAAAACTCAAAAGGTCTATTAAAATAGAAGAGGACAAGTTAGAAAGTGTTCAGTATAAAAAGTATGAGTTCTTTAACTACAGTTGTGAAAGCTTAAAAGCTCAAGCCTATACAATGCACATATTAAAAGAGAGTTCTTTCTATGAGTCTGGCGAAAAGATATGCCTAGAGAAAACCGGGCTATATACCTTATATACTAGATATAGTCAAGAACTTGTTAAAGACTCTGAAATTCGGGATGTTAGTAAATCCACCGAATGGAAAATGATCTGGAATTCGACCAAGGCAGGTTGCCCCCTTTTCTCTTTTCCAGCTTGTGATTTGACTAATATGCAAAAGGGACTTATTAATTGGGCTAGAGTTTATGATAATATATATGAATCCCCCGAAATGCCTTCCGACGCAGTGATTGATGACGACTATGCTATTGACGGTTGGTTTGCCATACAAAGAAATAAGAGGGAAGATGATCAGAAAGACTCTGTCAAAGATAGTATGCCACAAACTGGCGAAGTATTTTTGATGTCAAAAAGCCCTGAAGAAACTAAAAATATTCAAAACATGAATACTCAAGAAGGAAAGGGGATTATTAAATCACGGGAAAAGGATTTAAAACAAAAGGGATCTTTAAAAGAACAGGACTTCTCTCACGTTCAGACTAACTTAAAGATGAAGGCTAATCAAATGCTCTCGGAACATCACAAGAAAAAGGGATAATATGACAAAGGACGAACATTACAAACAGCGGTCTAAGGACAGACTATCTATTTCAATGCAAAAAAAGGTCAAGACCACAATGATTGGGTCTTTGAGTAGTATTGAAGAACATTTCGGGTTCTTATGGGGTCATGATTCAGAAGCCCCATTAACAACTCAACAGGAAGATTTTAAGCAAGCTTTTGAACTGCTTAGATCGGAGATTTTGGACAAAGGAAATACTCAGATTCGTAATGTAGAAGCTGAGTTGGCAACTTACGACGTAACTTGGAATCGTTATAGATATCAGATCCCCGTTACGTCTGTAAAGTTTAACACTGTAACGCCTGTCAAAACGACTGGTTAAAAGGAGAGTTAAGATGGAAAAGCGATTCACAACTAAAAACACAGACAATGAAGAATTTGACCTGGTGGTTGTTAAACCAGATACAAAACAGTTGCTTGAAGCTGAAAAGGTATATAAGAAATCTTTTCGACAAGCTCTTGAGGAAGGGGCTATGCTTCGCAAGAAGCTTGGTCAGTATATGCAGGAGCAGGGCATTTGGACTGAAGAACAAGAGGAAACCTACGTATCTGTTGTTAAGGATATCAATTTACTTGATTATCAGCTTAATAAGGGACAGGATTCTGACGGCAAAAAACTGAAGATCAGTAAAGCTAAACAGATGGCTTTAGACTTACGTGATAAAAGGGTTGAGTTCCGGGAGTTGATCTCTGAACGTCAAGACCTGGATCATCTGACGGCAGAAGGCCAATCCGATACTGAAAGATTCTCATATCTTGTTTTTGTCTGCACTAAAGACTTTCTCACTAATAAGCCTTACTACTCTTCTTTTCAAGATTATCAAGAAAAGGGAAACGAGCAGGCCAGTGTGGATGCGGCAAAACATGTGGGGGAAATTGTATATGAAATTGACCCAGACTACGACAATTCTCTAACAGAAAACCGATTTCTTAAGCGATTTAAATTCGTTAATGAAGAGAATCAGTTAATTGATACTGAAGGCAATTTTATAGATCGTGATGGTAATCCACTTGATAAAGAAGGATATATGCTCAATGAAGAAGGTAAAAGGATTAACATTAATGACCTTCCTATTTTAGAAGATAGTGAGACTGTAGAAAAAGTTGAGTTTGAAGATGATTTGGGTGTATTAACTGTTAAGGAAGCTAAACCCCCAAAAAGGAAAAGGGCCGTAGTAAAAGAAGTTTAATGATATAGAAGGGGGCGTATCAAGATGTCAAAATCGGGGTACGCCTCCTTTTTCTATGGAGTAATATAATGTCTTCTTCGCCACCAATGGTTTTTCAAGTTGTTTTACAAGGGCCAACGTCGGCTAATTCATCCGCTGTTAGACAGCAGATACAAAGGGCACTTGCAAATACTGGTCTTGGTAATGTTACTAAAGGTACAGACCAAGCCACCAAAGCCACCAAAACTTTTGGTGAAGCTATTGGTTTGGCTGGACGTAACTTTGTCGCCTACTCTTCTGCCGTAGCAATCGTGGGTCGATTAGGCATTGCTATGTCGAGAGCCACTAGAGACGCTATCAAATTTGAAAGAGAGTTTGTCAAGCTTGCCCAAGTTTATAATGTCAGTTCTGGAAGTCTTAAAGGTCTTAATAAAGAGATTTCTTCTCTCTCCAGAGAGTTTGGTATATCAGCAAATGTTATTGCCAAAACAAGTGTCGTATTAGCACAGTCGGGTTTAAATGCTCGTGAAGTAGCTCTGGCTTTAAAGACCTTGAGTAAAACCACATTAGCTTCCACATTTGAGAATATTGCACAAACGGCGGAAGGTGCTGTTGCCATCATTGCCCAATTTGGTCAAGGAGCCGCCGCACTTGAAAAACAATTAGGCCAGGTCAATGCGGTATCTAAGGCCTTTGCTGTAGAGTCCGGAGATATCATTGAATCTATCAGACGTACTGGTGGTGCTTTTAAAGCTGCCGGTGGTAGTTTTACTGAATTCATTTCTCTCTTTACGGCAGTTAGAAGTACTACACGAGAATCGGCAGAAACTATCGCCACTGGTTTTCGTACTATTTTCGCTAGATTACAACGTCCAAAAGTCATCGATTATTTTAGAGAATTGAATATTGAACTAGAAGATGGTCAAGGTAATTTTGTTGGTGCTTATGAAGCAATTAGACGATTAAGTGAGGGATTAGATCAGGCAGGTATTAAAGTTGGGCAGATTAAATTTGCTGAAGTAGTCGAACAACTTGGTGGTATTCGCCAGGTCTCCCGTGTAATTCCACTGATCACAAGGTTTACTAAAGCTGAAAGGGCACGTCAAGTCGCCCTCGCTGGTGGGAAATCTTTAGATGCGGACGTTGCAAAAGCTCAAGAAACTATGGCACAAGCCATTGAACGGACAAGGCAGAATTTTTCCGCATTGATTCGGGAAATTAGTGAGACTTCCAGCTTTAGAGCATTGTTAGACATCGCCCTGTCTCTGTCCAATGCCTTTATTGAAATCGCCCGCACTCTTAAACCCCTTATCCCTTTAATAGCCACTCTTGGAGCTATTAAGATAGGTGGAGTATTGGCTACCGCTGCTAAAACTGGACTTTCTGCTGGTGGAGCAGGTTCCCGTAGATCTTTTGCTTCTGGTGGAAAAGTATTAGGCTTCAATCGTGGGGGTTCTGTTCCTGGTACTGGTAATGGGGATACGGTTCCGGCG
>TARA_R110000824_G_scaffold92754_2_pt1 | contig 12695 bp, 13 predicted proteins | sample TARA_R110000824 | Tara Oceans TARA_R110000824 (sample SAMEA4397747) | marine metagenome | biome: Polar Biome; feature: [MES] marine water layer (ENVO:01000295) within the mesopelagic zone...; material: water (ENVO:00002006), including particulate matter (ENVO:01000060) such as...... | reverse complement strand
CGTGGAGATGGGGAAGACTTTTCTTCTGTCCACGTTGTTAAGTTAGAAACGTCAGAGGTTGTCTTAGAATATAAAGGTAAACCATCCCCGGATATGTTCGCTGACATGCTGTTCCAAATTGGCAAAGACTATGGTGCGTGCCTAATTGCGATTGAAAACGCAGGAGTCGGATGGACAGTCATAGAAAAGTTAAAAGAAAAAGAGTACCCTTCGATTTACCACGCACAAAAACACACACATCAATATGTAGAACCGTTCGCAGCGGATTACACTAGAAATGCGGTTCCAGGATTTTCGACAACAACGAAAACAAGACCTCTTATTATAGCAAAGCTCGAAGAGAGCGTTAGAAACGGAGATTTTATTTCGTATTCTTCTAGATATGTTGCTGAATTAGATACTTTTATATGGTATAATGGTAAAGCTATGGCTAGAAGGGGCTTTAATGATGATTTAATCATGGCATCTGCAATTTGTTGTTGGATTAAGGATACGGCGTTAGTTGTTAACAAAAGAGATTTGGCTTACAAAATGGCTTTTTTGAATAGCATGTCTAAGTCTACATCTATGTTTGATACCAAAATAAGTGGGCAAAGAAATCATAGAAAAACTCAACTTGAAAAGAAAATCGAGAACAGAGAAAAGCATAAAGAACTCATTGATTTTGGCTGGGTTCTTAAGGGGTAAAAATGTCTAAGTATAAAACAGGAAGCGCGGGCGGAAGCTCGAAAAATCCGAAAAATGAAGTGTCTCCATTGTTTCGTGGGCTAACAAGGCTTTTTAGTGGTCCATATGTCAACTTTAGAAGGCAGCAGGTTCGGAAGGGGAGAAAAAACCAACTTCAAACAAATAAGTTTCTGTCTTTAGGTGGTCTTGAATTTAAAAAAGACCACGGACTTGAGCCTTTTAAAAACCTCACGGCGGGCACGCTTCAAGCACAGTCAAGAGCGGAGAGGTATTTGGACTTTGATCAGATGGAGTATACTCCGGAAATTGCATCTACTATGGATTTGTATGCGGATGAGATTACAACTACGACGGACTTCCAGGAACTATTAAAAATCGCATGTCCAAACGAAGAAATCAAAAGCATCTTACATACTTTATTCTATGAAGTGTTGAATATTGAATTTAACATGTTTGGTTGGGCAAGAACAATGTGTAAATATGGTGATCTGTATTTATATTTGGATATTGATGAAAAACTAGGTATTACCAATGTAATTGGCCTCCCCACTGTCGAAGTAGAGAGACTTGAGGGAGAAGACAAGACTAATCCAAATTATGTCCAGTACCAGTGGAATGCCGGCGGCGTTACTTTTGAAAATTGGCAACTTGCACATTTTAGAATTCTCGGAAATGATAAGTTTGCACCATATGGAACTTCCATTTTAGAGCCCGCGAGACGTATTTGGCGTCAACTTGTTTTGATTGAGGACGCAATGATGGCGTATAGGGTTGTACGATCTCCGGAAAGAAGAGTCTTTTATATTGATGTGGGCAATATTGATCCGAATGATGTTGAGTCGTACATCGAAAAGATGAAGACGAACTTAAGAAGACACCAGATTGTAGACCAAAGCACAGGTAGGGTTGATCTGAGATATAACCCTCTAAGTATTGAAGAGGATTATTTTGTTCCCTTGCGCGGAGACAAGTCTTCTAGAATTGAGACGTTGCCCGGAGGCACATATACTGGTGATATTGACGATGTAAATTATTTAAGAGACAAATTGTTTTCTGCACTTAAGATCCCAAAGAGCTACCTTGCACAAACGGAACAGATGGAAGACAAGACTACTCTAGCTCAGAAAGATGTTCATTTTGCAAGAACAATTCAGAGACTTCAGAGGGCGGTTATATCTGAGCTTTATAAGTTAGCTGTTGTACACTTGTACACGCTAGGTTACAGGGACAAGGACTTAGCCTCGTTTGCCTTGCACTTAAATAACCCATCTCGGATCGCGGAGTTGCAGGAACTTGAATACTTGAATACTAAGTTTGGTTTGATTAATAATACCCCTGAAGGATTTTTCTCTAAAAGGTGGATTGCTAAAAATATTCTCAACCATAGTGATGATGAGATTATTAAGAATAAGCTGGAGATGTTCCATGACGCCAAGTTTGCGGCCAAACTTGAAGCAACGGCGGCGGAGGAGGCTGCAATGCAACAACAGGCTATGATGGGTGGTATGCCCGGTATGCCGGGTGGTATGCCTGGAATGCCGGGTGGTATGCCCGGTATGCCTGGTCCTGAAGAGCTTGCGGCCATGGCCCCGCCAGGGCCAGTACCACCGGAAGAGGAGAGTATGCTACTCGCACAACCTGGGACTGAAGAAGCCGCTGGTGCTGGTGTGCCTCCTGCGCCCGAGGGTGCTCCAAAAAGAAATGATGGAAGGTCGCATGGGGGTCCATACAAGAGAAATACGAACAGTTTAGTCAACCCCTTAGGCGATCCTAGAAAAACAAGCGCAATACCTGAAGACATGTTGGCTTTCTCTAGAGGATTGGCGTTAGGGGACTCTGTAGAGCCAGACCCAGAAGAGACGGTTCTTTTAGAAGCATCTTCCAGGCTAGAAGAACTAATTAATAATATAGAATTGTCTAATGTTGATAAAGAAGAGATAAATGAACAAATTTCTTATCATAAAAAGAGAAACAGTAAAAAGTAGGGAGTATGTATATGAAGCACAATAAGCGCAGAAATACGGCATTTCTTTTTGAATGTTTAATTCGAGAAATGACTGTGGCTTCGATGAATGAAGACGTGGAACGTGCAAGAGAAGTAAAAAACTTGGTGAAAAGCTATTTTTCTAAGAATAAAATATTGGGAAAAGAGTTGGAATTGTACGAAGCATTGTACGAAACAAAGGGCATTGATCTGTTCACAGCCGAGAAACTTGTCCACACTGTCAGAGTCGCACATCTTGAGCTAGATAAGAAAGAGATCTTTGGGGAACAAACTACGTTGATTGATGTGATCAACAAGAAAATTGGCAAAAAAGTTTATTCTAACTTTGTTCCAAGTTATAAGCAAATTGCGACGATAAGTCAGATGTTTAACGAGAAGACCAGCATAAAGAATAGGGTTTTATTAGAAAGAAGCATTTTAAAGTCCTTGGTGGACACTCCTGCTAAACAAGAAAATAAATTAGAGAACATTGATAATTTAGTTTATGAAAAATTTGTAGACAATTATAACGAAGCTTATGAAGATCTTTTGCAGGAACAAAAAGACCTATTGAAGTATCATATCTTATCATTTACGAATGATGGTGTGGATTTCAAATTATTTGTTGATAAAGAAATGAATAGGGTAAAAAGTGTTCTTGATGAGTGCAAGGGTATTAGTGAAATAAAAAATGATGAACTAATGTCAGAAAACTACCGGTTGGTCGTAGAAAAGGTAGGACAGTTGATGAATGAAGAAGTTAGTGATGATTTGGTAATGGATATTATGAAATTGCAAAAATTGGCACATGAGGTACAAAACTAATGAAGATTACTCTTTCAAGTGCCGATTCCGATGAAAAAAGGGAATTTAGCCTTCAGGTGTCAAAGACGCTTGAAAACAAAATTTTAGTCAAAGACCATCCTCTTTTCAATATCATAATTGCACCTGGAGAGAAGAAGATCATCTCTATACCAAAAACTCGTATAGATGAAGATACCTATGACGCACAAAAAGATCTCGTTGATTATCTTTTTTCAAAAGGGTTAATTGTTGTTGGATCTGAACAGGGGGGTTCAATGTTCGGAAGCATAGAAGCCCGGTTCCCAAACAGTGAAGAAGTATACCCGATGAAGGCTCTTTTGGTGGCTATTGCGGAATTTATTGACTCCGAAAAAGAGTTATATGACAACATTAGGCAGTACGAGGACGATATTGAAGAATGGTACTTTACCCCGTCGGAAGAATCCTCCACTGAGTTAGGAGAAATCCCTCAAGGTGATAGGAAGGGAACAGTACCAGAAAAACCGTATGGCAAGTACGGTGGGTACTTTGGATATTTTTATTAATAATGGAATTATTGTATTTTATTCTATGTGCATGGGGCCTAACCCAGATATTGGTTTATGGTAAAATACTAGACCCCATAAGACCAACTCATTATTTCTTTAAATGCACTATGTGTATGGGCTTTTGGGCTGGCTTTGTCTTGTTCCTGTTGAATGGAGCGACCACCATGTTTAGCTTCGATTATACGCTGGCAAATGCGTTTGTATTATCGTGTATAAGCTCTGCATCATCGCATGCGTTAAGCATGGTTTTTGGTGATTATGGAATTAGCGTTAATTATACGGTAACAAAGAACTAATTATATACATGAAGTTTAAGCTTTTGGAAGAACAAGGGGCGCTGAGTACAACCATGGCGACCAAGCATATTGGTGATGCTGCAATGTCACCTGGAGAAGTATTTGCAGCCCAAAAGGCAATTCCGGGAGGTCGAGGCCGAGAGAAATTTACGGATAAGGCCTGGGAGCAGTCTAATATAGACGCAATTACAGTCGGAAGACTAGCCGATCCCGAGGGAGGGGCGGAGGGTTACGATTACGAAAAGGAAGGAATAACGCAAGCGGAAAGAGCGCAGCTTGAAGATTCCTTAGAGTCACATGCTGCGCGTCAAATGACCGATCAATCTGGCAATCCAAAATATATAAACGTTTCGACGCAATATAATTACATAACGCCTTCGGGTAAGAAGATACCGTATGTAATTGATCCCAAAAAAACCACCGCGCTTCCGGAAGATAAGTATGACTGGCAATTTACCGGTTTAACTCGTAAAATTCCTAGGACCGGTGGGAGAAAGGGGACTTTAGCCTTTAGGCAAGAACTGGAAGAAATGCCAGATGAGGTGTCGGATTATTTAGACAAATATACGCCAGCAATATTGGCGAGAAAGCTATATTCTCCTTCTGCACAAGGTGACTGGAGAGACGCAACTAAGCCAATTTCCGTTGACGTTTCAGTTCCGGGATACGGCGATGTTACTATTCAAGTTCGAAATCAAGAACCTGAAGGACAAGATCAGGCAAAGGCTGAATTTGACAAGGCAAAGCAAAGATTCACCGCTGGCCAGGTAGAGTTTGAAAAAGATAAAGTCGCTGCGCAACCAAAAATACTCAAGTTTAAAGAAAGAACGCCACGGCCTCCGAAGGCAAAAGGCGCAGCACCTAAGCCTGAATCGGATTTTGCATATGGCGCACGAGCGATCCTTAACCCTAAAAATAAAGGAAAGGGATACGAGCAGGCCTCCTACACGTATGGCACGGGACCAGAAGTAACAATAGAAGATAGGGGCGATTTTCTAAACACCTTCGGAAGTAAGCTGGTGGCGAAGCTCCCCTTAAAGCCGTCTATGACGATTGACAAAGGTTATTGGGCTGCTTTGCACGGTGCTGCAAAAGAACTTGAAGGTCCAGGGCATAAAGTTCCCTCAGACTACAATGAGGAGACAGTATCTCTTCGCGAAGAAGCATTGAAAAGCCTTGCGCAAAAACAAAATGTTGAGCGTGAAGAGGCTCTAAAACAGTGGCGACTAAGTAAAGATCCTGATGCTAAATATCCTGGGGCACAAGTTAAAACATTTACAAGAGAAGATATCGCTGGCGAGATTCTTAAGGTCGCTGAGGACCGTTTTCATCAAAAGCGACTTGGGCAGGTTGAGGATCACCTAAGGAAAACAGGTGGCAATGATTTGGACAGCTTTGATAGGCAGACTGGGTATATGTCTGATGACCAAGGTCATGTGCTTGGCCCCAATGGAAAACCTCTTTTTAATAGATCAATTAAAGGTGTATTCGAGAGAGCATATGGCATAATTGATAAGAATAACGAACGCCAGGCAGCGAAAGGTATAGATCCCAATAAGATACCCCGAGAGCATATATTATGGGTCACCTTTACGGGCAGTGGCGCGTGGAAAGATCTAACAAAAACTCAAGACCCTGAGCAGCTTAAACAGTACTTTAGTAGGTTTGATCCAAACCGTTCCGAGGGCGTAGAAGGTCGCCCTGAGAATGGCCTAGCCGAGATTGTTAGGCGACTTGGGCTGCTGCCAGGTGAGCGGGATGTCAAGCCCTTGCCTGAGCCTGAACCCGGACCTGAACCTAAAAAGCCTAGGTATGCAGAAGAAGTGGGTGTTATACCGTCAGAGTTCTATGCTAAGCGTGTTGCTGGCATAGCGGACTTACCCGGAGGCGTTCAGGTGACTGTAGGCCCTGGTGCGGCTGAATATACGGAAGAAGAGGGTCCGCTTAGAACCGAGGTCGGACAAGAACAATTAACTAAGCAAAGGGCAGCCACCTTGGCCCAGGGATTTGTTTCTATAGGTAGAAGCGCATTGCGTAGCTCTACGGGTAGAAATAGTAGATCATACAAAAAAGCCAAAGCAAGCCTTGTTCTGGCAAGCTACCCCATTAATACGGTGTTAAATTATAACAGAAGAACGCGCCAATATGAACTAAGTTCAATTGATAAAAGAGAATCCACTGCGGAAGAAAAAGCGGACTTTTTGAAGATGTATAAGCAAATGAACCCGACGCAGTTTTTAGATCAGTATGATAAATTACAAAAAGAATCTGTGCATAGAGAAGAAGAACTTATAACGTTTAATAAAAGAGTTAGTAGGAAAAATACACTTTTGAAAGAATTTAAAATACTAATTAAACGGGAGGAATAACACGATGTTTGCAAGATGGAAATTTCAACCTGTTAGAAGATGCAAGAACGGTTGTTGACTATGGATATAAAAATAGACAAAGAAAAATACAATAAGTTATTGAAGGAAGAGACGGAGCGCCTTGAAAAAGAGTTGGCGCATTCTATTTTTCCTACGATTAAGTTTATGGTTAATAACTCCTTCCAATCTGAGGGATTAGATGGCGAAACTTCGATGAAAGGCATTCAGTCGGCGCTGGACTTAGTTTATTCTATTTTAGACGACTACGGTTATGTATTAAAACCAGAACACAATGGACAGGGAGTTCCTGCAAGTGCAGTTACGTCTAGGTTTGGAAATATCAAGTTCGATGTTGGATTCAAAAGGCCAGATCAAATGATGGTTGGTCCTTGTGACAACAAAGTTCAGGTGGAGTGGTATAAAGAGCACGAAGAAGACGACTGTGTGGTGAGTTGTTATTTATTATGAAAAATATTGAATTTAAAATAAAAGAATCGCGTATTGACGAAACTGTTTGTAAAGAGTTGTATTACTTTTTACGTGAACGCAATTTGTTATTTGAAGATGTTCGCGGGGACTTTCCCAGCTACGAAGAATTTAAAAATACCGTTGGAAATGAACAAGTCGAAATGAATCCAGCATTCAGGAGTCTTTATAATCTCTTGAAGAAATTTATTAATACGTATTATCAAGGCAATTATGGTTCCAAGCGACACCAGAAGATTCTCCAAGATATTATCTCTTCATTTGTTACAATCACAAGCGACGCAAAGAAACAGCAGGAGCTTGATGCAGGCGCAGCAGAGGCAGATGCGAGGGCAGCAGAAGACGAGACAATGAGCACACAGCAGGCTCTAAAGGTATATGCTAGAGAATTTGCCAAACGTCTGGAGGACTCTGCGACAGCAAACCTTGCTGGCATAGCTTTGGTAAAAAAGCTTGGCAAGAGTAACTTCTTTCATGTTATTTCCGAATTTGCACTTAACAAGTCTGCTTTTGCAAAAGAGTTTGAGAACCTTCAACTTCCGGACTTTATGGTCGGAGTGGAAAGATATGCCAATGAGCAGGGTTTTGATCCGGAAAAGTACATGAGCCCTGAGTTTAAGCTGTTGGTAGATGGACTGATTGGATTACTAAAAGGTGAACAAGACTTAACTGCTTTGACAGCAGGTACCGAAGATAAACTCGATAATCCGGTTGAGGCATTGAAAAAATATTTTCGACAAGTTTCGATTAATCCGCAAGTTGCGGTTAATGCGGTTAGAGAGTTTGCAGAAGAAGCAAGAACAGGCACTACCTTGCCTGAAAACTTATTTACGGACATTGTTGAACTACCTCCAACGGAGCCCGATGGAAGGCAAATGGAGCTTCCCTTAGAAGATGGGCAATTAGAACTTAAGGACATGACACCTGAGCAGGCGATGGAAGCCTTGATGGACAAGAGTAAACATTCTTGGGCTGATATTAAAAAGATGGCTAGAGAATTAGGTGTTCCAATTAAAGGTGGTAGAAAAGGCACTATTCCAAAGATAATTGAGGCTATGCAAGATGCTGGTGGCGAAGAAGCTCCCGTTGAAGAACCTGTCGTGCCTGCTGAGATCGTTGAAGAGCCCGAAGTTACTGAGGAGCCGGCGGTTGCCACAGAGCCCGAGGCCGTTGAAGAGCCCGTTTTATCTCAAGAACCTGAAGCTGTTGCAGAACCTGAAACTGTTGCAGAACCTGAAACTGTTGCAGAACCTGAAACTGTTGCAGAGCCTGAAGTTGTTGCAGAGCCTGAAGTTGTTGCAGAGCCCGTTCAGATTCCAGAAGAAGCGCCAGAGCCAGGGAGCGTCGAAGAGGCCAACCTTATTGTTGATAGATCAAATGAAATATTAAGCTCTGTTGAGAATTTGTCTGAAAGAGGTAAGATTTTGAGGCTTCGTAATATGGCAAGAGAGCTTGGAGTCCAATATGATCGAGGCATGGGTTCGGAGGAGCTTGCGGAGGAGATTGCGACGGCTGAAGTCGCTAAATCAAGCCCCGTAGCACGCACAAAAAAGAAGGCGAGTAAGAGCGCCGAGCAGGCAGGCGAGTCCGCTTGGGAAGATGTGGCACAGATGTCAACCGATGAGTTCTTACAGCAGCTTTACGGCGAAGAACAAAACGATGTCGATGTTCCCCAAGAAGACGAGGCGGTTGAAAGCCTTGAAATGGGTGAAGAGTTGGCAATGCCAGAGATTGAGCAACCGGAGTCGGTAGAACCCTTACAGGGAGAACTACCGGCAATAGCGCAGCAGGCGACTGAAGAGAAACCCAGGAAAAAGATCGGTACTATAAGAAGAAGAGGTAGCGGAAGAATCCCTGGTGGTCGGAAAAAGAGATAAAACAAACTAGTTATTTAGTACAACTTGAGGATATTTTTATGAGCGACAAACTTTTAATAAAAGAATTTTTACAATGGGAGAACGAGCCGGATCTTTTAACAGAACAAGATCGGGAGTCTCTTAATGAAGGCGAGTTAATTATGGCGGGTGTTTTGCAGAGAGCAGATGCTGAAAATGCAAACGGCAGAGTTTATCCTAAAACCGTTTTAGAAAGAGAAGTAAAAAATTACGAGAAATTAATTCGCGAAGGACGATCGGTGGGGGAACTTGACCACCCTGATTCATCTGTTATAGAAATGAAAAATGTTTCCCATCTTGTTACGGAAGTTTGGTGGGATAAAAATGAAGTCAAGGGAAAAATAAAAATACTAAACACACCGGCTGGTTCTATTGCTAAAGGCTTGTTAGAAGGCGGCGTTAAGTTTGGTATCTCTTCTAGAGGTCTCGGTTCTACTGATAGTGCAGACGGCAAAACCATGGTTAATGAAGACTTTCATTTGATTTGTTTTGATCTAGTCACCGAACCTTCGACGGCGGGCGCTTTTATGCTTAAAGAGGGTAAGGAAGCTTTTGAATATACGAAAGCAGACAGGATCAACAGAGCAATTAATGACATCTTGGGTGAAGAACAATAATGAGCTTAAAGATCAAAAAAACACACCTTAAGAAAATGGTTAAAGAGGCGATTCAAGAGGTTTTACTTGAAGCCCGCTCATTGTCGTCTCTTTACGGCGGGCAGTTTGCGGTTGTTGCTAGAAAAGTTAAGGACCTGACGAAAAAGATAGTTCACCTAGAACAACTATACGAAAAAGATACGTTTAATCGCACATTTTTAGCTTTTTCAAGAGAAATTTTTCAGGATATTTTTGGACTTCCGGAGGATAGGGCAAGACTGGAAGACATGGAAGCTATTAAATTAGAAAATGAGCTACCTTTATACTACTATGTACTTAAACTAAGAACCGTAATGATCGAAAACTCTGAAGAGCCTCCTGATAATGGCGATACTAACCAGATGACGTTCAGGAATAAGGTTTTTTACTCCGATGAATACGATATTCTATCGAACATGGCGTTCTCACTTTCGCAAGCATTAACGCACCTTGAGAACTTTAATGATAATACCAGCAGACACTATTTTCAGCAGTTAGGCCCGTTTTTTGAACGATACAAAGAGACACAAAACAAATTTTTAAAGTTTTATGTCGAACATAGACCTAGATTTGGCGATGAATTAGAACACGGTGAAGAAAGAGAAAACATACCAAGACATACGGGTCGGCACGCGGGCTCTAGGGAGACGGGCAATACAAACTTAAGGCCGTCACATGAAAAAATGAAATACTATCCACCGGGTTATTAAAATGACAAAGAAAGAACTAAAATCAATAATAAAAGAATGTATTAGAGAGATTGTTTTTGAGGAAAACTTTTTGTCTCCATTAATATCAGAGATTGCGACGGGGGTTTCTTCTAATACGCACACTATTAATGAAGTAAAAACAAATACAACCAAACCAAGCAAAGCTCCTAATTATAATAAAATATCACATGCAAGGAAAAAACTTTTGGACGGCATAGGAAGCAGCGCCCTTGGCGGCGTTGACGTATTTAAAGACGTTTCGGCAGAAAGAGTGAATGAGAGAAGAGAAGAGCCGGGGATAAGCATGCGAAGCCTGGAAAAAATTCCGGGGCTAGCCAATGCTGCTAATATTGTAAAAGCATTGGGGACAAAAAGGTAAAAAAATGGGAAAAAGAAATAGGACGATAAATTTTGAAATTTCAAGTAAAGATGTTCCAAATCCAGAAAGGATGATCCGCAGGTTTATGAAAAAGGTTTCAAAATTAAAAATTTTAGAAGAATATGTGGAAAGAACAAGTTTTTATAAGAAGCCTTCTCAAATCAAAAATGAAAAGAAGAGAAGAGTTAAAAGAGAATTAAAAAAACAGAGAATTAAGAATAAAAACACTTAAGGGGTGATAAAATGGGAGTTAATAGTAACAGGACTTTTGGTGTCAATAGACCGGGGATTGGCAATGTCGGCTCTTATCAGGTTGCTGGTTATCCGTATATTACGGGTACCGTGGCGGGCGATAATGGGACCGATGGTGTTACTGCTGATTTGGTATCAAAAGCAGGCAGTACATATAGGATACAGTTTCCTACTGTTGCTAAGTCAGTAACAGTGATTGGGTCTGGGACAGTGAATTTAACGCCTAGCCTTAGAGTACATTTCAATCCAACATCTAGTGCTGCGACGGCTGGTACTCATGGTGTCTCTGATGGGTCGAATAATGTTTTTAACCAGCATCATTATATTGCACTTGATAGCGATGAAGATTCCGTGACATTTAATGTAAAGTGTTCGGAGATTTATGTCACAACGATGTTGGCTGGCTCAGGGTTCCAGCTTTTTGCGGAATTAACTCATATCCCTGTGAGAGAGATGTATGCACTAACTGGATCGGGTTTGACGTTTGCATCCGCAAGCTTGAAGCATTGGACTACGGTATAGACAAAATAAAAACTAATAATTTAGGAAAAAACAAATGGGATTCAAATCAAGTCCGGACGAACGGGAACAATTAACAGTAGCAAATGATGCGAATCTTGCTGGGGACTCCACCCTTGGAACCACCCCGGCGGATACGGTTAATGTAAAAGGCAGATTAACTTCTTCGGCTGGCATTGAACTGGCTGTGGGAAGCCATTTGAATGTTTCAAGTTCAGGTATTATCATAGATTCTGCTCATGGAGGCAATGTTCTTATTTCGGGAACGCTCGGTGTAGCAGACGACAGGGCGATTACTTTTGGCGCGGATTATGATGCATCAATTAAGTATCAGACGAGCCCGTCAGCCTCGCTAATGATACATACCGATGCCGATAGTGCTCATGCGTTGTTGCTGACTGGTACTGTTTGGAGAAATGAGGTATCATTAGGAAATGCAATAGCCACATTCTCCGAGGGTTACGCTGTTACTGGAGATTATTCCGGAGAGGTTGTAAAGATCAGCAATACAACCAGTTTGACTGTGGGTAAAATATATTACTTGCATACTAATGGCACATGGACACTGGCGCAAGCTAACGATGCCAATGACGGAGCAGACGGCAATCTATTAGGGGTTGCTCTTGGAGCGAGTGCACACGAGAACGGCTTATTGTTACGAGGATTGGTCAGGATTGATAATTCGACAAGTATAATTACAGGAACACCAGTGATAGGCAATCCCCTGTATCTATGTGAAACCACGGCGGGCAATTTTAATATTGCAGTTCCCGGTAGCAGCGGGGAAGTAGTTAGATTGGTCGGGTACATTGTGCGAGCAGACGGTAGCAATAACGTCCTTGTTTACTTTAACCCCTCTAATGATTTTGTGGTTAGAGCCTAATGGCTACATTTTATGTAACTAAATCAGGTGACGATGCCGATAACGGCACCGAAGGAGCGCCGAAGCTTACTATTGGTGCGGCTATTACTCTTGTAAATGCTGCTGTCGGTGGAGGTATAGCTACTAATATTATTATAATCGGGGACGGGACTTATACAGAAACTGTTACTTATAGCGGCAATAATCTAACAATAAAGAGTGCGTCTTCAGATCGCACTGCGTGTATTATCACGCAAAGTTCTGGTTCA
>TARA_R110000824_G_scaffold1041_10_pt1 | contig 12699 bp, 16 predicted proteins | sample TARA_R110000824 | Tara Oceans TARA_R110000824 (sample SAMEA4397747) | marine metagenome | biome: Polar Biome; feature: [MES] marine water layer (ENVO:01000295) within the mesopelagic zone...; material: water (ENVO:00002006), including particulate matter (ENVO:01000060) such as...... | reverse complement strand
TGGTGCATATTATGGTGTAAATGACCAGTATAACCCATACGATTATAACGCCCCTACTGAGGACATTAGCGGAGATGGTGTTATCGATTACCGTGACATGAGCTTTGGTGAAGCAGGTCGTAGAGATATAGGTTTTGGTGAAAATATAGGCAATTTTATTAAGTCTGCTACAGGAATTGGTGCAATCGAAAATGCTTTTGATTATGGTCAAGGCATAGCAGATGGTTTTTCTCCAAGCCCGTTTGAGAATGGCTTATTATCGCAAACTAGCGGCCCATCTATGACACAAGATGAAGCTGTGCGTCAAATGAACGAGGCAAGTAGCCGATACGTCCCAACATTACCGCAAACAGGGTTAAATGAGCGCGGTAGCACTTACTCAAATAGTTCAAATAGTCAGTCGCCTTTAAGCACTAAAGGTGCTGGTTACTCGCAATCAGCAATTAGAAATGCTCAAAAAGCGCAGGCTCAGAACATAAAAGAAGGTAAGTATAAAGAGAACTTAAATAATAGCGCAACAGCTACACCTTCAAAGAACACAGGAACTAAAAAACGAACCGCAAGAACGGCTAAAGTTGGCTACAACTTCGGATTATAAAGGACAGTATTATGGCAGCACCACAGCAAGGCGGCTTTAACGTCAATGCAGCAGCAGCTCAAGGCATACAAAAGGCAGGAATGGGCGCAGCGTCAGAGATGGGCTACAAGCCTATGGCTATTGGCGCACCAAGCCAAGCAAACCTGCAACAATACACGAACCCGTATGAAAATCAGGTTGTTAATCAGTCTCTATCCGATATTGAACGAGCGCGACAGATGCAGCAGAATGTTGGTGGCGCACAAGCAGGTGCAGCTAATGCGTTTGGTGGTTCACGCCACGGCATTGCAGAGGCAGAGACTAATCGAGCCTTTGCAGATCAGGCAGCACGTACCGCTTCAGGGTTGCGTCAGTCTGGTTATCAGAACGCTCAAGACATGGCTCGCCAAGCTAGTATGCAGAATCAACAGGCAGGTCTAGCAGGTTCACAGCAGCGCCTACAGGCAGGCTCACAGCTAGGCAATTTGTCTAACCTAGGCTTTGGTATGGGGCAGCAAGTTCAGAACCGCATGGATCAGCAGGGCGCTATGCAACAAGCATTGCAGCAGCAGTTGATTAACGCAGGTAAGCAGCAGTATGCAGGCTATACTGGCGCACCAGCTCAGTCTCTGCAGTATCTTCTACAGGCAGTAGGCGGCGCTCCAGCAGTAGGAGATGTAACGAAATCTAAGGAAATGGGATTGATGGATTACTTTAAGATAGGCGCAGGCATTAAAGGTTTAGGATAAGGAGTAGGAAATGGGTATTTTAGATTCGATAATGACTCCTGTAAGTGAGGCTAAAGATCCGCTAGCAGAGCGCGAGAAGTGGCTTCAAATGAGCCAGCTTTTTAATAGCTTTACCATGAACCCTGAAGATAGTAGAGGATACTACGAAGGTCAGGAGCGTGGTATTCAGCGTCAGCGTGAGGCCATTGCACTAAAGAGTAAGGCAGATATTGCTACATCGCAAGCTAATAAGACCTTTACCGCTTTGCAGGCTGCTGGCGTACCTTCAGAGGTTTTGGCAATAGCTAAAGCTAACCCAGAATTAGCAAAAACAATAACATCGTCATTCCTGACCGCTAAAATGGGCGGTGGTGACATGGTGAAGTTTAGCGGTATTCAAACTGATCCAATAACAGGCGCTCAGTATGTAGTGATGTCAGATCCAAACTCTAAAGGTTCTACTAGAGTGGATGTAGCGGGAGCTACTCAGCTAACGCCACAGCAGAAGATTGATATGGAATCTAATGCTCGATCAAAAGAAGCTGATGAAGCTAAAGCAGCAGAGGTTGGTCAGCAAGCGTTTGGCAGCATGCAGAATGCAGCCGCAATGATAGGCGAGTTATCTAACGCCAAGAAAGCTATTGTTGAGGGCGGAGCATCTACAGGATTATTACAGCAATACCTACCATCGTTTGATGCGGCTACCTCAGAGCTTAGGGCTACAGCTAACAGGCTGGGTATTCAGGTTATTAATAGTGCAACCTTTGGCGCGTTAAGCGAGAAGGAATTAAGTTTAGCATTAAGCACTGGATTCCCTATCGGCTTAAATGCAACACAGACAGTTGAATGGATTGATGCAAAGATTGCAGCACAGTCTAAGCTTTACAATGAGCTTTACTCAAAGGCGCGTAGATTAACTTCTGGCATAACTTACTCTGAGTTTATCAAAGAACACCAAGTTAGCAACCAGCCTAGCGGTGATGTTAGATCAGATATTCAAAAAGAGTTAGATAAGCGTAAAGGATTGTAGAACATGGCTATATCACTAGACCAGATTCCAACAAGAGAGCTGGAGGCTTTACAAGCTGGAAATTACGCTAGCGTTTCAACAGAGGTTTTAGAGTGGTTTCAAAGCACTCAGGGTGATGCTGCGCCAACTAAACCTGAGATTGATGTTGTTGCTACAACCAAAGAAGGAGGTAGGGTTTACCGTTTATCTGAGGGTAAGTTAGGTTATACATCACCTAGCTACAGCACAACAAACCAAGATGAAGTTAAAAAGATACTAGATAGCTTAGGAAAAGATGGTGCTTTACAGCCTACAGATCAGGCGTTAAAGATTCAGCGCCAAGACGTTCTAGCCCAATCACCTGCATTCGCAAAAGGAGTGAAAGCTACTGAGGGTACGTTTGGTGCTGGCTCTTATATCGATGAGGCGGCGCAAGCAATTAGCCCAGATTTTGGTGAGAAGACGCGCTATGTCTCGCAAGCTATGCAAAAAGAGCATCCAATTCAAAGTGAGGCGCTTAAAGCTGCTGGTGCGATAGTATCAACACTACCTCTAGGATTGCTTGGCGCTGCGACTAAGTTTGGGCCAGCAGTTACGCGAGGCGAGAAGATGCTTCGGGGTGGCGGTATTGGTTTAGGCTTAGGCGCTCTTGAGGGGGGTGTTTACGGTTACGGAGAAGGTCAGGGCGAAGACAGGTTATCAAACGCTAAACGTGGCGCTATCTTTGGTGGTGGCAGCGGCCTATCTATTGGCGCTGCTACACCTATTGTTAGTGATATGGTAGAGGCAGTTGTTAAAAGAGTAAAAGCTTCTGATGTTGCCGCTATTGCTAAGGAATTTGGTATTTCAGTTGCAGCAGCTAAATACTTTAAGGCGGCATTTGCAAACAACTTTAATTTAGATGATGCTATAAAAGGTATTCGTGAAGCTGGCGATCAGGGGATGATAGCTGACTCTGGAGAAGCAGCATCAGCATTATTAGACGCTGCTGGAGCATCTGGAGCATCCGCTACTCAGCAAGCAAGGCGAGTAGTTGACACTAGAGCAGAAGAAGCTAGTAGTCGCATGAGCGGGGTAATGGATGAGGCATTTGGCGTAGAGCCAACAGGATATAAGACAGCAGCAGAGTCTATTGCAGATCGCACTAAAGTGCCTAGGAAAGAGGCGTATAATCTAGCCTATTCACAACCTATTAACTATGCTGATGATACAGGTATGGCTATTGAGGAGGTTCTATCGCGCGTAGCTGCTAAGGATATGGCGGCAGCAGTTGAAGAGGCTAACGCTGACATGCTAGCTATGGGTGTTAAAAACCAGCAGGTTATGGCTACCATTGGCGATGATGGTAAAATTGTATTCTCTGAAATGCCTAACGTACAGCAGCTTGATTATATTAAGCGGGCATTGGGTACAGCAGCGCATGATCTAAAAGATCCGATTACAGGTCAACTTCCTAATAAGGGTGTCAGATTAAACAAACTAGCAATCGAGCTTAGGGATGCTATAACTGGAGCGGTTCCAGATTACGGTAAGGCTGTTAAAATCGGTGGTGATAAGATTGCCGAAGATAACGCTAGCCGCATGGGTATGAAGTTACTCTCTCCAAAGACTACGCGTGAAGATGTTGCTCGACAGATGTTAAAAGCTTCTGATGCAGAGAAGGAAGCTGCACGATTAGGTGTACGAAACAGCATTGATGAAGCTATGGCTAATGTTAAAGCTAGTATTGCAACACCTGAAGTTGACGTTAAAGAGGCAATGAAGATACTTGCTGATATGTCGTCAAAGGCTAATAGAACTAAACTATCTTTGATTCTAGGCCCGCAAGAAGTTAAGGCGATGTTGAAGGAGTTAACCCAGATCAGGAAGGCGCTAGAGCTAAAGGCGGCAACAGCTAAGGGAAGCGCGACAGCTCCAAGGTCAGCGATCATAGAAGAAACAGCAAGGGCTGGCGAGAAAGGTGTAATTGGTACATTTGCAGAGGGGGATCTTATCGGTGGCCCAATGAAGATAGTACAACTTTTAACTGGAAGTACGTCAGCAGCAAATGTTGCAAGGAAACAAGAAGCATTTAGCGGTATAATTACTGCACTAACTGAAAAGCGGGGTGCTAGTGCTGAGAAGGCGTTGCGAATCGTTAAGATGGCAATGGATGGTCAGAAGTTGACTGACTCACAGGCTAGGTTTGTGGCTATGGTAGTTGAGTCACAAGCACCAGCAGCAGCAGTTCAAACAGGCAGAAGCCTACGCGGAGAGCAACAGTAATGCCACACATGACAGAAATAGATATTCAAGGTGCTGTAAAGTCAGCAATTCAATCGGCTGTTGATTACATAGATAGCCAGATAGCACCACAGCAGATCAGAGCGCAGAAATACTTTGATGGCGGCGTAGACTTACAGCATGAAGAAGGACGCTCTAAAGTAGTGTCAACTAAAGTACGTGATATTGTACGTGGTGCAAAGCCTAGCCTAATGCGTATCTTCCTATCAAACGATAAGTTTGTAGAGTTCACACCTAAAGGCCCAGAAGATGTACAGAGCGCAGAACAAGCGACTGTGTATGCTCACTGGGTATTCAATAAGGTTGGTGGCTATAAGGTTCTAAACAACGCTATCCATGATGCGCTAGTGAAGAAGGTAGGCATCGCTAAGGTATGGTGGAATACTGAAACAATTGCTAAAACCTATAATTATGAAAATCTATCTGATGATGAGATGCAGGTTCTTGTATCTAATGATGAGGTAGAAGTTGTTGAACACGCTCAAGAGGTAGAGATGAGCATGGATGAGTTTGGTATGGATATGCCAAATGTTACCCATAGCATGACTGTTACCCATAAGTATGAAGAGGGTGAGTTGGTTATTGATGGCGTACCTCCAGAAGAGTTTTTTATATCTAGCAATGCTAAATCCATCAAAGAGTCTTATATTCACGGTCATAGTACAGAAGTATTCGCAGGCGATCTTGTCGCTATGGGATATGAGCAAGACGTAGTAGATCAGCTTGAAGGTAGCGATACTGATGACGATGAAGAAAAGCAGCTAAGATTTGGCGAGTCAATTGATGCCGATAGTGGCAATGCTAACGACCCATCTACGCGCTTAGTGATGCTTACCGAAGCTTATATGCGTATAGACATAGAAGGTGACGGCGTACCTGTATTGCACAAGTTTATATGTGGTGGCACTAACTACGAAGTATTAGACCATGAGGCGTGGGACGTATCACCATTTGCAGACTTCCATGTAGATCCAGAGCCACACGCGTTCTATGGTCGCTCGCTAGCTGAATTGGTTATGAATGACCAAGACACTACTACCAGCGTATTACGTGGAATCCTAGATAACGTAGCACTGACCAACTCACCACGACTTGAAGTTAATGAAGACATGGTAGAGATGGACGATGTACTTAATAACGAGATTGGTGCAATCATCCGCTCTGAGCAGATTGGTTCTGTTAATCCATTAACGGTTCCCTTTGTGGCTGGCTCTACATTGCCTGCGCTACAGTACCTAGACATGCTAGTTGAAGAGAAAACTGGTATCAGTAAGATGTCTATGGGCCTTAACGCAGACGCGCTACAGAACACCACAGCGACAGGTGCAGCTCTTACAGCTCAAGCCAGTGCTGGTCAGTTAGAAGTAATGGCACGTAACTTAGCGGAGGGAATGAAAACCCTATTCAAGCTAATACTTGACGTATCCATTAAGAATTCACCATCCGATCAGATGATGCGTATAGCAGGCGAGTTTGTGCCTATAGACCCAAGCGTCTGGAGCTCAGACATGGATATGGAGATTAACGTAGGTCTAGGCACTGGTAAGGAAGACGTTAAGGCAATGGCTTTACAGAGTACCTTCCAGACTCAGCAGCAGATCTGGCAGACTTACGGCCCTGAAAACGGCTTAGTTACTATGTCACAGATGCGTAATACCCTAGCAGATAGTTTAGCGTTAAGTGGGTTCAAAAATGCAGACCGATATTATGCACCTATGACTCCACAGATTGAACAGCAACTAATGGCTGATATGGCAGAAAAGTCAGCTCAGGCAGTAGAAGGTCAACCAAGCGATCCGATGGCAGAAGCACTTATTCAGGCAGAGCAGATTAAGGCTCAGGCGAAGCTACAGGGCGATAATATGCGTATGCAAGGCAAGATGCAAGGCGATCAAATCAAGATGCAGGCAGATATGCAAGTTAAAGCTGCTGAGATGCAATCTGATCAAGGCCGCGAGCTACAAGCACTGCAGCTTAAATACCGTGAACTAAAGGCAGGCGATGACCTTAGCCGTGACAAGATGAACCAAGACCTATTGGTTGAAGCAGCTAAGATCTTAGGTCAGTACGGAACATCGGTTGATGTTGAGCGTGTAAGGGCCATGCAAGCAATGCCACGTATTGAGGGTATGTAATGATAAGACGCGCACAAGCTGAATATTTGCTCAAAGATGATACTTTTAATGAAGTATTTGATATAATTAGAGCAGAACAAGTGAAAAAGTTCTTAAAATCTGGTAAATCTGATACAGAAGCCAGAGAGGATGCTCATGCGATGACGCGAGCATTAAACGAGTTCGAGCGTGTTCTTAGAGGTGTAATTACTAACGAGGTCATGCACGACAAACGCAGCAAATAAAGGATAGCACCGTGGAAACGACTAACCAAAGCGTCAATGACGCAGTTGAAGCGTTAATGGCTCCAGTAGAGTCAGAGACAGCCGAAGTGGAAACAACCGAAGCAGAAGTTGAAGAGGTTGTAGAAGAAGAGGCTGAGGTAGTAGAAAAGGCCGACATTGAAGAATCTGATGAATATGAAGATGAAGATGAAGATGAAGGTGGTGAAGAATATGAAGCATCGGACGAAGAGCAAGCCGATCTAAATGAGCCTAATACATTCTCTATCAAAGTTGATGGGCAGGATGTATCAGTAACCCTAGATGATCTAAAGCGAGACTATTCAGGCCAAGCGTATATTCAAAAAGGCATGAAGCAAGCGGCAGAGCAGCGAAAGCAAGCAGAGGATGCCTATAACGGGCTTAATCAGCAGCGAGAGCAGCTTAACCAGCTTATGCAAGAGATAGGGCGGCAGGGCGTATTAGCGCAACCAGTTCCACCTACGCGTGAGCTTTTAGCGGATGACCCATTGGGCTACATCGAAGCTGAAGCAGCGTATAGAGAGGACATGGGAGCGTATCAAGCCCAGCGGCATACATTACAGCAGCAGCATCAAGCAGCACAGCAAGCGCAAGGACAGGCACAGCAAGCCAACTTGCAGGAGCAATTGTCAGAGCTTACACGAGCTATACCAGACTTCGGTGACGCAGAGAAAGCGCCTAAGATGAAGGAACGGCTACTAAAGCAAGGTATTAACGAAGGTTATACCCCTGATGAAATGAGTAGCATTGTTGATCACAGAGCTATGAAGGTGTTACATAAAGCGATGCTTTACGATCAGATGATGGCTGGAAAGGGTACGGTTGAAGCCAAGCTCAAGAAGGCTAGACCATTGATTAAAGCTGGTGCAAAGAAGCAACCTGACTCTGCAAGTAAGCAGCAAGCCAAGCGCATGTCAAAGTTGAAAAGTTCGGGCAGCATGGAAGATGCAGCCGCATTATTGTTTAGTTAAACTTTTATCATTTAGGAAGAAATTATCATGGCACAACCAACAAACACAAAAGATTCATATGACGTAACAGGTATTCGTGAAGACTTATCTAACGTAATTTACAATGTATCACCAGAAGAAACTCCATTGCTTAGCTCTATTGCTAAAGTATCGGCTACCAACACTTTGCATGAGTGGATGACAGACACATTACGTGCTGCCGTTGATACTAACGCACACGTTGAAGGTGATGATACAGTTGCAGAAGCTCGCGGCTCCGCCAGCAGGATCGGCAACTACACGCAGGTGTTCAAAAACGCAGTTTCAACATCTGGAACCGATAGCGCGTTAAATTTAGCCGGCCGTGACAAACTCATGTCTTATGAGATTGTTAAAGTAGGACAAGAGCAGAAGCTAGATATGGAAATGTCTATCTTTGCTAACAAGGCTCGTGTAGCAGGTAACTCTACCACAGCTCGCGTAATGGGCGGCTTAGGTTCCTTTGTTGCTACTAACGTGACCAATGTTGGTGCAGGCGGCGCTAACCCTGCTGGTAACGGCACAAACGCTCGTACTAACGGTACGCAGACTGTGTTTAGCCAAGCTGACTTTGATACTTGTATGCAGGAAATTTGGAACGAAGGCGGCAAGCCTGATACTGTGTACCTTTCAGTTTTCCAGATGCAAAAAGCACTTGGATTTGAGGGCAATAATAATGCTCGTTCAACTAACGCGACAGGCAAGGTAGAAAACTTGATAAATGTTTACGTTACGCCTTGGGGTTCCGTTTCGTTCCAGCCTGCTCGTCAAGTAAGTTCACGCGATGTTTACATCATTGAGAAGAGTAAGCTAGCACTTGCTTCATTACGTCCAATGAAGAATCAAGAACTTGCCAAGACAGGCGATAACGAAAAACGTCAAGTTGTTGCTGAATGTACTCTTGTCGTTCGTAACGAAAAAGCACTAGGCTTAATTGCTGATTGTACTACTTCGTAAACAAACACATTAATGTGTTACAATAAAGGGAGGCTTCGGCCTTCTTTTTTTTGCTTTGGAGGAAACAATGGCTAAGATTGCAGAAGAGTGGGTACGCGATGGGGACAACCTAATCCACGTTAAGAAACAAGATTGGAATCCAATGTTAGACCGCGCAGAGGAATTGCGGCAACATGGAAACGCTGAATTTGGCGAGTCTAAGCTGGTGGGCGTTATTGATGCGGCATTGATTAATGAGTGGCTAAAGGAGGCAGGTATAGCGTGGGACGATCCAGCGATGGATGATGTTATTAAGCGTAAGATGTTAAGCGGAGAGTTTGATAAGCTTCGTGTATGGCAGGGTACATATTAACTAGCAAGGGATTGATTATGATTTTGGAATCATTAAAGGAATTTGCCACTAAGCGACAGTGTGAGATTATTGACGCTATTACAGAATATGGGAGCCAGAAAAAAGCTGCTAAGGCTTTAGATATTAACTCACGCACCCTTGAGAGGTCATTGCAGACAGTCAAGCGTCAGGCTTCTAAACGCGGCTGGTCTCCAGATCATGATATGACGCATTCAGTGCCAGACACTCACGTAGTTAAGGGCGTATCAACGTTCTACGATTCGGACGGCGTACCTATTCGACAATGGGTTAAGAGCGACCTAAAGAAGCAAGGCCAAGAAGATGCCTTACAAGCCTTTGCAGAGGGTTTGATTCAAGAACTGCCAAAGTATAAGCCTTCACCTAAAAAGCCCATGACGGAGCTTCCAGAGTACCTTACGGCCTTTGTGATCGGTGATGCTCACATAGGAATGCGCGTAACCAAGGAACGCAATGGCGATTCTGATTGGAATTTAGAAATAGCAGAGCGCGTAACAGTGGGTGCTATTGAGAAATTGATACATGCATCAGGCGGCAGTGATACTGCACTACTGGTACAGTTGGGCGATTTTGGACACTCCGATAACTTACAAAATACCACTAGTTCGGGCCAAAACCATATGGACATGGATGGCGACTATGGCGACAGCGTGGCTGCTCAAGTACGTGTTTATAGGCGTTCTATAGACCTACTACTAAAGTCTCATAACAAGGTTATCTTGATGGTCGTAAGAGGCAATCACGACTCTTCAACTTCTCGCTGTATGTGTATTATGCTAAAAGCTTTCTATGAGTCTGAGCCTCGTCTGGAGGTACTAGACAACGCAATGAAATTCCAGCACATAACCTATGGCAACAACCTCCTAGTGACCCACCACGGGGATAGGATGAAGCCACAGCGACTATTTGAATACACAACTAGATCTTTGTCTAAAGAATGGGGCCAGTGTGACCATAAGCATGGGTTAATGGGCCATATTCACCATCATACTGCTGTTGAAGTTGGCGGATCCATGCTTTGTGAAACTTTTCAGGCTCTCCCTGCTGGAGATGCTTGGCATTCTGACTCTGGCTATGGTGCAAAACGTACAATGAGCGCTATTGTTTACGACAAGCAGCATGGAGAAGTGGCGCGGCATAAAGTTGGTATAGGTCAGCTATCCTAAATCTGATATAATCAACACTTAGTTAACCTTAACAAACACATGGACGCGAAATGTCAGAGCAACGACTAGATAGAATAGAAGGAAGTATTGATAGGTTAACTGGCAAGATTGACGATATGGCGGTAGTTGTTACCGCTTTAGCCAGAATAGAAGAGAAGCATGTAGCTGTAGCTAGTCGCTTAGATCACCATGATAGCAGGCTTAATAAACACTCTAACGAGATTGATAGTATCAACCTAGCGGTGGCAAGTAACACCCATAAGACGGCTGCTGGTGAATGGTTTATCCGACTACTGATTGCAACGGCGGTGGCTGGCATCGGCTACATGATGAGGTCTTAGTATGTCTGCCATCATACAGATGCTACGCAAGCATGAAGGTGTAGAAACTCACGCTTATAAATGTACAGTAAATAAGACAACTATCGGTGTAGGGCGTAACATCGACAAGGCTGGTGGTATAGGGTTATCCGATGATGAGATAGACTACCTATTAGCTAATGACGTTAAGCGTGTTCGTGCAGAGCTATCAGGCGCGTTCAGGTGGTTCAAGATGGCAGCCCCAGCCCGACAGGATGCTATGATGGATATGTGTTTCAATATGGGCTTACCAAGATTAAAGAAGTTCAAGAATGCTTTAGCTGCTATGGCTATGGGCGACTACAACGAAGCCGCTCGTGAGTTCTTGAACAGTCGTTGGGCCACGCAAGTAGGTCAGCGGGCCATAACAGTAACAGACATCATAAGGTCAGGAGAATACTAATGGGCTGGTTTTCAGGTTTAATAGGTGGTGGTTCTAGCGTAGTTGAGCCAGTAGTAGCTATCGGTAATGTAATAGATAAACTATTCACTAGCGATGACGAACGTGCAGCAGGTGAGCTTTTAAAGCAGAAGCTTGCACAAGCACCTATGCTGGCTCAGTCAGAGATAAACAAGGTTCAGGCAAGTCATAGATCTACCTTTGTAGCAGGAGCTAGACCATTCCTAATGTGGGTTTGTGGGTTCGGGCTTCTCTTTGCATTCGTGCTTAATCCTATTATTGAGTGGATTGCACCAGAACAAGGAAGCCCAGATTTGCCGTTAGAGGCTATGATGGAACTGACTATAGCAATGCTAGGTTTAGCAGGATTGCGTACAGTAGAGAAGCTAAAAGGCGTATCTAAATAGACTCTAGTTCCAAGTTTAATTTGTTAACTTTACTTACGTTATAAGCGGTAAAGATGGGATTACTTCCTATTTTTATCGCTCGTTCGTAGTTCTCAATTTCTTTCTTTACATAGTCTAACTTAGCCTGCCTGATTATTTTTTCTTTTAAAGTCACTTTTTAGCTATCCTTTTAATTTCACGTTTAATATACCACTCTGCTTTTTTAAGATCTTCAGCGCCACCATCATCGTGCTTTAGATCTGCTCTCCAGATGTATTTTACAGCATTGCCCAAGTTAAAGCCCATGTGTTCTGTTATTTGAATACACTCAATTCCGCTTGGGTGGGACTTGTAGTGGTTAGGGTTGATTGAATCAAGTGTTAGCTCATCTGCACTAAATGTTGGTTCAATATTGCCACTACATAGCGCAGCAATATCACCAAACTCATCGGTAAATGTTGGCTCTATCTTATTCATTTAAAACTCCATTTATTATTTCTTTTCTTTTATCTTTTATAGCATCATAAAGGTTATGCGTGTGTACGGCACTACCGCATGAATTTGTAGACCGATTAAGGTGACCACCGCACTCTCTGTATGTCAGCTTTAAGGCTCTCATATTGACAAGTAATTTCAACTCATACGAGTTCCACATACTTTGATTACGCCCATCAATGCTGAAAACTAATTTCATAACTTCTGGAACAATCACTGGTAGCACTGCCTTCATAATTGGAATATCTGGCTTAATGTGTTCAAACGTGTCAGATATATTCGGTTTAAATATTAAGCTCATTTATCTTGCTCCTTTAGGTACGCTTGGCAATCCTCAAGACTCCCCTGAAACCACACTGTTCCATCCCCTTCGACTTGCCAAGTGTCGTTTATTAGCGATGTGACTTCTAGTTCAGTCGGTTCACTCATTGTCTTGCTCCTTTAGGTAGTCCTTTAGCTCCTTCCTTGCTCTAGACAAAGCAACATAAGCAGTATCAGCAGCACAATGAGCAGCATAAGCAGCATCAGACTCAATGCCATCAGCATAAGGTACAGCAGCATTAAGCATATCAGCAGTAGCAACTCGCGCAGCATAATCAGCAG
>TARA_R110000824_G_scaffold264523_1_pt1 | contig 12711 bp, 16 predicted proteins | sample TARA_R110000824 | Tara Oceans TARA_R110000824 (sample SAMEA4397747) | marine metagenome | biome: Polar Biome; feature: [MES] marine water layer (ENVO:01000295) within the mesopelagic zone...; material: water (ENVO:00002006), including particulate matter (ENVO:01000060) such... | reverse complement strand
GAAATTTTACACGGCGAGCGGCGAGTAGACGATTGGGAAGAGATAGCTGGGCCGGGGGGTAAGAAGATGTATAAGGAGGAAGTAAAGGATTTCCGTATAATCTCGCTAGGCTTCGGGCGTAGCGATTACATCTGGAACCAGTTAGTAGATGTATATAATGATTGGGGCGCTCTTAATAAGGGGGTTATGCGAGTGAAGCGCACAGGCTCTGGCATGTACGATACGTCCTACAGCCTTGCGGCTACTGCACGAGATGCAGAAATCCCGTCTGATAGGTTGGCAGATATAGATGAACTGCCTGACATTAAAGCCTACTTTAAAGAGCGGTATGGTGGGGTACCAGAAAATAGCAATAACGGAACAGTAGATTTGAATGCCGCGCCACCAAAGGCTGAGAAGGTTGAGAAACAAGAAAACCTCTTTTAATTATCGATAGACAGGGTACGTTGGTAGGTTTCGACGGCGGGGGGGTGAACCGTCGAGGAGGATATGCGAACGTAATAGTCGTGGTAAGCCCTGCTAGAGGGATAAGCCTGAAAGCCCTCATTAACAAGGAGACTGAATGATAGTAGATACCCCAGAAAAATATGATATAGCAATAGATTCACTTATGGGGCATGACGCTTTGGTTATCGATGTTGAAACCAATGGTCTTGATCCGTATGGTATGAATCAAATTTGCGGGGTGGGTATATCCCCCGCACAATCTGAGAACTCGTACTATTTCCCAGTGCTACATCAACAAGGGTCTAATCTAGACCCCGCATGCTATAGAAACCTTATTGAGTTTTTAAACGAGTCGCCATCAACCTTCATTGGGTATAATGTCAAATTCGATTTACATTTCTTAATGCAGGATGGTCTTAAAATTGTTGATCAAAAGTTAATAGATGTTATCGTAATGGTTCGTTTAACAGAATCTTCAGAAGTTAGAGATTTAGATTTAACTAGTACATTGAAACGGCGGTATGGAGAACAGGCCGCTGAATACGATATCGAAACCAAAAAATATCTTATGACGAATAAGTGGCACAAAGATTTTTCATTGGCACCCCCCAATATTTTGGGGGAATATTGTAAAGCGGATGTGGATTGGACTCGTAAATTGTATTGGGATACCGAACAACAGATTACTCAGTCGAATCAACAACAGGTTTGGGATTTAGAAGTACAGCTAACATCTGCTTTACTACTCATGGAAAAGTCTGGAATTACAATTGATAATGCTTACATACGTAAGGCTATGGAAAAGATTGAGAAGAGGCAGATTATTGTCGCAGAGAAAATTTTCCAAGTGGTTGGGGAATTTAATATTAATAGTACCCAACAAGTGGGGGAGATGTTAAATAATGAAGGAATCTTTTCCCCCATTAAAACCCCAAAAGGAAAACAGTCATGGGGAGAGGAGGCGTTAGTACAGATAAACCATCCTATTGCCGGGAACATACGGCAATATAGGACACTTAGAAAACTCCATACAACGTATTTAGAGCCATACAAAGAATTGGATGAGGTTCACACTTCGTTCTGCAATTGGGGTGCCTTGACGGGACGGCTCTCATCACGAGAACCGAACCTTCAAAATATCCCCCGTAACCACTTTATACTGGCTGACAAGATGCTGGATGAGACTGGGCAAGAAGAGACAAGGCAGAAAATTAATGCAATTATAGCAACCAAGGGGGGTTCTGCTACAGTTAAATTGAGCAACGAGGTTCTAAATACGTGGAGTTTTATTGGAGACGAGTCATATTCCGAAGAAGATGAAACGCAGATAGCAATGCGTAGAATGTTCAAACCTCGTCCTAATACGCATCTTGTCAGCTTCGACTATTCACAAATGGAAGTAAGAGTTTTTCTTAGCTATTTTGAAAATACTGAGATTAAAGACCTACTCCATAAAGAAGATGTAGACTTTCATGGGGAAGCAGCTAAACTGGCCTTTGCAGTTACAGAGTCTGATAAAGACTTTAAGTTCTATCGCCAGATGGCGAAAGCCATTACATTTGGAACCATCTATGGTATTGGTAATAAAAAGCTGGCAGTTCAATTAGGGACAACCCCAAAAGAGGCAGGGGCATATAAGAAACGATATTTTGCGGGCTTGAAGGGATCGAAGGAGTTTTTTGATACTGTAGTGAAGACGGTAGAGGAGCGGGGATGGATTAAGAATAGATATGGACGTGTCTACAAAATACCAGCTAATTTCGCTTATAAGGGAGTTAATTACTTGGTACAGGGTACAAGTGCCGATATCATGAATGAGCGCCTAATAGAGACGCACAGGTACCTTAAAACGCAACGAAGTCGAGTACTTCTCCAAGTACATGATGAAATCATATGTGAAGTACATAAAGATGAGATTAGAACGGTGCCGTATGAGATACAAAAAATACTGGCTGAAAATTCATTGGGCATTCCGTTACAAGTTGATATGGAACTATGCGATCCATCATGGGCATCCAAGATAGATATGGAGAAGGCATTATCTAATGGTCATTTTCCTAAAACTAATCTAGAAGAGTTTATTATATGGGAATAATATGTATACCACATACAGACGAGATGATAACGACAGCGTTTGAAAAAGCTTCTATGTTAGGCGTGTTAAACAATTCCATTACACATGGGCAGGGCAATGCCGCTGGCTATTTGGGAGAGGAGGCAGTTGCGGCGTATCTAGGGGGTAAGATAGTAAGTAGTGAAGAGGGTGTACAGAAATATAATCATGATTTACTTTTATACGATAGGCGGTTTCCACAGGGGCTTCGTGCGGAGGTTAAAACTAAACGGCGTACAGTGGAACCCCAAGAACATTACGAGGTTTCTGTAGCCCAGACTAGCTTACATCAAAAACCAGATATCTATATATTTGTAAGTCTTCAGTTTAAAACAAAGCTTAATTTTACGGATGGGGTCAAATATAAAGATTTACAAGCTGTATGGTTATTGGGGCAAAAGACTCCTGAAGATTTTTTGGAGCAGGCTTCTAAGTGGAATACGGGAGATATAGATCAAAGTAATAACTTTGTTACTAAAACTCCAATGTATAATTTGGCGATTAAATATCTAGATACAGTGGAAGGAGGCTTTTAATGAGCGATATTCAAGAAGAGTATGATAAGATTAGGAAAGACTTGTCTGCGAGAACAGATGCTTTTGGTAGCATGACTTTAGATGGTGTGTATCAGGCGGCGAGTAATTTGCTAATAGCCCATTACTTAGAGAGGCTTATCAATGTTTTGGAAAAGAGGGGGTAGAATGGACGAACAACGTGATCCAGATATAACCTTTGAAGAGGCGTGTAAGACGATGGCGTTGAGTGTAGCAGATACTGTGATTCAAAAACATAAGGATTATGGTGTAGACAATATACTCATATTTAAGGAGAAGGGTTTGATAGTTAGGGTTTGGGATAAAATCAGTCGGCTAAAGAACATTGTTTGGACTGGTGAAGCCAATATATATGTTCCAGAATCGTTAGAAGATACATGGAAAGATTTGGCGGGATATGCTATAATTGGTTTGATGTTATCAGAAGGTACGTTTACGAATGAGTTAGAAGATAGGAAGGGTCAAGGATAATACCAGCGGGAGTAACTCAGCGGTAGAGTTCCTGCCTTCCAAGCAGGCTGTCGCCGGTTCGATTCCGGTCTCCCGCTCCATTGGGGGTAGAAGGATTTAACATAAACTTGTAGGACATAGTACCACGCCCCTGTGGTGAAATGGTAAACACAGTAGACTTAAAATCTGCCGTCCTATAGGACTTACAGGTTCGATTCCTGTCAGGGGTACCAGACATAAAAAGGAGGATAAGAATGGCTAAACTTAGTATGCATTTAGGATTTACGTTTAGAGTAGGAGATTTATCAACGAATCAATATGGACGGATAGATGTATCCGTAGATCAGATTGATACAGATTTACCCTTGCAGCCGCAGCTAGACGACACAAGTGATAAAGCTGAAGAAATCTGGAAGTTCATTAGGGGTCAGGTCGATGAGAAGATTGAGGGTATGCTAGATGCGAAAATCTAAGAAAGGAACTTTCATAAGGATCAGCATCTTTACAAGTCTTATTACCAGTGGTTGGGTTTTATTGCAACATTTAAAAGCGAGAAAATTGCAATCAGAATTAGACGGTATACCGCATGAAATGGAAGAGAAGCATAGGAGGGCAGGATGGTTCACGAAATATCAAGGGCGGTAGTATTAGAGAATGTACTAAAAGAACGAGAACGTCAGGATGGGCTTTATGGAGATCAAATAAACCATTCTGATGAATACTGGAATGTCGTTGCAACTGAGGAAAATGGGAAAGTAGCGAGAACGATTTGGGAAGAAGATGCAGGACATATGTATGAAGAAATTATACAGGCTTGTGCAGTCTACTTCGCGTGGGCCGAAGCAGTACATAGGAGGCGTGCTAATGGAACGAACGAATGAACAGGCGATTGAAAACTTATTGAAATCTAAAGGTTTAAATTTAACGAGGGGGGATAGCAATGAGTTTGCTTTTGGAAGAATCCCCTTTAATATACCCTCTCTCGATACTCTTACTGGTGGCGGTATACCTAAAAAGAGAATGACTATTTTATATGGCCCTACAAACGTAGGTAAATCATATTTAGCCTCGCAAGTAGTTGCCAATTCTCAGAAAGAGGGAGGCATTACAGCTTGGATTGATACCGAATTATCATGGGATGCTAAATGGGTAGAACGTTGTGGGGTTAAGGCTAATCAAGTATTAGTATCCCAACCCACAAGTGGGGAAGAGGCGATGGATACAATTCGTGCCTTGATGAGGGCGGGAGTAGATGTTATTGTGCTTGACAGTATTGCGGGACTTGTTCCCACGGCTGTACATGATGAGGACTTTTCATATAGCCCAATGGCATGGCAAGCTCGATTTGTGAATAGTTCGCTACCACGCCTACTACCTAATTTAAAAAATGGATCAGCTTTCGTAGCCATCAATCAGGTTCGCTCTAGTATGGGGCCAGTAGCACTGGACAATATGCCCGGAGGATTGGGACAAGCCTTCTTCGCTCACTTTCTATTACAGGTAAGACGGAGCGGGTGGATTAAAGAGGGGAAGGATAATGTGGGATTTGATATGGAGGTTCGTTTACGTAAAAGTAAAGTAGGCGGGGAAAGCTGGAAATCAGCCATTGTACCATTTAGAGTAGAAGGAGGGATAGATATTACAGAGAGTTTTATAAGAGAGGGTATAGATAAAAAACTGATTAAACAATCAGGGGCGTGGTACGAATACAAGCAACAAAAGGTAATGGGCATGAATGGGATTAAAGAAGCCTTTATAAAGAATCCTGAAATGTTTAAACAGTTACAGCATGAACTTACCACCTAAAGATTATACGCCACAGGAGAATATCATAGCCCAGATTTTAGATGAGTTTGGGCTACGATATGAACAACAGTACCCACTCTCTAAATATACACTCGATTTTTATATACCTGAAATTAAAATGTGTATTGAAGCTGATGGTATATATGGGCATTTTAAACGACGAGACGTTAAACGAGATAGGGACTTAATGGAGTATCCTATTATTAAGCATATTTTACGAATTAAAGGAACCGCATATCCAGAAATGAAGGAGACAATATGGCAGGCATTAAACAAATAAGCAGTGTAGACTTCAAAACTGATCAGTGGTTGATGAAACAAATAGATACACATCTTAATAATACGCAACCACCACAGCGTCCCACTGTATTTTATCCATCTCTATTAGGCAATACTTGTGATAGATATCTATATATTGCGTATAACGGCATGGCTCCCGAACAAGCTATTACGGCCCAAACACAACGTATTTTTGATAACGGATCGTATTTAGAGAATCGTATGGATGAATATTTCACGGCTTTAGACATTGTTCTTGAGCGGGAAAAGGTAGTAAAATTAGATTCACCACCAATTTCAGGACGGGTGGACTTTTTATTGAAGCACAGTACTCACGGGGAGATTGCTTTGGAATTAAAGTCTATCAATACTCGTGGCTTTGGAGCGTTGATGAAGGGGCCGAAGCCAGAACATGTAGTACAATTACAGATTTATTTGAATCTTTTGCCTATGGATAAAGGGATAATTCTCTATGAGAATAAGAATGATCAACAATTAAAATCTTTTGTTATAGATAAGGATATTAATGAGTGGGAGTCCCTATTAGATCGATGCCATAAGATAATGGGGATGACATCTGCCCCAACTGAATGCACAGGAAATAAATGGTGTAGATGTAAAGGAGTAGATGTATGAATCTAGAAACCCGTTCAACACGGTGGTCACCAATTAAAGCATTGGGAAAGGTTCAAAATGAGATAGCGGATATGGGAGTCCCATCTTTAAAAGTTGATTTGGATGAGAGAGAACATTTAGACTTTTCTGATCTGATGAATACATCGAATCGAGATTTAGAAGAATTTCTAATCGTCTATGGGGGATATAAAGCCTACCTTGAAACTAGAATTGCAGATGTAAAAGCGAAGCGAAGTGCCTTATCTGCCGCATTTGATGAGGGATATGCAACTGCTTTATCCCGAATCGCCCAAGAGCGGGAAGATGAAGGCAAGAAAAAACTTACTCGTGAAGAAATTAGGGGGGTGGCTCTAGATAACTATCCACAACTAAAGGAACTACGTCAAGAGATTATTGAACAAGAAGCTTTAGAAATCCAAACGGATGGGTTGCTCAATACCTATACGACGGCATACAATACCGTTTCTAGGATAGTGACATTAAGAATTGATAAATCTCAATGAACTGGAGGAATTTCTCAAGTACCTTGGATCAGGAGGTTTTTAATGGCAAGTCAAGTTGAAACAGCTTATATAGGGTTTGATTGTTCTAGCAAAGCAATTCATTGTGTGATTCTCGACTCCGATTTTAATTTGGTTGTGCAAAAGAAATGGGGAAGTAAGAAAAAACTTTTTGACAATAGATTTCCTGAATTCGCTAATAATTTCTACGAAGATTTGAGTAAAATAATAATACACACGGGAAAAGAAAAAATCTTAGTAGCTATAGAACAAGCCATCTTTATTCAAAACCCTAAGACCACCGTGGAAATTGCAAATGTTATTGGGTGTGTTAGGGCTGTTTGCTATGTTAAGGGGTTTGATGTTACTATGGTGGATAATAGACGATGGAAGAAAAGTGTCGTTGGGAAGGGGAATGCTAAAAAACCAGAAATACTTTCCTACGCTATAGAAAGGTGGGGAGATGTTTTTGTAGAGCAGGATTTTGCAGATGCCGCTTGTATTGCGGCGTGGAGAATAAAGGAGGAAATGAATGAAAAAGAGTAGCCCAGAAATACAGATTCAATTTAGCTCAGAATATGATGAAGAGGTGGTATATGAAGATAGACTGCCTGAAGGTGTTACCGAAGAGGATGTAAAGGAGGAATTTGGGAAGTTGGTTTGGTGCCAATTCCACGATTGCTTCTGGAATAAAAAGGTTGAAGGGTTACAAAGGACGTGGGGTACAATCGCAAAAAACCCTAACTACGAACCTATTGGTAGTAATCCGAAGGAAGCTGTTTTTCAAGGAATTTGTACCCGACCAGATCAAATAGCTCTTAAATTTAAGGAGATAAGAAATGGAAACGGTATTAAGATGAAAGTACCGTACTGCTTTACTTCTGCTTCAAATGGTAAGACAGGGCATATGGACTTCTCTAAGCTGTTACAGTCGGATGGAACGCCGTATGGCGGTAATATAGACTCACAGAGTCCAAGTATGGGTGGTATGTACCACGATCCCTTTTCTGGGGCCAGTATGGGAAGAGAGCGGATTGTTAAATACGGTTCTGGGACTGAACGCCCCGCTAAAAGTCATACAGTTGGAGATAGTTAATGCCGAAAAAAATTGCTCCCGAAGTACGGGAGAAAGCCATGGAATTGTATCTTCAAGGGAATTTAACCGCAAAAAATATTTCGGATGAATTGCAACGTATTTTTAAAGTGGTTGTAAGAGTCCCTACGATATATGCATGGTCACGAGATTCTAAATGGAATAATAAACAGTTAGAGGCTCGTGCAGTTGCAATGGAGAAAGTGGGGGAGACAGAGAGTGCGAGATTTGCACGGCTACAGATGGAACATTTAAGTACTTATGAGAAGATTCGTCATCAAGCATCACATGATTTAGACGGTCTAACCTTTGACAGGGCCATAGAAGCCGTCCGTGCCGCCGATATAGGTATACAAGGGGAGCGGGAAGTTATGGAAGGTGTGATTAACCTTCAATTTGTCCAAGACGTACTAAATGTTTTAGTTGAGGAAGTTAAGGATCAAGATTTAGTACAACGGATTGCCTTGAGATTAAAAGGCTTAGTACAACAACAGGATTAATTATGGTTATAAACAACAAGGATGTTACAAATTTTAAGGATGCTTTTTCCCGTTTAGCGGACGGGCTAATAGACCAAGCCCCAATTAAAGTTGGGAGCTTTTGGGAGTTTGTACGAGATGTTTGGAGTGTCGGCTATGACAACCCCGAATATTTTAAGGCGTGGCACGTTGGATTAATCTGTGAGGATGTTGAAGAGGCTATACAAGAAGGTTTGAATTATGTTGCGGTTCTCCCACGGTTCCATTTTAAATCTACCGTCTTAGGACACGCATTTAGTATATGGCGACTATTGCAGAGTACTCGTGATCAATCTGTATTGTATCTATCTTATAGTGATGGGATGGCAAAATATCATATCCAAGAAATAAATAAGGCTGTCAATAGAAACCCTATAATAAAAGGTTGGATGAAGAATAGATCACCTAAAGCAGATTATTCGTTTAGATATCATGTGGGAACAAACAAACCTGTTGAGATTATGCATGGAGGACTTTTTTCATTTAAGAGGGGGATGCATGTTAATGGTGCATTGATAGCAGATGACATTCTACGTGATCCAGAGAACCCCTTAAATATTGGACAGGTTACGAAGGTCGAAGAACATTTCTTAACAGAATCTATGTTTATCCCATTGAAGGGTGTTCCAGTAATTGTGCTGGGAACACCGATGTTACCCGGAGATATACTCACAAAACTTCAAGATGATGAGAGATTTAAGTCTAGAGTTCTACCAGCATTAGACCCCGTACCAAATCGTAGGGTATTAATGCCCGAACTGTATAATGAGAAGTGGCTATTAATGCAACAGAAGGCACGACCTAAATCTTTTGCTTCTGAGTTTATGTTGATACCCCACTTCTCAACAGAAGCCTATTTTAACGAAGAGGAAATTATTGAGTGTGAAGATGCGACTTTACGTAATGCATCGGCTGTGTTACCATACGAAACTAACAATCAAATTTATGCTGGATTCGATGTGGGAAAGAAGAGACATCCGTCCCATCTAGTTATTTTTGAACAGGTGGGAGATAAATTAATACAAATACATCAATCCTTTTTAGAGGGGTGGTCTTATTCAGATCAGATAGAGTATTTGAATAACGTAGTCAAGAATTTTAAATTGACGAAAGGATATATAGACAATACCCGTGGGGAATTGGAAGATAGGGGATTAAATCGAGCATGGTTACCATTAACGTTCAGTCAGAAATCTAAAATGACAATGGCACAGATTTTTGAACAGTTTGTTCATGACAAACGAGTAAAATTCCTACAGGATGAAAGACAGACACAACAGATATTATCAGTTAATAATGAATTAAAAGCCCCAGATACTCCACTGGGGCATGGAGATGCTTTCTTCTCTATAGCAATGGCGTTACAAGCGGCACAGGAGTCACAAGGGTTATATACATTATTGGGGAACGCAACTGAATGGGTAGATGCAGTATCTCCTAATATGAATGCTGAATCCGAACCAGAAGTAACTGAAATTATTAATACGAAAGATCAAGGAGTAAATGATTTTAAACGGGATGATAGAGGATTACCACTATTTGATTTTAGCAGACGAATAAATGAAGATTTAGATGAAAAAGATCGTCCTAATCCTGACTGCGATGTTTATGAATGTCAACCATATTTTTGGGTTCCCGAACGAAAACTTTGCTTATACTGCGGACATAGAAGACAGGAGGTACTACCTTAATGACGACAATGATTTCACCCCACGCTCAAACAGTTTTAGGACATAGATATTTTTTAAAAGACGCACAGAATGAGCCTATAGAAGATTCCAACATGATGTTTCATCGTGTTGCTGATGCAGTAGCAAAGTTAGAAGACGAGTACTACACTCTTCCAATTGAACGAGAAATGGTGGCAAGAGACTTTTATGACATGATGGCTGATTTAAAGTTTCTACCCAACTCACCTACATTAATGAATGCTGGTACAGAGCAAGGGACACTATCAGCTTGCTTTGTTCTTCCATTAGAAGATAGCATGGAAGGAATTATGCAGGCGGCTACTGACACTGCTATGGTGCAGAAGTTTGGAGGCGGCACTGGATTTGCGCTATCTAATATTAGACCACGAGGCGAAAGAATAAAAACCACCCATGGTATTGCTTGTGGGCCTATTGAAGTACTAAAGACACTCTCTAGAGTATCATCAATGATAACTCAGGGAGGTAAACGTGATGGGGCGAATATGGCTGTTATGTCTGTATACCATCCTGATATACTGGATTTCATTTCCTGTAAATCTGTTGAAGGGGACATCCATAATTTCAATATTTCGGTTGGGGTTGATTCTAATTGGATGAAACTAGTTGAGGTTGGGGCCGACTATAACCTCATTAATCCCTATAATAATACTATTAGTGGGACTTTAAATGCACGAGAAGTATTTAATAAAATTATTGATGGTGCTTGGCGTAATGGAGAACCGGGAATGATTTTCTTAGATAGAGTTAATGCCGACAATCATGTAATAGAAGAATACGGCCCTATGATTGCAACTAATCCATGTGGGGAACAACCACTTCTACCTAATGAATCATGTAATTTAGGATCAATTAACCTCTCCAAATTCTATGTTAAGGATGACACAGACGGTCATGGACATATAGCATATGATGAGTTGGCCCGTGTTACAAAGCTAGCAGTTAATTTTTTAGACAATGTAATTGATGCCAATAAATATGCTACACCTGACATCGAAAAGATGACAAAAGCTACACGTAAAATTGGTTTGGGTGTGATGGGATTTGCAGACCTATTAATTCAATTAGGTATCCCATACAATTCACAGAAAGCTAGAGATATTGGACGAGATGTTATGTCGGCTATTAGGGACGCAGCAGATGAAGCTTCTTTAGAACTGGGAGCCATGAGAGGCCCGTTTCCTGCTTGGGAACGGAGTAGCTACGATAAAGAAACTGAAGCATATAGAAATAATTGCCGTCTAACTGTGGCTCCAACGGGAACCATATCTATGATAGCGGATTGCTCTTCTGGTATAGAGCCTACATTTGCATTGGCGTGGGAGAAACAGAATATTTTAGAGGGGAAAACTCTTGTTTACACTAACAAGTATTTTGAAGCCCAAGCGAAAGAACGTGGGTTTTATTCGGAGGATTTAATGGGCTATTTAGCCCAAGGTGGATCGTTACAAGAAAGGGAAGAAATTCCAGAAGATATTAAGGCTGTCTTTATAACGTCTCCAGAGATATCTCCCGATAGCCATGTTAAAATGCAAGCGGTATTTCAACGACAGGTTGATTCGGGCATCTCCAAAACGATTAATATGCCTAATAAAGCTTCAATAGAAGATGTTATGGGTACATATAAGTTGGCGTGGTTGGAAGGATGCAAAGGGATTACTGTGTATAGAGCAGGTAGTAGAGATAAGGAAGTGCTAGTAAAGGGTACTAAAATAGCCGTGGAATCAGATCAGTGCTGTGACAATCCACAGATGGTTTATGAGTCGGGTTGCCATAAATGTCTATCATGTGATTGGTCTGCGTGTGAAATTGCGTAAATACTAGTATAATATAGGGAGAGGCATGAATAGATTAGAACGTGCTACGGAATGGGCAGAAATGCTGGATACATCATTCCTACGTCTTGGCGATGAGGGAGGATACCAAGATTTTGAGGGGGCATTTTTAGGGTTGGTGGGTGACGAGTGTCCTAAAGCAGTCTACAGCGAGGAGAAGGTCATTGAAGTGTTTGTTAAACGAGATGGAATGACATGGGATGAGGCAGTAGAATTTTTTGACTTCAATGTCAAAGGAGCATATGTGGGCGAACAAACACCTTTATTCATCGAAACGTTTGAACTGTAGTAGGAGGCCACCATGTTAAAAAACTTTCTAAGTAGGGTAGTTTCTATCCCCAAGATCAAAATGCCGAAAGTGACGTTCCCGAATGTATCTTTGCCCACACTTAAAGTTCCTACAGTATCTTTCCCTACAATACCTCTTCCTATGGTAAAAAGTTTGTTTAAAACAGTTGGGCGAGGGATGAAGTATACCCTCTCCGTACTATTGGCAGTAGTGGGTATTATAGGGCTAACTGTATCATATATTAATCCTATGCAGTTTATAGTTACCTATCTTCCGTTGCAGATAGAGGGTACTATTATTAGTATAGACCAAGCGTTGGTACAAAGTTGGCTTACCTTCTTAAATACAAATCTAATAGCTACAGTGGCAGTCTCATCTTTCCTGCTTCTGATGGGTATATTTGTTCATATGCGTAATTTCAGAGCGTGGGGCCGGGGTATAAAAGCAACACCTATGGGTATTGTAAGGTCACCTATTAGGGT
>TARA_R110000824_G_scaffold6306_6_pt1 | contig 12720 bp, 15 predicted proteins | sample TARA_R110000824 | Tara Oceans TARA_R110000824 (sample SAMEA4397747) | marine metagenome | biome: Polar Biome; feature: [MES] marine water layer (ENVO:01000295) within the mesopelagic zone...; material: water (ENVO:00002006), including particulate matter (ENVO:01000060) such as...... | reverse complement strand
TTTGCTAATATGCCCAATGCCTTACGGCAACTTTATCATCACGGGGACCCCTCTGAGCTACCCATGGAAATGGCCGGTATAACACCAGGAGGAAAGGGTTTAATTGGGCTTTTAAATGCACTCCCGCTTATCGTTAAAAAAATACCCTATAAAGATTTGGTAAAAATGTTGCAAAAGCAATACGAGCCATTGTATTCTAACAAAGCGACGGCACAAATGCGGGCGCAAGCAGAAGCATTGCGGATAAAGAATCCTAAGTTAGCGGACAAGATGGCGCGTAATTTAGAATTGGAAAAGAAACAATTTATAGATAAGTAGGAGACAATGTGGCACAAACAGCAGTAGACCTAATGGATGAATACCTGGGTATGAAAGATGGACCCGAAAGAGACTTTAAACAATCTTTAAAAGACCGCCGCGATGAAAGCATTGGTGCCACTGAAAGTGACTTGGTAGATAGATTATTTAAGTCAGTACAAGATGCTTTTCAAAATGGGCAAACCATTACTGACGCAGACAGAGATAAAATAATGCAAGGAGCAGATCCGCAAGTTATTCTTCCAAATATTTCAGACGCTGACAGGAATAAATTAATGGATCTATATGGAAGAAGGCCCCAACCCACTGAAATAGAAGAAACCACCGAAGTTATTACCGAATCCCCAGAAGGAGCCGTCGCGCTAGATGAAACCATGCAATTGCCTTCCGCCATGGAGCTGGCTCAAATGGGTTTGGGTTACAGCAGTGGTTTAAATAAACCTACCCCCGAATTATTAGAAGGTTTAGGCACGATGATAGACGCAGCCAAAGCCGAAGGTGGACAGCTTTCCAAGTACGAACAAATGTTATTATTGGCGTCTCTTGGTATTCCAGCCGCCGCTTTAAGCGGTAGAGCAGTGGGCGGATTGATGTCTAAATTAGGTGTAGGTTCTAAATTACGCAGTCCTAAATTGGGCAGGGTCCCTTCCGCTATGCGTGATATGGGACCGCAAGCGGGCAATATAACAGGCGGCGCTATCGCTTTAGAGAAATTAGGCAGACTACCACGCAATTTCGGCAATATAACAGCCGGCGCATATGCGCTAAACCCAATTAGATCAGGAATTACTGGCAGCAAAGGACTCGAATCATTAAAAAAATTCATGGGTAAAGAAAGTTTACGCCGTCCTCAAGTTTCAAAGATGGCGGGTGCAAAGTTTGTTGATCCTGATCATAAGAAAGTCTTTACCAGAGCGTTTGGCGGTCCTAAAGACAATACCATGTATATGTGGAGTGATGACGCTGCTGATTATTTTAAAGATACTATTACTAGAAAAACTTTTAAGGTTCCCAATACTGCGGGTAAAGTAGATAAAATTGGACCACCTCGCTTTTAGGAGATAATTATGCCTATGTCTTTCAACCCCTACCAACAAAGAATGCCGTCTTTTCAGCGTCCGCCCCCACGTCGTTCCAGTTTTAATCCTTTTACGAATCGTGGCATTGGCGGCTTTAGTGGCATGTTTGGTGGCAGAGGTCCACGTCGTCGTCCCCAGCCCAGAGGCAGATTCCCCCAATCCTTTGGTGGTTTTGGCGGCAGAGGCAGAGGCGCTGCTCAACCCCGTAGAGGCAGAGGTAGAGGTGGTATGTTTGGCGGCTTCCCACAACAACAACGTGGACGTCAATCCCCTTTCTCTAATATGTTTGGCGGTATTGGCGGTTTCGGTGGCAGACGTCAGTTTAATCCCTTTATGAATCAGTTTGGCGGCGGTGGCTTTAATATATCTGGTGGCGGCGGGTTTAACCCGTTCGGACTCGGACAAAGAATGCCAAGTGGGAGCAGAGAAGCTGGTGGAGGGTTCTTTGATAATCTATCCAAATCTAGCCAACCGCAAGATTGGGATGCTTTTTTAGAAAAAATTCGGTCTGGTCTTGGTAGCAACTTTGGTTTAGGTGGAGTTAAAGAGGATATAGATGATATAGATTTTGGTAATTCTACTTTTAATTTAAAACTTGATCCTAACGATCCTTTAAAGCAATTAATGGGAACAAATCCTCCTCAAGAAGCTCCAGCAGCTCCGCCCCCAATGGAGACAACCGCACCGGTGATGCCAGCAGCACCGCATCTGGAATCATTAGGACCCGTTATACCAGAGATGCCTCTTAGTCCTGATCCTAAATATGCCACTTTTGAAGAGTATATGAATAGACCTGAAGAGGACTATATACTTGAGAAGTATCAAGGTCCAGTAGCTCCAACTCCCCCTACCGTTGGACCGCCGGGAACGACCATTGCGCCAGCAGCACCACAAGACCAAATAGATACACAGCCCCTAACAAGGCAACTTGGTCCTAATGTTCCAGAAGGATTTATACCCCCTTCAGGTCCTTCAACATCAGCTCTTGTAAAGTATTGGAATCCAACAACAGGAGAAACTTGGACGGCTAGTAGCGGTGGTTGGACTGCTCCTGAAGGATGGGAAAGGGCTCCTTTACCGACTTTTAATTTTAACCAACCCCCACCTGCATCCTCACCGCAACCTTTACCCATGCAACCTTTACCCATAGGGCAACAGCCCCTTCTTCCATCCATGCCGGGCAAAGAACAAAGACCTCCGCCGTTTATAGGCAGAGGACCGGCAGCGCCATTGTCCCCCATTCCCCCCGTGAACGTAGTGCAGGAAAATATAGAGCGTGAGATAATACCGCCTCAATTGCCGGTTGCTCCAATACAACAAGCTACTCCTAACATACTTGGGGTGCAGGATCGTGAACCTGGGTTTACCCAAGCCGATTACATGCGACCGCAAATGACCGGAACGCCAGCAACTGCCTTTCCTTCGTTGCTTCCTCATCAACAGCCTTACCAACAGTTTGCCCCCACTAATTTGATGGGAGAACCGCAAAAGAAAGCATTAAGAGATCTTTTGAGTAGAGGCCGCTTTGGACCTGGTGGATTTTAGTATGGCTAATAATAAATGGATTCAGAACATCAAAATGAAAAAAGGTGCTTTTACCAAACAAGCTGCGAAAGTGGGCAAAACGCCCGCTCAGTTCCAGCAAACTGTCTTAGCCAATACCAGTCGTTATTCTCCCACCACCGTTAAACGCGCACGATTACGCAAAACCTTAGTAAGCAATAAAGTCAGACGTACGGCATAGGGCCATGAGCGAGCTAGATCTCTCTCATCTTTCTGAAGCCGATATGCGCGAAGCCCTGTTATTGCAGGAGCGTCTTAAGCAGCTTAAAGATCAAGAACAAGCACAAAATTCTTTTTTGGGCTTTGTGGATCAAATTTGGCCGGAATTTATAGAGGGACGCCATCATAAGATCTTTGCGGAAAAATTAGAGCGCGTAGCCAATGGAGAGATTAAGCGTTTGATTGTCAATATGCCCCCGCGACACACCAAATCAGAATTTGCGTCTGTGCATTTTCCAGCGTGGATCATGGGACGTAACCCCGATATGAAAGTAATGCAAACCACGCACACGGGGGAACTGGCTGTGCGTTTTGGTAGGAAAGTGCGTAACTTGATGGACAGTCAGGAGTTTTCTTATTTATTTCCTGATGTGCATTTGAAACCAGACAACAAGTCCGCCGGTCGTTGGGAAACCAATTACGGCGGTGAATACTTTGCCGCCGGTGTCGGCGGTGCCGTAACGGGACGGGGCGCGGATTTATTAATTATTGATGATCCGCATTCAGAACAAGATGCATTATCTCCCCCTATGTTGAATGCATGTTATGAATGGTACACATCAGGTCCGCGTCAACGTCTCCAACCCGGAGGAGCCATCGTCATTGTAATGACACGGTGGAGTACCATTGATTTGACGGCAAAATTAATAGACCACATGAAAGAACCGTCGGCAGATCAGTGGGAAATTATTGAGTTTCCCGCTATTTTTCCCGAAACCGATAACGTACTGTGGCCGGAATTTTGGAATCGCAAAGAGTTGGATGGCGTTAAAGCGTCGCTGCCGGTCAGCAAATGGAATGCGCAGTGGTTACAAAATCCAACCGCCGAAGAAGGCGCGATTATCAAACGCGAATGGTGGCGAAAATGGGAAGAAGACGATATTCCCCCCGTTAAATACATTATTCAAAGTTATGACACGGCGTTCTCTAAAAAAGAATCAGCCGACTATTCTGCCATTAGTACCTGGGGCATATTTGAATTGAATGAAGATGAAGGCGATCACATTATTTTAATGGACTGCAATAAGGGCCGTTGGGATTTTCCCGAATTGAAACGTATCGCCATGGAAGAATACAAATATTGGGACGTGGACATGGTGTTGATCGAAGCCAAAGCCAGTGGTACGCCGCTCACTCATGAACTCAGGCGTATAGGTATCCCAGTGGTTAACTACACGCCGGTTCGCGGGCAAGATAAAGTAGCCAGGATGCACGCCGTAGCTCCCATGTTTGAAGCCGGTAAAGTATGGGCGCCCAAAGAAAAATTTGCCGAAGAAATGATTGAGGAATGTGCGTCCTTTCCCTTTGGCGCATACGATGATTTATGTGATAGTATGACGCAAGCATTAATGCGTTTTCGTGAAGGCGGCTTCTTGGAATTGGCTACTGATTACGAAGATGAACCAATAGAAAGGCGTGAAAGAGTATATTACTAAGGAAGATCATGGCTGAAAGAAGAAGCGAAAAAAGACTAACTCCAGATCCTGTTGCCTTAAATCCTATTGAATCCAACCTCGAGGGAATAGATCCCAATATTGCTCAAGCCGTAGATGCAATTGACGTAGCCTTGTCGGAACCCGATGAAGCCAACGTTGAAATACAAGATGATGGCAGTGCCATTGTAGGACCTGAATTACAAGCTCCCATTAATTCAGCATTTACTGCGAATTTAGTGGATTTAATAGACGTCACAGAATTATCACAAATCTTTATGGACTTATACGCAGCCGTTGAACGCGATAAAGGTTCGCGTAAAGAATGGGAACAGACGTATATAGATGGTCTGAAATATTTAGGCATGCAATTTGATGAGGAAAGATCACAACCGTTTGCAGGAGCCACCGGCGTCATTCACCCCTTACTTGGCGAAGCAGTAACACAATTCCAAGCACAAGCGTACAAAGAGTTGTTACCCTCCGGTGGCCCCGTTAAAACGCAAGTGGTGGGAGATTACACTTCGCAGAGAGAAGAACAAGCGCAGCGGGTGAAAGAATTTATGAATTACCAGTTGCTTCATGTAATGCAGGAATACGATCCCAACCTGGATCAACTATTGTTTTACTTGCCTTTATCTGGCAGCGCCTTTAAAAAGATTTATTACAACGAAACCATGGGACGCGCAATGGCCCAGTTTATTGCTTCTGAAAATTTAGTGGTCCCTTATGAAACAACTGATTTATTAGGCTGTAGTCGTATTACGCACATTATTAAGATGACCCGTAATGAAGTTTTGAAATTGCAAGCCACTGGTTTTTATGCGGATGTAAAGATTGATGATGGCGATACCTTTAATCGCTCTGAAGTAACCGAACAGATAGATCGCTTGCAAGGGGTTGAACCCAATGAAGGCGACGAAGAAATTGTCACTATATATGAACTCCACACTAATTTGGACATCGCCGGATTTGAAGATCTGAATCAAGAAGGAAAAGCGTCCGGCATTAAGTTACCTTATATTGTAACGCTCGATATTACTTCCAATGAGGTGTTGTCCATTCGTCGTAATTGGAAAGAACAAGATCCCCTTAAAAACAAAATTGAATATTTTGTTCACTACAAATTTTTACCAGGTTTAGGCTTTTATGGGTTTGGCTTAACTCACATGATTGGAGGTCTCTCCAAGGCCGCCACATCTATATTGCGTCAACTGATTGACGCGGGTACGCTCTCTAACCTCCCCGCTGGTTTTAAAACCAGAGGTATTCGTATCCGTGACGAAGCTGAACCCATTCAACCTGGAGAATTTCGTGATGTAGACGCTCCTGGCAGTAGTTTACGGGACTCCTTAATGCCCTTACCATTCAAGGAACCGTCACAAACTCTATTGCAATTGATGGGCATATTGGTAGACAGCGGTAAACGCTTTGCTTCCATAGCTGATTTGAATGTGGGAGACGGCAATCAGGCAGCGCCTGTTGGCACTACGGTAGCACTTCTCGAGCGTGGCACTAAAGTCATGAGTGCTATTCATAAGCGTCTACATTACGCACAGAATATTGAGTTTAAATTACTGGCTGAATTATTTAAACAATATTTACCGCCGGTTTACCCTTACGCTACCAATAACGGAGCGCAAGAAGTTAAGCAAACTGATTTTGACGATCGCATAGATATTTTACCCGTCTCTAATCCGGATATATTTTCTACCAGTCAGCGTATTGTGATGGCCCAAGAGATGTTGAAATTGGTTCAAAGTAATCCTAGTATTCATGGTCCCGAAGGAACGTTTGAAGCCTATCGTCGTGTGTATGCTTCGCTGGGTGTAGACAACATAGATCAATTATTGCAACCGCCCCCAGATCCAACTCCCCGACCTGTTGAAGCGTGTGCGGAAAATGCCGCGTTAATATCGGGCCAACCGGCACAAGCATTCTTCCAACAAAATCACGATGCTCATGTCGCTGCACACGCTCAACTTTTAGCGGATGGGATTGCTCAAACTAATATGGCGTTGCAAGCTATGATTCAATCACATATTTTTCAGCACTTGCAATTAAAAGCAGACAAAATGGCGATGGAAAAAATGCCACCAGAAACACGTCAACAGTACGATCAGTTGAGTCAACAAGCGAGCCAGGTTCCCCCTTCCGAAGCCAGTCAACTGAATCAGCAAGCAGCCGATATGCTAGCTCAATTTTCAGCGCCTATTTGTGCGCAGTTGGTGCAAGAGTTTATGCAGACGTATAAACCACAAAATGATGAGGACCCACTGGTTACTATACGTAAACAGGAGTTGGCATTGAAAGGCCAAGATCTAGCGCAACGCGCTCAAGAATTTCAGTCTAAAGAAGAAAGACAGTGGGCAGAAATGGAGAAGGACATAGACGTTGATGAAGATCGCTTGAACTTACAAGAAAAGATTGCTCTAATACGTGATGAAACTGCTCAGGATAGATTAGACCAAGCTGATCGGTTCCATGAAGATGATATGAGAAAACAATAATGCCAGCTGGAAAAGGAACATACGGAAAGAAAAGAGGAAGGCCCCCTAAAAAGAAAAAGAGTAAGAAATTTAAGAGATATTAAAATGCCATGGCGATCGAAAGGACGAGAAGTGCAGAAAAAGAGCAGTGGCAAATGGAAGCATCATGCGTGGGCAAAAAGCGCAGCAAGTGCAACCAGAATGGTTAAACTACTTTATTCAAAGGAGAAAAAATGAAAGGCAAAACATTAAACACAGGAAAGAAAGGACCCGCTTTTGGAGCAGGACCTACTATTGCAGAAGTGTCAGGAACGGTTGCTATTAGCAAGCAAAAGACGCCAAAAGTCACGCGCAATAAAATACCTTATGCTAATAAAGGTTTGGGTCCATTAGTAACTAAGAAATCTTTTAAAGCCAGTACAAAACCTGAACCCGGTATGGGCAAAGGTAAAAGTCGTGGCGGAGGAGCAGCTTCTTATGGTACTAAGTTTGAAGGCATTTTTTAGTGGATCCATTATGGCTCGCGGATAAAGTTTTTAAACTGATCCGCGCAAAGAGAGAACAACTTGCTGAAATTTTAATTGGAGGTGGGGTCAAAGATATGGAACACTACCAACACTTAAGGGGACAAATTGAAGCATTGGATTATTTAGAAGCAGAATTTCAAAATATAATTGGAAAAGCAACAGAGGATGTAGTAGATGAGTAAAGTATTAGTTCCCAATCATATTGCTGAAGAACAAGAAACTGAAGTAAAAAGCACTGAAGAAGAGAAAACGGAAATAACATTAGATAATGCCTACGTTAAAGAAGAAGAGCGTTATTTAGATCCTACATTATTAGATAAAAATTTATTAGAAAGAATGCCAACCCCCTCCGGTTGGCGTATACTGGTTTTGCCCTACGCAGGGAAGGGCGTTTCGTCTGGTGGTATTCATCTCGTACAAGAGACAGTATCACGGGAAACTTTAGCAACAGTCGTTGCTTATGTCCTTAAAAAAGGACCCTTGTGCTACAACAATAAGGAAAAACATGGTGACAGCCATTGGTGTCAGGAAAAAGATTGGGTACTTATAGGACGTTATTCAGGAGCCCGCTTCAAATTAGAAGACGGTGCTGAAGTTCGTCTTATCAATGACGATGAAGTTATTGCGACCATCGGAGATCCTTCTGACATAATAGCTGTTTAAGTAAAATTAAATCAAACATGGAGAAAGACCATGCTACCAGAAGAAAATGTAGTACAAGACGATGACTTTACTGAAGTTGAAGTTACGCACAAAGAAGCAGCAGCCGAGCAATCAGCAAATGTTTCTTCCCCTGAATCATCCGCCGAACCGGCTGAAAAAGAAGAAGAGCTAGAACAGTACAGCACTAAAGTTCAAAAACGTATTGATAAACTCACCAGGAAACTGCGTGATTCAGAACGTAAAGAACAAGCTGCCGCTCATTTTGCTCAAAATGTTTATACTGAAAATCAGCAATTACGTCATCGCACTCAAACAGTAGATGCTGGCTTTTTGTCTGAATACGAGAATCGCATTAAGGCTCAAGAAGCACAGGCTAAACACGCTTATCAAGAAGCATTTCAAAGTAATGATTCAGAAAAATTGACCGACGCTCAAGGCGTATTGTCAAAAATAGCTGTTGAAAACGAGAGACTTAGAGTAAGTAAAACGCAACATGAAAATCAGCAAAAACAAATAGCATCTCAACAGCAAGCACAGGCATATGCTCCTCCACCTCAACCACGTATTCCCGATCCTGATCCACAAGCAGTAGATTGGGCCGAGAAAAACGACTGGTTTGGGGATAATGAGCCTATGACATTAACTGCTTTTAGTATTCATCGTGACTTAATTGAAAATCAAGGTGTTGCAGTTAATTCAAAAGAATACTATGATGAAATAGATAAAAGAATTCGGAAGGAGTTTCCTCAGAAATTTAATGATGAAGAAACAGTTGAAACAATAGACAGTCCAGTTGCCCAGACTGTCGCTCCCGTTTCAAATGCTTCCGGAGGTGGGCGTAAAAGTAAACGTATTCGACTATCGAAATCGGAAGTTGATATGGCAAGAAGGCTAAACGTGCCGTTAGAAGAATACGCTAAATTCGTCAAGAGGTGATAATTATGTCAGATGAAGACGCAAGATCCAGGACAGAACTGGATTCAAGAGAAGATGAAACGCGGGAGGAAGAGACCGCGCGTAAACCTTGGGCTCCCCCCCAAATGTTGGAAACCCCAGAACCGCCAGAAGGCTATCATTATAGATGGATTCGAGCGGAATACGTGGGACACGAAGATCGAAAAAACATAATGTCTCGTACCCGTGAAGGCTATGAATTAGTCAAAGCAGATGAGATTGGTGATTTTGAGCTTCCTTCCATGGATGATGGAAAACATGCGGGAGTGATAGCCGTTGGAGGTTTGTTACTTGCCAAGGTTCCCATTGAGATACGCGATCAAAGAAATGCTTATTTCACAGAACGCGCTAACGACCAAATGAAAGCGGTCGATAATGATCTCATGCGGGAATCAAATCCAAGTATGCCTATCCTTAAACCGGAAAGGCATAGTAAAGTAACCTTTGGTGGAAGTCCCAAAAAGGACTAACACCATTAATTAGGAATGTAATATGGCAAATAAAGACAGAGCATTCGGGTTAAGACCCGTACGCAAACTGTCGGGTGATTATTACGCCGGTGGACAAAATAAATTCACGATTGCTAATAATTACGGCACTGCTATCTATCAAGGTGATATAGTATCTGCGGTAACAGCTGGTAATGTTGAAAGAATCGCAGCGGGTGGCTCAGGCTACGTGCTCGGTGTTTTTAACGGGTGTTTTTATACCGATCCTAGTACATCTAAACCTACTTGGAGCAATAAATATCCAGCCAGCACTGCTGCTGCCGATGTTGTTGCTTTTGTGATAACTGATCCTAATATAATATGTGAAATTCAAGGCGATGCCGCGTTCCCTAGAGCGGACTTGTTTGGAAATTTTGATATTGTGGACAGTTCTCCGGTAGGAGACACCTACTCCGGTAGAAGTCATTTAGAGCTAGGAGTGTCAACTGGTGCAACCACCGCCACGCATCCCCTCAAGGCTATTGAAATTTCACAAGACCCTGAAAACTCTGATGTAGGAAACTCTAATACTAACGTTCTCGTTACTATTAATAATTCCTTGTTTTCAGCAGGAACCACAGGGTTAGCATAAGGAGTATAGGAAATGGCAGCAATTTCTAGAGCGCAATTAGCGAAAGAGCTTGAGCCGGGTCTTAACGCCTTATTTGGAATGGAATATGACCGTTACGAAAATGAAACCACGGAAATTTACGACACGGAATCTTCGGATCGTGCGTTTGAAGAAGAGGTTCTCATTATCGGATTTGGGAATGCTCCGGTTAAGAACGAAGGTGACAGTGTTAATTATGATGATGCAAGTGAAGGCTATACTGCAAGGTATACGCACCAAACAATTGCATTAGCATTTGCACTAACAGAAGAAGCAGTTGAGGATAACCTCTATGACAGGCTTGGTTCACGTTATACGAAAGCGCTTGCGCGTTCGATGGCACATACCAAACAAGTTAAAGGAGCAGCTACTCTTAACAATGCTTTTTCGTCATCTTATACTGGTGGCGATGGCGTAGCTTTAGTTTCAACTGCCCACCCTTTGGGTGGTAATGCTGGAACATTAAGTAATCGTCCAAGCACTTATACAGACTTAAATGAAACTTCACTTGAACAAGCAATGATTGACATTGCTGCGTTTACAGATGACAGAGGAATGATTGTTGCGTTACAAGGCATGAAACTTATAGTTCCGCCTAATTCGCAATTTATCGCTGACAGATTGTTAGAAACCCCTCTACGTCCGGCGACAGCAGACAATGACATCAACGCTATGCGTAATATGGGAATGCTTCCAAATGGATACGTAGTCAATCACTTTTTAACGGACACCGACGCGTGGTACGTTAAAACTGACTGCCCAGATGGATTCAAGCATTTTGAACGTGCGCCTCTTACAACTGCATTAGAGGGTGATTTTGACACCGGCAATATGCGTTATAAGGCAAGAGAACGTTACAGCTTTGGCTACAGCAACTATCGTTGCGTGTATGCTAGTCAAGGCGCGTAAGCTTTAAGTTTATTAGGAACGCATGGTTATGACGTTTCTCACTCAATCATAACTAAAAAGGGAGTCTTTGGACTCCCTTTTTTTATGTGCTATCCTAGTTTTTTTAAATAACGGAGAACGCTTTATGTGGAAAAAAATTGTAAAATTTTTTAAATGGGCAGCAACTTATGAAAGTAACAACAACAGCAAAGAGAAAAAAGAAGATGATGCAGCAATTATCAGACGCGCTCAAGATAAAAAAGAAACAGTTCAAGAAAAGTGGAGAAAGAATACTGTTTGGGAAGAACCTAAGCGAGCAAGAACTGTTAAAGGCAGATACAAAGCTGATGACAAGTCTACCCCTGACAGTAACGAAGCCTGGAAAAGTGGCAAAGCTCCTAAAAAACGTGGCCGTCCGCCTAAATATAAAAAGAATCTTTAAGTGTACGAATATAAATGCAGTCCTATTAAAATTATAGAGAAAAGCTAAAACACTTAATAGATTAAAATGCCCACTTTGTTACATCCGGGAACAAAGCAAAGAGTTTTATTTGTGCATGTACCTCGCACCGCCGGAAGATTTATTAATGAGAATCTTTTATTAAATGGAATTATCAGTGAGCAGGATAATATTTATGGAGAGATAGACGGCACCCAGATAGATCATTTTCATCAAGATTTATATGAAAAACACCTTAATGTTCAGGATATTCCTCATTTTGGAATACTTAGGGATCCGGTAGAAAGATTTTATTCTGCTTCTTCATTCTTATTACATGAATACGGAAATAAAATAGAAAAGGATTTAAAGAGCTATAAAAAGTTTACCAAATTAATAAACACCCTTATTAATACACAATCTAACAATTGGTTTAGACCACAACATGAGTTTTTTTCTTCGCACACAAAAAAGTGGAAATTTGAAGATGGGTTTGAAGAATCTTTCTTTAACTGGCTTAGTGATATTTTTAGTACAGAAATAGTTAAAAAAAAATACGGATTTGAGCCAAACGATTGGGATGGAAAAAAAATAGAAAAAGAAGCTATAATTACAAATAACATTAAAAAGTTTTACAGGAGAGACTATGAGTGACAGGGACCCATCTGGGAGATTCGGTGGCGATATGGACCGCAATGAGGTTGAAATAGACCTTAATAAGTTCATGGCATTATTACAAGAAAAAGCAGATCTTAAAGATAGAATAAGAGACCTAGAAGATGAAGGCACTAAAAACCCACATCAGAAATGGATCTTCTTAGCTCAAGCTGTTGATAGCTGGCGCATATTCCCCAGGGCCTTTTTAACCGTCTATATCTTTTTACTGTATTACACAGTGATGTGGTTCATGGATTTACCAGAACCATCATTTGAACAATCTGGTTTAATTTCTATAGTAGTAGGTGCAGGAGCCGCTTGGTTTGGACTCTACGCAGGAACTTCAGGTAGCTCTAAGAGCTTTAAAGGCGAAGAGAAGAAATGAAGCAAAAG
>TARA_R110000824_G_scaffold397267_2_pt1 | contig 12732 bp, 29 predicted proteins | sample TARA_R110000824 | Tara Oceans TARA_R110000824 (sample SAMEA4397747) | marine metagenome | biome: Polar Biome; feature: [MES] marine water layer (ENVO:01000295) within the mesopelagic zone...; material: water (ENVO:00002006), including particulate matter (ENVO:01000060) such... | reverse complement strand
AAAAAAAAAAAAATAAAAAAATCTCGTATAGAAGGGCGATGGCAGTTTCACTCACAAAAAAAAAGAGCCACCATTTCTGATAACCCTCTAAAAAATAAGAACAAGTATGAAACTTATTTTTTTCTACTACTAACTAACAACATTATACTTTTTACCCTTAAATCTTACTTCAAGTAATCTTTCAAAAGGTATTGTTCGGTATCCCTCTTTCTGTGTATCAAATACACATATCATATTGTAGTCGGCAGGGTTATATACTCTCCCCTTGCCTGTTAAGTGTTTAGTAACACCTAAACGAGCCGTCATTTCTCTATGTGAGCCGTCTTTTTTAGTAAATGATACCCCAAATATCTTACCATCAGTATCGTGTATCATCTCCTTAGCAGTTTCACTTGTAATTTTAGTCATAGTCAGTTAGTTTAGTTAGTATTCTGTTAATTCTTGTACAAAGATACAACATTTTATTGGACTATACAAATAATTTAGACCTTTTTTTAATCTTTTTTGTATGTCTTTTTTTGTAGTATTTGGTTCATTAAGGGTTGGCTTACACCATATTTTATGGCTAATTGGTCTTGCGTAAATACACCCTCTTTGTATTCTGCTCTTATCATTTCTGCTTCATCAAAGGTAAATTTGCGTCTTGCATACCCACCACCTCTCCTGTCTTTTCTGTCATATATGCTTATACTCATAATCTATTGCATAAATAATCATCAATCGTTTTTTGGCACTCATCAAATCCTTTCACAACTTTTGCATAGTATCCTACTTCATTCAAATATGCTATCCACTCTTTTTGTTCTTTTGTTGGGTAAGATTTTTTATCTTTTTTTATCTCCAAAAATAACCCTGCGTATTTATTCCCAATAGGATAACAAATTTGTAAGTCAGGAAACCCTTTAACATACCCTGTTGCCTTTCCTTTCACGGCTTGTTTGAAACTCGTTCTAATACCACCCAAACTCGCACAATATCTAATCTTTGGGTATTGCAGTTTTAGGTATTCTACTACGGATTTTTGCAGGTTTTCTTCTTGGTTTCTCATTGCAACACTTTTTGTCTTTTAATTTTTTTACTTTCTTTTTTACTGCCCCAATCTCTGCGTGTAAATTAGAATAGTCATCAATAAGTTCAAACATTATTGATGTATCTTTTTCCTGTAATCTTGAAATTCTATAATGAAGATAAATGCAATAAATAATAGTAAGTGGTAAAAGTATGCTCATAATCTTTTAATGATTTGTTTCTCCATATTGTCCTTCAATATGTATTTTCTTAAATCTTATTTCTATGTCCTCTAATTTTCTTTTCACTTTTCTTGCTATCTTTAACCTTAAATCCATATCTTTTTTTATTACTTCTTCATCTTTTGTATTGACAAAAGTATCAATTTTATTTGATACAAAATGTCTTACCGACCTTTTTTTCTTAAATCCAAAATCAATAATCACTCTGTATATCGGCTTACCCATCTATTTCCTTTTTTCTTTATCATCTTCTAAAATTGTAATAAGTTGCTCTTGATTATATAATTTCCTTGCTTTATGCCCATATCGTTTAGCGTTGGCCTTACTATAATCATCAGGGTTATATACTAATTTAACTTCTCTTATTAAGTCCTTTACATTGTACTTTACTATCCACCTACAAGACGGACAATTATAACTTCTCTTTAAGTGTGTTAAATAACTCATTCTCTTATCTTGCTAATGCCCCTGTCCGTGTTTCAACTTTATTCTTTTCGTCTATCAGGGAGTTAATTCTAACTTCTTCAAAATACAATTCTCTAAATTTTTCCAATTCTTCATTGATTGCTTTTAATTCTTTTGCACTAACCCATAGCATTGAAATACATCCAATCAATATTCCAAGACACAAAGTTAAGCAAATTAGTAATAACGGCTCAAACATACTTGTATATTCCATATCTATTGTTTTAGTTCTTCAATTATTCTATTCCCATATTGTAATCTAAATTGGGTATTTACTCTTGATTGCTTTATATGTTCCCAACATTTGACGGCCTCATCTTTGCTATTAAATCCCTTTACTTTCTTCCACATTTTCAATGGAGTGCCTGATTTAAGGTATATTCTGTATGATGACATATCTATTTTATTTTAATCGTTTTATTTATTGGTTAATAATTTTGGTTCAGGTCGGTAGTTAGGTATGGCTTTGGGGTCAGCTCCATTAACATCTACTTCGTGCCTTGCGTCCCATATAATCTGTCGCCATATCTTTATCCACCTATAATAAGTTTTTACATTAAGAGCAAACAAGTCGGTATTCCTAACCCCATTACTAAAAGCATTTTCAATATCTATAAACATTAGGTTACTAAAATTCCTAAACAAATCATTACTTAAAGATTGAGCAAGAATTACTATCTCTTGTTCGCTTTTAGTTTGCCCTAACTCAACAAGTGTTTTGCTAATCAAATCAACACATTTAAGAGTTAGGGGTTTCTTTTCTTCTTGTTTAATTTGTCTCATCAATACTTTCTTTACTCTCTACGCAATGGCTTATCTCGTCATTACAACTATGACACCACCCATCTTCTAACTCTCCATCATCTAATTCCCAAGCCGTGCTTTTCCTGTCGTTAGGGTCATACCAAACCTTAAACTCTATCTCACTTGAAGCACAATCAGGGCATACAAGCAGTTTCCTTTGCGTTTTTTTGTATAGTTCTATTGTAATTTTATCTGACTTTTCTTTATCAGATAGTTTATCCCATTTGTTTAACTTTTCTAATCTTGTCATTATATTTCTTTTTAAGTATTTATAATTCTGCTTGAAAATTGCATTCATTATTATCTTTAACGCATTTCTCAATCTTCCTGCCTAACCCTAAGTCAGCATATTCTTCAAGCATTTTCTTAATCTTACTTGTGTCCATTTTTTTCTTCTTAAAGAATTTCTCTAACTTTTCAGTATTATATCCATTATTGTTATCAAAAAATTCATCAAACGCTTTTTTATAATCGCCTAATGTATTTTTTATCCTTTGGATTTCCGACATAATGCCTTTCAAATCTTCTTTCTCAAAGTAATAATCAACATAATTTGGCTCAGAATAATTTCTACCAAATCTGCTTGGTGCATCACTTGATTGAACGGCAAACCAAAATTTACCTTCAATGTCTCCATTATAATATCTACCCATAGTTGTAATTGCCTACTATTTTATTCATAGGTCTTTATTTAGTTTTGTTAATAATTTCTCTTGCTTTTTGCCAAGAGTTTAGTTGGTTTTCAGTTTTAGTTTTTGATGTTACCTCAAAAGAGTTGCTCTCCCAAGTCCTAACACACGCCATCCAATCTTTCATAGGATTTTTACCTACCTTCCACCCATTACTTTCGTAAAAGTTGTAGAATTTATTTCCCTCAACGCTATTACTTCTTTCTATACAATATTTTAATACTTCTTCTTGCGTGGGTTTCTTAAATCGTTTTGTTGTTTTATTTGTTTTAAGGGCTTCAACCTTAACAATAGGGTTGTCCTCTAATGATAGTAAGTTATACTGCTCTACTATCCTTAAAATGCTTTTATGTGGATTTGAGTTATCGTTTAGTTCGCTAATATGATTTACCCCCTGTTGAAATTTAACAAACTCTTTAATAAACCATTTCGTTCCTTCTCCAAAACTAATTACATTATTCCCAAACAGTTTCAACGCTTCATTTTCATTCACTTTAACAGCCAATCTTATTGACGCAACCTCAACCTCAACTTGCCAAACCCCTGCATTATCACAATCATCAAGCATATACAACCATAGTAATTTATACGCAGGGGGTAGGTTTCTTACAAATCCCTTTTTCCATTTTTCAGTATCAGTAAATCTCTTTGCCATATCTATTTATTTTTTAAGTATTCATTTACAATAGTTCTATGATTTAAACTATCATCATAACTGTCAGATATATCTTCATAATCTACATCTTTGGTTACCCCAAAAGATTTATTCCAATTTTTCTCATCTTCATCTGCTTCAAGTTGCAACTGCGTTTGATTAGGGTCTATTTCTTTTTCTCCTAATAATATATCGCTACAACAATCAGGACAGAAACGAAACTCTGTTGTCTCATCAGTATATTCACTTGCCATAAGTTCGGTGCAATTACAATAGTAACAACTTTCCTCTCCTGTTTGCTCATCATATACTACTTCATTTTTAGCAGTTCCATAATCTCCGTACCAATAATCTCTACTTGCTCCTGCAAAATCTCCCCACTTGCTTCTACCATACACACCATAAGAATTGTACTTGGCGTACTTGTTTTCGTATTGATATTCAAATCTATTATAACCTAATTCCTCTACAAGCGTTTCTATCATCTCCAAACAATTATGTGAGTGTTCAAATATTACAACTTCTTCGTCTGAATGTGGGCTGTAATATCCACAGCTCATATTAGCAACACATACACCTATACCATTTTCAGCAAGTTGTCCTACATCAGTTATTGAGCCACTACTTTCTTTGTATCCGTAATGGTCAAGAATAGGTTTAACGGCTTTCTTAAATGCTTTACTATATAATTTTCCTGATATAGAATTTACAAAATCACTACTTCCCTGTCTGTCTCCTTGAAAGCAATAGCCAACATCCTTAAACCATTCCATATCTGCTTGCCTGCTACCTACACATCCAATTTCTTCTGAATGGAAGAAGGCACATTTAATCTTATCTTCTTTTAATAACATTTCTAATGCTATCCATATTCCTACTTTATCGTCTCCACCTACACCGACTTGATTTCCTGTTTCAGAATTGAAAGCAAAGATGCAACCATCATCATCAAATACTTTATAATATTTATGTATGCTATGTACTGTGTCCGTGTGTGCAATAATGCAAGGATAAGTTTTAGATTTTCCTTTTGTTACATATATATTATTGTCTTTAATTTCAACCTCTGCTTTTGGTACAAATTCCAGACAGAAATCTTTTATATATGCAATCATATCAAATTCATTACCACTTGTGGTTTGAATTGATAATACATCAATTAATAATTTTTTTCTCTCGTTAAGTTTTTCGTTCATAATCGTTTAATGTTTAGTTAGTAATTAGTTAGTTGAATTAAGTAGTTTTATCCCTTAATTCTATACAAAGATACGACATTTATTTGAATTGACCAAATTATTTAGCACTTATTTTCAAATAATTACCATACCTTGAAGGCAAATATGGTGTTTTCTATGCTTATATACCCTACAACCTTTGATATTGGCTCATTTTCAGCAAATTCGGTATATTTTGGTAATTCTTTGGTTTCCCACCTAAAATCATACCCCTCATTATATAATGCGGATATATCAAACACATACCCCATATCGTTCATTTGAACTAAATATAAGAAGCGCTTACCGAAAGTTTGTGCATACATTAAATTAAAAGAGAATTTATCAAATTCTATAAGCGTGTCCTCATAATACGCCCCCCTTACTTTTAATTCATATATGTTATCTTTTAAATCATAAGCGTCAAATCTTGAATACTCATCATTAGTAGGAAATATTTGCCTACCTATTGTTTCATCTAAAACCCCAAGTAAATGCAGTTCGCTTGTTTTCATTAGAAAGGCAAGTCATCTTCTTTGGCAGTTTCGTTAGCAGTTTCATTTTCTTTTTTAGGTGGCTCATAAGTATTTTCAAAAGCATAATGGGTTGCTCCTTTTTCAGAAACTTCTTTTCTTTCTGCGATTGTTATACTTACCCAACCTCTTTTTGCAATTTTTTGCAAGTCCTCTAATTTCAGAGAAGCATTGAACAAATCTCCGTATTTAGTCGTTACCTTTTTTATACTACTTGGTATGTAGTTTTTTTCATTACTCATTGTTTTCAATTTTAATGTTATACATTTCTAATAATTCTTCTTTTATTTTTGCGTTGTCTTGTAATAGTTGAGTTATTCTCGCTTCTCCACCTACCTCGCTTAATCTATTTTTAATACGCTTATAGGTTTCCTCGTCCTCTACATATACCCCCCTAAAAAAATCTGATACCTTAGAATGATGTATAGCCGAAGCGTGAGTTAGGTTTGATAAATCTCCTATTTCTTGGTATGTTAATCCAAATAAATTTCTTAATACTGCAATATACATACGCTTGGCATATATAATTTTCCTATTGCGTTTGCCTAAAAACATACTCTTTCTGCATACTCCAAAAATTTCTTCAATCTCTGTTAAAAGGACGCCATTATAATATTCGCTAAACTTCATCGTTTCTGTATTTTGAGGGCAATGCCCCTACCAAAGAATAATCTTCTTCTCCTTGTATTGTAATTTCTCCCTCATCTAAGTCAAGTTCAATCATATCTATAATATCTTTTACATCAATGTTTAGAAAGTTTGCTAATCTTCTCATTTGATAGTATCTTAAAAAGTAAGGGTTGTCAAGATATTTTTCAATCGTAGAACCTTTGATGTTACATATCATACCAAACCTTCTTTTAGATATACCTCTAATTCTTAATACGGCTTCAAGTTCGTTTCTTGAATTGCGTATCCTATCGTAGTTGTGTTGTCTTTTTTTCATAATTTTAATAATATTTTGGTTTAACAATTAGGTTTCTTATTTTGTTCATTGGCACAAGAAATTTCGTCTGTCCGTTATGATAAAATCTATTAACTTCTGCCTTTTTCAAAACATTCATAATGTCATCTTCTACAAGTTCTCCTAACATATTTTGCCCACTTGAAATAATATATGTAAATGGTTTGCTATGATGTTTTATTATCTCTACCATCAAACATTCCGTTTTTTCGCATTTGTTCGTATTGATGTTTGGGGTCAATTTGGATTTCATTTTCTTTTATTTTTTTAATTATTTCGTCTGCTTCTTCTTCACTTAAATTATTTAGTAATTCCATTATAGAAGATTGTTCTGATGAAGATATTGATGTATAATGTAGTTTGCTTTCAATGTATGCAAGTTGCCACATTTCTGCTTCTTTTGGGTCGCCATTAACAATCTCCTCAAACCACTCCTCATTCACTAATCAACAATTTCATCTTGCCCAAATACGCCTTGCTCATAAAACCCTGCAATTTTCAATACAACTCTACTCATTGCTCTTTTTTCAGCCATAGCAACAGGGAATTTTTTTCCACCACCCATTAAATTATTATCACTTGCTTCTCCAAAACTCATCATATTTTTAACATCAGTATCTCTATTTCCTATCTTCACACTTGCTACTGCTTTGATAACAACCCAATCAGTTTGCATTATAACAGGTTCATAGATAACTTGTATGTTTTGTTTGCTTACAATTTTGTCAATTCCTGTTCGTGTAATAATTACAAACCCTCTCTTGTCTTTATAGACATCTTCTTCAACAAGATTATTCGCTTTAAATAACCTTCTTAAAGTTTCTTTTTTTGTTTCTTTTACTTCTACTGCGTCCTTAATGTTTGATACTTTTTTCATCTTAATTTGATTTTGGTTAATATTTTCTTCTTCGTTTGGAAGATTGTTTAATTTATTTAATGAAGCGTGATACTCCTCAAATTCACACGATTGTTCTTGTTCTTGCATTTTCATTTGCATAAATTCTTCTTTCATTTTTCCCATAGTTAATTAGTTTTATAAGCCACACTTTTAATATCTTTTACATAGGTATCTCCATACTCCCAACTTCCATAAGTCATAGGACTTTTAACTGCACAATACCATCTTGCAAATTCATTCTTTGCTTCATTTTCAGGATTTTGCCACTTCTTTAACACTCTCCATTCCCACCCTGCGCTACGATTTTCCCATATCTCATAAGGGTTATCTACTTTTCTATACTTATTACATTCGTTTTTACTCATAATCTTTAATTTAGTTTAGTTAGTATTCTTTTTATTATCTCTTGCTTCATCCCAAACACTACAACAATGGTCTTTACATTCATAGCAAAGTTGTTGGTCGGTATCCATTCTCGCTTCACAACAAGCACTCACATTACTCCACTCATCTTCACACCCACAATCTTCATTATCATTACACATAATACAGGGCTGATGATTTTCACAAAACTCATCCATATTCTCTGCGTCTTTATCGCATAGATTACACTTTCTATTATTCCCATCCCATTCGGTAGGGTCGCTGTATCCTTGTGAAGTTGCTGTTGCCCAATCTTCATAATTAAATCCGTTCATAATTTTTTAGTCGTTTAGTTAGTATTTCGTTAGTTGAAATTCTTGGCAAAGATATAACATTTTTTTATACTACCAAACTTTTTTACATTTTTTTTTGATTTTTTTTAATTTTAACCTGAATTTGATTAAATAATTTAAGGGTTAGTCAAGGGTTGCCTAAACCCTTATAGTAATAGTAATAGTTAAAGTAATAGTAATAGAATTAGTTTAAGTAAAAGAATAATATATAGTATAGATGATTATTTAATTCTTTGAATTTTACTTCCTAAATCCATAGGAATAACAACAGCAGTTTCGCCACTATCTAAAACAACACCACAACTTAATGTAGGTTTTTTAGGAAAGTGAGTCCCATAAGCAAAAGCATATGCATCTACATCAATTCCACAACCCACATTCATTCCAAAGATAATATCATTTCTACTTGCCATATAAGAAACTCCTGCAAAAGAATGTGAGTGTCCCATAACAGTAGATTGTCTATTGGCTATTGCTCTATTTCTTGCACCTGAAACGCCACTACTCCCTGTTCCGTGTTCATATAGTACGCCATCTATTTCCCATTGTAATTTCCATACCCAACCTTTTGGGGCTTCCCAAATTTCTTCATAACTTTTAAGAAATCTCTTTGGTATTCCTGTTGAGGTCGCCTTTCTAAAAGGTAAGGCAGAATGATTACCCACACACACCTTTACATTAGGGAATGTTTTATACCACTCGTTCATTTGTTCTTGTGCTAATTCCCCTTCTCTTACAACATCAAGCGCTTCTGTTGAGTTTTCGTGGTAAGATAAGGCGTGGTTATCCACCTCGTCCCCTATATGTATTATTTCAGAAACACCAAATCTATCAAAAATATCATAACAAAAATCTCTATAATCAGGATGGCAGAATGGTTCGTGAGTGTCCCCTATAATACCTACACCCCCTTTATTGTTTCTGATAGACCTTATGTAATCATACTCTTGCGAAGTTAATCGGGGTCTAAATTGTTTATTCATACATCAGCAGTTTCATTGGTGTTCTGAAAGTCAGCAGTTTCAGCAGTTTCAGCAGTTTCAACGCACATAAGCAGTTTCACGGGTATAAGCAGTTTCAACACCAAAAATTTTAGCCAAGATATAAAAATATTTGAGATAAGATACGAAAAAAGGGGAAACTACCCCCCTTTCTTCTTACTAACTAACTATTACGACTATGCGTTAGGCAGAGCGCCTAACTACGATAAATGCAAAGTTAAACTATTTTTTTGAACTATCAGCAATCCCCTGTCCTAAAATAAGAACTAAAATTGCGTGGAAAAGATTTGTAGCAGTTTCTTCATCTACTCCTACATAGGTTACTAAAGCAGGAACAACCACAGCACTAACAGCATACCAAAACTTTTTACTTTTCATCATTGTTAAAATCAACCAATTTTTCATTTTTTCTATTTTTTTAAAGTTAATAATTTATTAAAATCTGTAGGCTATTCCTACTTTAAACTCTCCTTTGTCGTCTCCTTCAGAGTTCAAATTTACACTATAATTTGGTTCTACATACAAATTATTCCAAAACCTTACAGAATACCCTACTCCTACTCTAGCACTATCAAGAGAACTTTCTGTAGGGATATCTGCGGAAAGGTATAAATTATCACTTATACCGCTATATCTTACAAACACATCATAATTATCTCCATTTTTCCTTAACCCAACCATATAATCATCATTCAAGGTATATCCAATACCCATACTGCTTGTAAAATTATCACTTCCCCAACTTTCATTTTCGTTAGGTACATCTATATTGCTAACCATTGTATATTGAGCTGAAGCAAACAATGATGTTAAAGCGATTACTATTGTTAAAATATATTTTTTCATTTTATTATCTATTTTTAATTACTAATTCTATTCTTTCCCCTAACTGATTCCCTAAAATATAGTTCATCAAATAAGGGTGCGCTACTCTACTTTCTAAAATCTTATCAGGACTCTGCGCCCTGTGTGTTCCTGTTAAAATACAACCTTTTGTGTCGGTAGGGAAATTTCCATAATGGAAAAGGATATATGACCTTCCTTCAACATCTTGCACAAGTAAATGAACATAGTCTCTTGTTGCACTTTCTCTTGCTAATCTAACTCTACACTTGTACCTCCCCTCGGGGATGCAAGATACGCTTTTTTGATTATTTTTCCAAGGCAATTCTAGGGTATGTGCCATAAATTCTCCATTACAATAGAGCTTCCCTATTATGGATTTAGCAGTAAAAGTATCTCTAATTATCAGAAGGTTGGCACTATCGGCCTTGACTTCTGTATTTTTTCTTATAGCCATTTTGACCTTTTGAAGCATTTTTACTATGCACACCCTTCCTCTTTTTTTGCTTTATTTCTCTAAATATAAACGATGCTCTCTTAACCACTAGGCAGTTACCATTACATATTCTATCTCAACTATTGCTGTATCTGACCCTGCAGAAATTCCCGTAATATCTGCAAAAGCTCCGTATACTGTACTTGAAGCAATAGCATCCATCTCATTATCCATTAGCATAAAACTCTCTCCCGCTTTTAATTTAATCCAATAAGTATCTCCTGATGTTATCTGTAAAGTAACAAAGTTTGTATCATCAAGATTAGTAATCCTAAAATAAGTGTAATCAGCCACAATAAATTCTCCTTGGTCGTCTGCAGCGCCAAAGCCAATTATATCTGTAGCACCTGTTTCGCTGATAGCTATACTCATTACTCTTTGGTCTACCTTTCCCTGTCCTGTAAATGTTTTAGTTATTTCATTTCCATACGCAACCTCATTTACCTGATATGATTCTGTGATTGTAACAGTTAAATTTGATGGGGTTATAATTGATGCCATATCTTATTTGTTTTTTGTTTTAATAAATTTGTAAATTGTAAATGCTATCGCCATTCCCAAAGACAAAAAAGTTAATATCTCATTTGCTTGTGTTAATGAAATTCCTATTGCTCCCAAGTTAGCACCTATCGTTTGTATTGTATCATTCATTTCTAATTTCATATTTTTATTCTTAATTTGTATATCCAATTTCTATAGTTACATTTACATAAACAACTTGTGCCGCTATAACCCCTGTCCCTTTTACCATAAGAAAAATATGGTCTGTTGCCGCTACAGCCGTATTTGTAAAATCTACACCAACATCTAAAATATAATTATTAACTAAATTATCACTAGAAACCCCCAACACCTCTTTTTCAAAAAGAACCGTAGGGTAAACAGTTGTAGACGCTCCCGAAGGAGTATATTTAACTAAAGCAACCTTGAATGTTTCTGCGTCAGGAGACGTAACCTGAACCTGACATTTTTGTATTTCCCCTCCCTGTTCTTCTACTACCGTTCCAATTCTAAAAAACTTCTTTTGATTAACCGTTGTTGCGGCACTAATAGTGGCACTACCATAATCTTGGTTTAAATCATAAGGGCTTTGCGCTTGAGCTTGGGCTTCCGTATATTGATAATTTGCTAAAATCGTACAATACCCTGCAAGTGTTTTTTTAACTACTTTAATAAACCTTTTTTCTACCCACTCAAGAGCAGCCGCAGTATTCTTACTGCAAAGCGTATCATTTGTAGCCGTACTAAAATCTTTAGGGTTATGAAGATTTGCCTCTGAAAGATTTTTATGTTCGTTACTAGCCATTTATTTTATTTTTAACAATTATTACACCCACAATTACAGTTAGACGAATAATAGTAATTACTACAAGAGCCACACCAATTTCTACTATATATGCTGTCGTACATTATTATCCCGTGATTTTTCCAAACATCATTACTATTACACGGATTATTGTTTTCAAAAGTAGGATATAAACCCGCTTGGTCTGTTCCATTTAAGAACTCCATCATATCTGTCAGAAAAAGCTCTCCCTTTCTATATGTGCTTTGTCTATACACATTTAAGTCATCAGCAGATACCGCTCTTGCAAACTCATCTATATTAGTAACAACTCCTGCCGAACTACTATTGTTTTGTATTTCTACAATAACCTCAAACCTCGTCATCCAAGCCAAGGCAGGAATAAGATAATAAGTCATTAAGATTTGATTGTCAGCCGTTAATGCGCCTGTATCATTTTCTAACTTCAGCTCCCCGTAAAAATCATCTCCTAATATTGGCTTAAAGTGAGCAAGTTCTGCCATAACAATAGTATCATCTGATATTAAATAAGGGTCAGTATTAGCATTAGTAAAAGATTGAGAGATTACTTCTCCTGCTGTTGCTAATGGTATGTATTGTCTTAAATTTGCCATTTCTTATTGTTCTATTGTAGCTGTTGTTTTTTCTTCATCAGCAGTTTCAGCAGTTTCGCTATCGTCATCATCATCTCTATGCTCTGTTACGATAACTTCTCTATCTGCCACAAATAAATCTCCACCCTCAAGCATTGGTAAGTCCTCATCTAACATTCTTCTCTGCTCATTTATAGTTAAAACCTCTTTAACCTCTATGTCATTAGCATAAGAAACAGGCGGTTCGTAATGAATAGTAATATCGCTTGGGTCAAATCCCATTTCATTGTATAAAATTCTTCTTA
>TARA_R110000824_G_scaffold85560_3_pt1 | contig 12735 bp, 14 predicted proteins | sample TARA_R110000824 | Tara Oceans TARA_R110000824 (sample SAMEA4397747) | marine metagenome | biome: Polar Biome; feature: [MES] marine water layer (ENVO:01000295) within the mesopelagic zone...; material: water (ENVO:00002006), including particulate matter (ENVO:01000060) such as...... | reverse complement strand
ATGTCAGAAGAAGGCATCTCTATCTCTGAACGCAGGTTAGACAATAACCCGTGGTTACTAAACTGCTTGAACGGTACAGTCAATCTTCTAACTGGGGATTTAAACCCACACAATAGGGACGACTTACTTACTAAGCTAACTTCTATTGAGCATAAAAAAGATGCTACATGTCCAACGTGGCAAAAGTTTTTATACCGCGTTCTGGGTGGTAATCCTAATTTAGTCAGTTTCATCCAGCGTTATTCAGGGTATACTTGTACGGGAGACGTGTCCGAGCAGGTCTTAGTCTTAATGCATGGTACAGGCTCGAATGGTAAGTCTACTTTTTTGAAGGTTCTACAGCAGCTATTTGGTGATTACGGTAAACAGGCGAACATGGAATTATTGATGTCGATGAAAAACAGTACATCACATCCTACCGGTATGGCTCGTTTAGTAGGTGCTCGTTTTGTCGCCTCTTCCGAGGTTGAGCGCGGGGCTCCATTTGCCGAGGCTTTAGTTAAGCAGATGACGGGTGGTGATACAATAACTGCTCGATTCATGCGTAAAGATTTCTTTGAGTTTGAGCCTACGCATAAACTTTGGATCGCAGCAAACCATCGTCCGATTATTAAGGGTAACGACATTGCTATTTGGCGTAGAATTCTTCTAATTCCTTTTACTGTAACTATACCAGTTGAGCAGCAAGACAAACAGCTACTGTCAAAACTAGCAGCAGAACAAGCAGGGATTCTAAATTGGGTTCTTCAGGGTTGTTTAGCATGGCAGAAGGAAGGTTTATCTCCTCCTGAGGATGTTACAGCCGCTACCTCTGATTATCAAGAAGATATGGATTTACTCAAAGATTTCTTCGACGACTGGTGCGAAGTTGGAGACGAATTTAAGGTAACGGTAAAAGAGTTATACGAATCCTACTTAGACTGGTGTACTGTTTACCATGAGAACAAACCTGCTGGTAAGCGTCTATTTGGTATGATGATCTCAGAACGTGGTTTCGAGAAAGATAGGACAGGTTCCGCACGCTATTGGAAGGGTATCCGCTTGAAAAACAATCGGAGTAACGGTGATTCTAAAGGACAGATAATTTCTATGGATCGGTGGTCATAATGTCATTATTTCCCATGTGTAAATACCGTTCTTCATGTTCAGACCCACTTATACATTTAGCTATGCATTGCCCCTCCGAGTTTTCAGGTATAAATCCCTTAAAAGATATATCTATCGCGTGTATGGATAAGTCATTAATCCGATTCAGTGATAAAAAGTTTCCTTGGAAAGAGACGGTAACCACGCACTCTAAGGCAAAACAGTTTCTTATCGATTCTTGGGTAGCTGCGACTCCCTTAATCCGAGAATTGGCTACACAGGAGTCTTTATTTCTTGCGCCAAACAGGTGGCCAGAAGATGTTGAGAATCAGTTTAGCCGCTATCCTATACCTACACCGTTTGAATTGGCTAATTTAGCTTTCACTGGGCTAGAATTACGCAATAAACTGAAATCGCACCATGTTTTATTCTTACGCGCATACGCTTTTGGTGTATCGATTGAGTATTTAGCCAATCTTTTCATGCTGAATGACGCCTCAGTTATTGATTACATGCGTCAGGGTGTAAAATCGTTACTTGAGTCTAAGAAATTTGTCTTGTGGTGTATGCACCTTGACATAAGTAAATTAAAATCATTATCCTTATCTAAGCACAATATAGATAAGGGTATTTTACACAAGCTGAAGTTCCGTGCTAAGGTTTTAGAAAATCCCTGTCTATACCCGGAAGAATTCTTTTCTTTCCTTACAGAATCACCCAATGTTCTAACATTATGTCGAAGCGGCGTAATAAGGAAAAAAACACTCCGAGTTTCTCCTCCATTTCGTATTGGGCATACACTACTACAGGATGATCATGGCTAAAAAACCAACTAAGATGGGCCGACCTACCGTACCTAAGGATGATGCAACCGAGTATAGTAATTGGTTGCGTCTTGTTGATTCAGACAAGCGTGCTCTGCTGCGCAAGTATTTTACGGATCAACAATTACGGGAGTACGACGATGTTCTAGACTTTTGTAAATCAGTTCTAGGTGCTTTAGTCGCGGGTGACTTAACTCCTGCTATCGCTCGTGAGACTCGACTATTGCTCGAATTAATGTTTACCGTTGTCGCGGCAAAGAATACAGCTTCAGGTACACCCGAAGACGCTTACACTGATATCGTAGCTGCGCTAGTATCTGTTCGTAAGTCATCCCCACGGATACAGGCTTCTTATACTGTCGAGAATGCTACTCCCGCATACATAGAACCCTTGGAGAAGTTAACTGTGAATAAGGGATGAGCGATGTTAACGATGCTTTATCTGCTCTAGCTGATCCGGCTGTAAGTCTATTAGCGTATGGATCAGTACACGACCAAGCTACGGGTGAGACTGTTCGGTTTGACCCTTACAGAATTACGGATAAATTACAAGCAACCCTAATTTCTTATTACTCAGAACCACCTGTGTCTGACATTGGTCAAAATAAATGGCTTTGTCTGCTTGGTTATCGTCAGGCTGGTAAGTCTTTAACCGCAGAATTAGCCGCTTACGTCAAGACTGCCTATAATGTAGGTTGGGACCACGTTTGTATCGCTGATACTAGGGCTCGTGCCGAGTATCTACATCAGCGTGTTCATTTTTGCCATAGTCATTGGAATGAAGCTGTACGATCAAAGACCGTACCTAATAGAGAAGTCCGCCAGATGACATTCAACAGCAATATGGGCGGTAAGATGCGTGTAATGTCGGGTGAATCAGGTGCCGTTGGTATCGGTCAGTCTCCTGACTCATTTCATGGCTCCGAGCTTCCTTACTGGGCAGCAGCAGGTCAGCAGTTTACTCTTATTTACCCATCGATGATCAACAGAGATCATTCCCTAATGGTACTTGAGTCTACTGCGGCTCCTCTAGATGCTCCCTCCGCCGAGTGGTGGCACGACCAGTGCAGGGAGGCCAAGCGAGGTTTAAGCCGGTGGGTATATGCGTTCTTCCCTTTTTGGGATGGTAAACTTAACCGCCGACCTTGGCCTAAAGATTCTAAGCTAGACTCCGAGGAGCTAGGGTTATTAAATAGGTTTGGTAGTTTAGGGTTAACTAAGGAGAACCTTGCTTTTCGCCGTTTAATGCTTGAGGTTGACCCTGAAATTAGGCGTAATCCCGATCTATTTAAAGTTTACTATCCCTTTGATGACGTTTCATGTTGGTTTTCGGCTACAAATTCTGTCATTCACTCCAGCCTATTAACTAGGCATAAAGCAAAGATATTATCCCCTTGGATTCCTTCTTATATGGAATACGAAAAGCCTGAGCCAAGTGCTAAGTACGTTATCGGTGTTGACCCTGCCGGTTACGCTGCACGTGACCATGCGTCTTTTCAGGTTTTAAAAGTCTACGATAATGAATGGACTCAGGTAGCATGTTTTGCTGATCACACAGAGCCAATCCCATTCTCCCGAAAAATTCTGGAGGTTGCCCGAAAATACAATAACGCAACCGTTGCCGTAGAATCTAACGGTGTGGGTGCGGCTGTGATCGCTCTTTTACAAGAAATGGAATGCCGTAACTTATTCTATGAGAAAGCATATCGCCCGGGCATAGCTGCAACTTCTAAATCTGTCGATCAGATGTTATCTTGGTTACAGGAAGCACTTAAAGATGAGCTAGTATTAAACGATTCTGATACGGTAGACCAATTAATAAGTTATAAGCACGATAAGCGTGTGGAGAGAGGTGCTTCACACGAGATTCTTTACGGCTCTGGTCCCGGTAAGCGCAGGAGAAACCGGCATCACTGGGATAAGATATCAGCCCTACAGATGGCTGTTACGGCGGCTCGGCGAGAGCCGACTAGGTATAAACCCAAACAAGAAGAAAATTTAGAGAATGTTGTATTATTTAAAGATATGACCTATAACGAACTACAGAAGTTTCGCTCTGAAGAGTCTGCGCGAAAAAGTTCAACCAAGCGTAACCGTGTCCGATACACTCGCCGGAGAAAATAATGCCTACCGCGCAAGAAATAAGAGAAGCTGCCGCCGACAAAGCACTTAAAAATTCTGGTCTTCAGTCAATAATGCGGCAGTTGACTCCTGCGGAGAAGGCCAAGCATAAAGATGCACTCGACCGCCAACAGAAAAAAGCATCTTCATCTAAGAAATCTGCCCCCACTAATCTGACCGAAGAGGAAAAGAAAAAGTTGGCTGCGGACAATAAAAAAAGTTCTTTAAAAAGGTTAGCACCTTAACTCTTCATTCTAAATAAGGGATACTTAATGCCAGACGCAAGACAATTAAGAGAAGCTGCTGCAAGTGCCGCTTTAGCTGGATCTGCTGTGAATCCATTATCCGCTGACGTAGCTGGTCCAGAAGATGCTACTTTGGGTAATACGTGGGAGCAAGAGGGCTTTATCTTTGAACTTATCGATTCACCTGATGGACAGGCAATTAAAATGCTTCCTGTAGGTGCAGAAGAAGAGGACGCTATTATGATTACTGACCCTGCGGAGATAGAATTTATTCTTTCGAAGAGGGGTGAACTTAGCAGTGGTGGGCCAGAAGAAATGCAAGCGGTTCCTCAAGAACCAATGCCAGATCCTATGCAAGATCCCGGACAACTAGTCCAATAGGGGTAATATATTCTAGGTAGAAAAAGGTGGGGAAATGGGTTTAACTGGGCGTCAGCTTCAATCAATAATTACGATTCATCGGACTAAGACACGCACTGAGCGTACTCAGTGGGATCGTTGGCGTTCATGGTATTTGTCTGAATATTGGAATTCGGGTAATGACTTGCCTTCAGGTGCGGGAGATATCTCTTCTAGAGAGGAGCAGATAAATATAGAGACTAACTATCCCTATGCTTATGTCGATACAATGATCGCAAATATCTGCCCTACAAATCCTCAGGTTACAGTAATGGCTCGTCAGGATGAGCTTAGGGAATCGGCCAGATTTCGCGAGGCGTTAATTAATGATAGCTTTAAGCGAAACAGCCTACACCGACTATTATGGAAGACAGCTACTAACGCTGCTATATGCGGGCGCGGGTTTTTAAAGACTCTTTGGAACTTTAATACGAGTTCTGTAGAGTACACTGTAGTTGACCCTAGATATGTTTTCTTCGACCTTACTGCACAAAAGTGGGACGACATACGCTACATTGTTGAGATTACAGTTCTGACTAAAGAAGAGTTCCAACGTCGGACAAAGAAAAAAGGTAAGCAAGGTGCCTTTTACAACAAAAAGGTAGCGGATAAGGCCACTTTTGGTGGTTTCCCCACTTGGTTAAAAGACCAAGTAAGATCTGACACCGCTGTTGGACAAGCGTCACAGCAAGTATACGACTGGGTTACTGTCTACGAGGTCTATGACTTTACAGGTGACGGTCAGTATTATCACGTTTTAGACGACCAAGAGGAGCCCTTGTTTGAAGGTGAACTCCCCTACCGGCACATGCGTAATCCGTTTTCAATTATGACGTTTAACGATAACATGACGGATCTCGGTGGTGTTTCAGACGTAAAATTAATTAGTTCGATCCAAGAAAGACTGAACGAGATCGACACGTTAGAGTTGTGGCACGCACATTCATCTAACCCAGTCTTGATGGTAAATACCGGCCTTGTGGATAACCCAGAGCAGATAATTACTGCATTGCGTGATGCGACTCAGCCCGGATCTATGATCCAACTGATGGGTAAGGCTAACGCTCCCCTACGAGATTTAATCGGGCAGACGCCCGTTCCTACTCTTACGCCTAGTTTTCAAATTATGCGTGAAAGATGTACTCAGATTATTGAATTTATTTTAGGTATCCCTGCATACAGCAGGGGTGTAGTGGGGGTTGCTGATGTTGCTACCGAAGTTGCGTTGGCAGATACTTCTACTCGCACACGTAACGGTAGACGAATTAAGTCCACTGAAGATGCAGTCAGCAGTCTGGGTTCTAAAACTATTAGCCTCTATACCGAGTTTTTACCAGAAGGTTCATTACTGCCCTTACGAATAACTGGGAGCCGCGAGGTGCTAGAGGCTACCCGCAACACCTTAGCTCTTGACAAAAAAAGGCCCAATTCAGAAGGATTAATGGATTATGATTACGATGCTGTTCCGTTTAGTCCTACCGAGAATCACAGGTTAGTTCAGTTACAGAAAATACAGAACTACTTGCCCATCTTACTAGAAGCGCAGCAAGTTGATAAAGAAAAGCTAATTACAAAATTACTTGATCTGCTCCAGATGAATGACATACTAGCTACTAATCAACCAGCGACACAGGCTGTGCCTAATATGGAAGGACTACCCGCACAGGAGCAAACTAGTGATAATATAGCTACGGGTGCTTTACCCATAGGGATCGAACCTCCGATGCCTCCCGCTCCGGGTGGTGGTCAAGGGCAAAACGGTATCCCTAACATGGGCGGGGCTCCACTTCCTATACAGGGGCGATAATAAATGGCTAAAATTAATTTCGGTAATCTGGCCTCTTCTGTCGCAAAAAAAGCAGTGGCTGGTTTAGGTAAAGCGAAAAAGAAGCCGATGTCTGTCAAGCAATTTGAATTTATGGAAGATAACATTGTTACGGGGGATGAAAAAAGACAGGCAAAACGGGCTAGTAAAAAACAAGCTCGGGAAAAGCTACCCTTTGACACCTTTAAGAAGGATCGTGTCAAGTATACTGATTTAAACCAATCTGGTAAATTATCTCGACTTGAAAATATTCAGAATAAATATTTACAGGATAAAAACGAGTATCATTCTGTGGATACTATCCGTAAAAGAATTACACCAAAGACTGCTGAAGAAGCCGCAGCATGGGCGGTAAAAAACCCTGCAACACCGAAAGAAAAACGTCAATACGAACGCTGGAAGGATAAATAATGCCTCTTTACGATGTACGATGCACAGATAGCTGTGGTTATTTTAACGATGTATTTGTATTGCTTGCAGACATAGATAAAATTATTTGCCCATCTTGCAGCAAACCTGTTGTAAGATTGGTTCGTCCAGTAGCTACTATAGGTCCGATGCCGTCTAAACCTCTTCGGGTAGATCAAATCGGACGTAGCTTTGAGTCCGCGTCAGACTGGCGCGACTACCAACAAAAAAACGGGGATGTTGAAATTTTAAGCGCAACAGGTAATAAATGGCGTGCCCATAAAGATATTGTTCGGACAAAAGCCGAAAGTAAAGCGAAAGCGCAAGGTTTTCGTGACCTAGAAGATAAACGGAGCCATTTTCGCAAAGGCGACTCTACAACAGACCGAGGTTAGAATGCCCTATAACTCTGATGATACTGAAAACCAGAACTATACTGAAGACGAAATGCTTGAGTATTTAATCAATGAAGTAAGTTCAACCGAAGAGGCTAGAGCGATTCTTGACGAACACGGATTTTCTATATCCCAGATGGACTCTGGTTCTGAGCCTGAAGAAATTATGGGTGATCTAGAGGAAGAAGTTGACGAGTGCTTTAGTCATTCTGAAGAAGATTCTGAAGAAGATTCTGAAGAGGTTATTGAAGACCTTCCGTCTCCAGCTCCAATGGGCATACCTAGAGTAAACATTGTCGAGTTACGCTTAAACGCTGCTAAAAAAGCAGTGCGTAAAGATAAGAAGGGGGCTTAAATGGAAGAAGAAAATTCGGAGGGGGGAGTAGAGTCAGTTGCTGCGGATTCCACCCCTGTAGCTAGTGATCCTGTTAACGAGGTCCAAACAGAATCGGCTGATTCTACTTCTTCTTCCACACCTTCCGAAGAAGAGAGTAATCCATACGCTAGTTTCGACTGGGATTCTTGGGATGGGTCGCATAAATCTTTCCCTGATTCTGTCCAACCATGGGCCGAGCGAGTCTATAATCAGCGCGAAGATTGGGTCAACGATCAGATCTCCACAAGCGAGGGTGAGCTAGACCGCCTACGTAACTTATACGAGACTTTAGTTTCCGGTCACGACGACCCTAGATTATCTGAGTTTGAATCGAAGGTTACAAGTTGGGAGCAAAAATATAAGGAGCTAGAGGATAAACACTCTGCTTCACTAGAAGAACACACTACATACAAAAGCTCGATAGACGATGCTATAGAAACTGAAGCTGACGCTTATGCGGACAGGTTCGCTACAAAACACGCTGCTATTTTTAATGACGCCGATAAATCAAATATGTTTAGTAACCTCGTTGAAGAAGGGTGGGATTTTGAGATTGTTCCTGAGTTGATGAGTCTTAACGAAGACGAAATTAATTCAGCTAGAACAGCTAAAAAGGACGGTGTACCAGACCGTTATGCTATTCAACTCGCAGTACGTAGTGCTCGCAGCAAACCGGATCCTCGTCCCGGTGCGCGTATAACAGCAGGTGCAACAACACCCTCTGTTACCCCTAACCAAGTTAAAAGCGATTTTGCTTCCGCAAAATCGTTTGATGATGTAAGAACTATTGCTGCCAGAACCGCCCTAAAGCGTCACTCTGGGGGTAGGAGGTAAAGATGGCTATTAGCCCAGACGTACTGGCAACTGCTCTACAGGAGTTGATGCCTTCATATTCAGAACTGTTTGTCACATGGCATCCGGTTTTAGAAAAAATTCTTAACAAAGGTAACCTAGACCGTGATGTCTTAGGTGGTCCCTACCGTGAATTTGCGGTAGTAACTGATGGGCCCGGACAGGTAACACAGATCTTAACCGGATCTGAAGTTATCGCTGGTGGTCGTAGACAGAACGCTGTCCGTGGTAACACCTACGCGCCTAGACTTATCTACGCGTTTGATGTCCCCGGTAAAGACCTTGCGGAAGCTAACGGTGCTATGGACCTTGCTCGCATTCTACAACATTACCCCGAGCTAGCTCTCGGAGATTTCCACGAGCGTATTGCGCGTCAAATTGCTACCGGAGACGGTGCCGATGTAGGAGGGTTCTTAACACTTAACGGTGACGCTACTTATTCACCTAATGGTGTTGCTCGTACAGGTGCTCTTGAATTTACATCTCAAGCCGCTCAGGTTGCTGCCGGTAACTCCGTCTTCGATTTGAATAAAGCGACAACTGCTGGTTGGTATAACCAATATGCAAACGTCACTTCGTTTGCGACTAATGGTCGATCTCAGATGCGTAGAGCATACTATGCTGCTTCGCGTCAGGGTAAAACAAAAGGTGCTGTTGACTGCCTCTTGGGTGACGAAGAAAGTTACCTTAACTACATTGAGGACTTAGACGACCAAGTTAGAGTTGTCAAAGTGGAGGGAGACAGAGCCCCTTCTATGGTTCGACAAGGAATTAAATTCCTAGACGCAGACTTCTATTTGGAAGATGCAATCGACCTAACTTCAACTAAGTTTACTGCTGGTGTAAATGCAGCTAACACTACTCGTGGTGTTATCTACATGATGAAGACACCAACATGGTACGCTTATACTCTTGGTCATGATGCAGCACGTGAGACGAAAGGAGATTTCTCTGTTCGTGGTCCGTTCCGTATCCCCGAGCAGGATGTTTGGCGTTACGAAATTGTCCTTAATATGGGACTTCACAGTAACCAAATGCGTGCAAACGCTGTTGTCACTGGTTGTGGCACACCGTAATATAGGAGGTTTAATATGTCAGGAATTACAGCATCGGGTATTTGGACAACTACTGTCACAACAACTCAGCAATCGCCTTTAGGTTTTGTACTTACAACACCTAACGGTGACTATGGACTACAAGAATGGGTCTACATCTATAACGACGACCCAGCAGTTTTAGCTGTTGGGGACTGTGTTATGATTGATACCGACTACGTTCCTTACCACGCCATTAAAACTGGTGGTCCCCACGATTCGCTTAAAATTATCGGTTGTGCTCAACACGTAATTGCGGCAGGTTCTTACGGATTTGTTTTGCAGACAGGTAAGGGTTTGGCTCGTGGTGATGGCTCGGTTGCGAAAGGTGATAGCATTGTGTCTCATACTACAGCCTACGTAGACACAATGGCTGCTGGTGAAGAGAACATGGTCATCGGACTTGCTCTCGCAGATGATGGCGTAGCGGGAGCTACCTTCAGCGTTCTTCTAAGTTGTGGTCTTTAGCCTAAGAGATAAGGGGTAACCCGTGAACTTAAAAGAGATTCGAGATCAGATGTTTGCTCATGTAGACTGGGCACCTTCCCAGTCTACAGAAGCTGTTGCGCGTGTTGATGGGTTTATCAACTCCGCGTATAATCGTATCTGTCTCGAATCTCCTTTTTTGTTCTTTGAGTCTACAGTTAAGTTTGCGACTCAAACAGATGTGGTTCCCACTCTAATCGCCGATACAATTTCATTAGTTCTAGACGATACCGTTGCAGTAGAGCCGAACCAGTCAAACCCTTGGGTGTTCCAGCAGAATCAAGCAGTTACCTCTCCAGCTCAGACGGGTGTGCAATGGTTTATTGATCGGAGTTGGGACGGTCGGACAATAGAGATAACTGATGCTGATGGTATCGCGCATCGTAATACAATACGAACAGTATGGAAGATTCTAACTAATCCTCAAGATGTCACTTCAATCGCTTACCGACTGTCTGTTGTTCAGCCATGGAACTTTAAGACACTAGGCTCTGGTCCATTTAAGTACAGAATTTATACAGAGAAATATAACCTCCCAGATGATTTGGTTGAGGTTCGCTCTCTTCGCTTGTGGCAAAATAGCCGTAACTGGCCTCTTTCAGTTTTAGGCCAACAAGAGGCTGAAGACCTATCTATTGCTGACCCAAAGTTAAATATTGCCCGTGGTCTACCAAGGACTGTTTTCCGTAGAAATCATGTTCAAATACCGGGTCCGGGAGTGTCACCTAAAGTTGAGCTAGACCCTTCGGCACAGGCTTATCAGCGTTGGCAAGGGCCAGAACCACGCGGTACATTTGAGTACGTCATTACGTACACTTGGGGTAAGCGTGATATATTTTTTGGTAACCAGAACATGGGTTATGCATTTGGGTACGAGCAAGAGTGGTCTAATGATGAGACTTCTCTTTCATCCTTTAACCCAGATCCACTTAAACCCGAGGACGCTTCCTCAAATAGATTCCGCGAACCACTTTGGGAGTCTGCTCCGTCACCCGTTTCTGTGCCTGTTACGCCCGAGATCATCGATAACGGGGTTGCTAAGGCGGTTAAGATAACTTTACCCAACATTGAATACATGCTTGGATTTTTTAGCGGTGGGCAAGCGTTTGGTGGTGGGGTTTGGAAACGTAAAAACATGCATCAGAGTGGTGTCCATGTTCGTATTTATAGACGTAGGAGCACCGAAGATTTTACTGCTTACGACGATTTATCCACAGTTTCTCCTGCCGGTGTTGATGTTACGAATCTTAATAAACTAGATATAAAAAATGCTTTTTATCTATTGTCTGAATTTAGAATTGATGAGAATAATGGTGGTATTTTCTACGATAACGGAAGAATTATACCAGACTATAGCCGAAGGTTGCGGGACGTGCATGGTTACCAAACCGTCCAACTTTACCCTCAACCTAACGAACGTTACGAGCTAGACGTTAGGTGTATACGTAGGCCACCAAAGTTAGAACATTCTCAAGACGTTCCCCTTGTCCATGCTGAAGCGGTAGACCTTATCGTACAGCGGGCTTTAGTTTATCTGTACGAATCAATGGGTAACCCCGAAGGATCTCAGATAGCTCAACTCCGCTACGATCGGCAACTGTTCACTTTAGCTAAACGATACGGGGATTTAAGAGAAGCGAGTAGGCCCATTCTTCGCCGATTTTCTCGTGCGAGTCGTGTCGGAAACACACGGGGTAACTTACTTCAGTGGTGGACAACAAAAGTCTAGGAGATGATTATGGGAAGTGAAAAAAATACACCCTTAGTTTGCGGTGGGATTTACCGTTCAAAAAAGGTAGATGGTCGGCCTACTTATACCGTTACGCTTACAAGCGTAATCGACGCGCCGAATAAGAGCCCTCTTGGTTTGATCCAAGCTATTGGGTATGCAGCGGAGAGAGTTGAAGAAGGGTCTGATAGACTAAATCAGTTTGATCTTGTCTATTCCCCTGTGCTTTCCGCGCCTAAAAAAGTTACGAAAAGAAAAGTAGCCATTAAAGAATAGAGGTACATGGTGGGGGACTATAGATTTCGTACTACGACTGAACTAGCTCCGTTAAGAGTAGCCTCTGGTAAGTTATTCTTACCTAACGACGTTGGCTCAAGAATTGAGAATATGAATCCGACTGAAGAGGGAACTCTACGGTCGGTTCGTGGTCCCCTACCCTTTTTACCCGACTACACCTCTAACGGTGACGCTCCCGCGAGTGGCCTTGTGCCAGATATATCTGTACCAACATACGGTAATATGCACGGGATTTGCCACACTACTCTAGGTAATGGTGATAGAGAAATACTATTAGTTCAGACTGGTGCCGAAATATGGCAATTTACTGGCTGGAATCGATCTTGGTATCTATTGGTAGGTAACTTAACTTCTGCTACGACACCGCAGATAACACTAGACCTAAAAGAAAACACTCGCCCACAGTTTCCTGCCCAGTTTGAGTCTACCTCAAATGGTGTTGTAATCGTACCTCAGGGCGGGCGTGCGCTATTTTACGACGGTTGGACTATCTTACCCTTGGGTTACTCTGAACAGCCGTCAGCACCTATGGCTAGCGGCCCGTCAACCCTGTACGTAGAATCGGGCTCGACAATCCCTCAAGAGAATATCTTTCGGG
>TARA_R110000824_G_scaffold100738_2_pt1 | contig 12738 bp, 14 predicted proteins | sample TARA_R110000824 | Tara Oceans TARA_R110000824 (sample SAMEA4397747) | marine metagenome | biome: Polar Biome; feature: [MES] marine water layer (ENVO:01000295) within the mesopelagic zone...; material: water (ENVO:00002006), including particulate matter (ENVO:01000060) such... | reverse complement strand
GATATGGTAGCTGCTCATAGAATACAAAAGTTACAAGGAACAGATAAATTTGTAGATGTTGGTAACGATATTAAAGCTGCTAATACAGATACTATGAAGAAAGCTTTTAATATGTATATGAACATATCAGATGATGTATACAGAAACCAAGTAGAAGATGTTAGCTTAACAGAAGAAGAAAAAGAAAAGATACTTAGTTTAGCAACTAAAACTGGTAAAGGTAATGAAATCAATGAAAAGATCGAGAATGGTGAAATAAATGGTATTAACAAAAAAGCAGTAATAGCAAAACTAGAAAGGTTAAATCAATGATAAAAACTAATACAATGTCATCGTATGATGATAAATTATTAAAAGAAGGTAATACATACACAGTTGGTACAAATGATGGAGTAACATTTAAAAGAGTTAGATTTCTTGGATCTAAGTTACTCAATGGTAAGCAAGTTATGAGTTTTAAGACTGAAGATAACAAACAGTTAACAGTAAATCAAAGTTTCCATACGTTTACGTTGGAAGAAAATAACGAATAAAGGAGGCCAATAATGGCAAAAATAACACAAAAACAAGCAGATGATCTAGTGACTAAAGGAGCATTAACCTTGACAGAAGTAGAAAATCTACAGAAAGATGGTTTAATTGCAACTAGAGTTAGATCAAAGAAAAGATACATTGAAACAGCTAATAATACTTGGGTAGTACCTCAGTTTTATTATCAAGGTTTAAATGGAGCTGATTGGAGTACAGATATGTTTACACTTGCTGACGTTATAAGAGATGCAGTTGTTAAACATACCACAGATGATATAACAACAAAAAAAACAACAACTAAAACAACAAAGAAAGGTAAATAATGAAAACAACTAACGTAATGTATGATTCATCTACTGATTTTAGACCTGCTAAACCCGGTATATATCCTGCTCATCTTATTAGTTTAAATGCTAATGAATGGAATGGAAGCATAGTATATAACATGGAATTTAAAGTTGCTGACGATGTTAAACACATGGAAAGCGGCGGAGAAAATCTAGGTCATATAGCAGCTAGGAAATTCTCTTCTAAAGGTATATGGTTTACTCCATCACCTGCCAAAGGAGAAGGATGGAAGAATAAAAACTACAAGAACTTTTTTGTTAATTTAGGCATAGAGTTTGAAGAAGTTGATTCTAGTGGGACATTTCGTTTAGATCAAGTTGAAGCAGAAGATGTAATAGGACATTGTTGCTTTATAAAAGTTGCTGAACGAAATTATACTACTAAAGCAGGAGAAGAAAGAACTAAAATGGAAGTTGATGATGTCTTACCGTGGGAAGAGGGTGAAAACATCTCTGTCGAAGAAGCTGAATCAGAAGATTTGCCGTTCTAGTTAAATAGTAATACACTTGAATGTCTCTTTTGACAGTTTTTCTAACAAGGTGTTAAAATTATTGAAAAAAGAGGCTGACAAATAAAAGGGGATTTAGGTTGGTGTTTAGATCCCCTTTTTTAAATAGGAGGTATCATGTCCGAACAAGCATCCGCAGTAATTAAACTAACAAAATCAGAAATAGAGTATAATATAATCGCTTTAGTTCTTGCTGAAGAAACTTCGTTTACTTTAAGTCAAACAGATTATGGCAATATGTTTAATAAATTAAAAAAAGATTTTATCAAAGTTAAAGATTTAATAATAGAAAAGGAGGAGGAACATGAAAAAAATAGAGTTAGAAAGAATACCAATTAAAGCAAGTGAAATAACTAAACTTGCTAGAAAAGCATTAAGAAATAAACCAACATGGAAACCATCTAAAGGATATAAATATCTAAAAGACTGCAATATGGGAGATATGGTATTAGCTGGAAATCAAGAAGCTATTGTAACAGAACCTGAATACGGAGAAATACTTGTTATAAGTTCTAATTGCAGTAATGAAGATAAATCTTTTTATTTAGGAAGTAGAAGATGGTCTACTAAAACTGAAGTAAAAATAATAAGGAGAAGTAAAAATGAAAAATAGGAGAATAATATGTCTACATATGCAATAGATAAATATAAAGAAGCACTAGAAACTATCGCAAACGCATCAGATCAAGCAAATCCCATTCAATTAAGAGCAGTTGCTCAAACAGCTCTCGATTGGGAACCCACAACAGCAGATGAACTAAATAGTAAATATGCTACTAATGCAGATAATGTAATAGAACAAGCTGATCTAGCAGAATACTATAGAAAATTTAGTGAAGAAGCTGAATCAGCTTGGCGAAATACTGTATTACATCCAGACTATAAATCAGGTGATGATAATGAAGAGTAAAAAATGTAGTTATTGTCATGCTGTAAAATTATTAGATAATTTTCATAAAGATAGAACAATGATTGATAACCATGCAAGTAGATGTATAGCATGTACAAAATCATATTATAAAAGATACTATCAGAAAAAAAGTGATATGAAATCTCGTTTTATATACGAAAGTCTAGAAGATCTTAAATATATAAAAGATAAAAATAACTTATTTAACAAAAATGGTAATGGTTGGTGGCTTGATTCAAGTACTACAAAAACTAGAAAACCATTAGCAAAAAGACCAAAGAAAGGTGTTTATAATGCCGATGTTTTCGAATAAAAATATGTTTTTGAATAGAAAATGTCCTGTTTGTGGATATAATATATCATCTAAACCATACTATGAAAGAGAAATAAAGAAAATAATGAAGAAACTTAATCCTGTTAAACCTGAATTAAAAGCTGCTGTAATAAAAGCAATTAATCATTTAGAGTCAGATAACAGAACTGATAGAATATATTACTTTCTAAAAGCTATTGAAAATACAGATATGAATATTATTAAACAGAAATGTAATTACTATATTCAAGACGATAGAATAATAGCTGGAGCTAAAGGATTAAATTGGTTAAAAGTAGTAATCAGAGATGAAGGATTAAATAAAGATAAGAAATTAAAATACGAAAAAAAAATATATGGTACTAGTCCACCATTATTTACAATCCTAGAGGAGGAATAAAATGAACCTAACAGAAACCACGTTTAAAGTTAAAGAGATGCCAGCAATAGTAACAGGAAATACTTGGTCTGATAAATTTCCAGAATCAGCAACAAATACTGGTCATAAATTTATTGTAAGAGAAGACAATGGAATGGTACTTAGTTGCATGACAGATGATTACAAAGTAGTACAAAACAATGATTTAATAGATATTGTTAATCCAATAATTAAAGATCAAGGTGGAGTATTATCAGATGCTAAAGTATTTGGAGGAGGAGGAAGATCGAAATGGACATGGAAATTTAATGACAATAAAATAAAAGTTGAAAATGAAGATAGTATTGCTCCAACAATAGACATATGGAACAGTTATGACGGAACAGTTGCTGTAAACATACTAGCAGGTGCTTTCAGATTTGTATGCAGTAACGGAATGGTTATTGGATATATATTAGGAAAAGCAAATTTTAGACACATTAGAAACAATATGTCTTTAAAGCCTGAGGAAATAGCTAAATCAGTAAGTAATACAGTTATGAAGACTAAGAATATATTCACAGACGAATTTCCAAAGTTAATAGATACACCTATAAAGAAGACTCATGTAACAGAGCTAATTAAAATGTTACCTAATCAAACAGGTGATGATATAGTTAGATACTTATTAGAAAAAACAATAGAGAACTATTGGGATCTATTAAATGCTGCAACATGGATAGCTACTCATAAAATGAATAGAAAGTATGAAGCAACTCATAAATTTGAGTCAAGAATATGGCCGAATGTTAAGAAATGGGTAGATTCAGTTTAGAGAAATGTAATTGTCCGACTGTTATACCTTACTTTGGAGGCAAGGTGGAAATAAGTAAACAACTTGTTCCACTTATGCCTCCTCATGTGAGGTACTTTGAACCATTTGCTGGCGGATTATCAACCTTCTTTAGAAAGAAGAAATGCGCTATAAACATACTAAATGACCTTGATAGAGATGTAATAAATTTGTATCTTAGTGTATCATTATCGTTCAATGAATTTATAGATAAAACTTTTTGGCTCCCAAAGAGTAGGACTCTATTTAATAAAATAAAAAAGGAATTAAGAAACACAGATTTCGATATTCCCAACATAGAACGAGCTGTCTATTATTACTATATGATACATAATTCATTTAATAAAGTAGCATTTGGAACATTCTCAAAAGATGTAACTAATTGGAAAACTGAAGTTACTCAAACATTGACTATGTCTAGAAAAAAATTGGACAATTGCGTATTAGAAAATCTAGATATATTTACATTGTTTGAAAAATATACAGTAGAAGATGGTGATTTTGTTTATCTTGATCCACCATATATAGTAGCAGATAAAAGAAAAGATTACTACAGGCATGTTTTCGATAGACAAAAGCATGAACAATTAAGAAAATTAGCTGATGATATAGACGATAAGGGTGGAAAATTCATGATTTCTTATGATAATAAACCTATTATTTATGAATTATATGAAGATAGATATTTAATAAATACTATAGATACTAAATATTGTGGAGCATCACTTAAAGAAATAAAAGATGCAACAGAGACAGTTATAACAAACTATGATATAAATGTAAACAATCAACAATTAACATTATTTAAGGAGTAATTATGGCAGGAGTATTTAAGTGGGATGACCACGGTTCATTACCATCAAACACAATGGCAGAAGAAAGTGTTCTTGGAACTGTTCTATTAGGCGGAAAAGAAACTTTTGAAAAAGCTAAATCTTGGATAAGAGATGACAATGCTTTTTATACAACAGATAATAAAAAAATATGGCAAACATTTGAGGAACTATATAAAAACAAAGAACATATAGATGTAGTAACAGTTACTAATAAAGCTAGAGATATATTTGGCAATAAGAAAATATCAGCTTACTTTATAACAGGATTAATATCTGAACTACCATCCCAATCTAAAGTAGAAGATTACTCTAGAATAGTTTGGGAAAAATACATACAAAGAGAAACTGCTAAGTCTGCTCAAGTATTGTATAGTGCTACAACAGGGTCTTTAGATGATACTAAAACTATACTAAGAAAACATAAAGAACTTGTAAATGAACTTGAGAATCTTCAACCAAGTGCAATAAAAGACACAGATGAATTGATAACAGAAGCTGAAATAGCTGTTAAAGAAGGTGGAAATATTATAAAATTTAATACTCCATACTTAGACAGATTTGCAGGCGGAATGACTAAAAAAGAATTAACAGTTTTAGGTGGTAGACCCGGTCATGGAAAATCTGTATTTAGTTTAAACATAATAAGAAATCTTATGGAACAAGATTTAAAAATAATGTTAGTTAATAGAGAAATGACTAATGAAGAAACATTCAAAAGGATATTTGCTATGGAAGGACATAAGGATAATGTGAGTTATTCTGATATTAGAAATGGCAAATTTGAAATGTCTAAAGAAATGAATTTCAATAAAATTGTAGAAAAAGTACGAGAAAAATATACAAGTGATAAATTCTTAGTTATAGACCACATAAGAACACTCGAAGATACATTGATAGAGATAGGTAGACATAAACCAGATGTTGTAATTGATGACTATATTCAGCTTATTAAAGTATCCAGCTTTAACAAGAATAAGGACAGGAGGTTTGAGATAGAGGAAATCTTAACCCAGTATAAATGGGCTTGTAAAGAACATAACTGTCATGCGATATTAGTATCACAATTAAATAGAGAAATAGAAAGAAGACTAGATCCTAGACCTAAGATGTCAGATTATTCTGAATCAGGTGTAATAGAACAAACAGCAGAAACAGCATTGTTTGTATATTATCCATACAATCATAGTCCAGAAGAAAACAACAAATATGAATCTGAAATTATTACTGCTAAGACGAGATATGGTGAGATTGGCAGATTTGTTATTGGATTCGATGGAAACAGATGTAGATTCTTTCCTACACCACAAGAAGCACAATTAAATGTTACCGTTGATACAAGAGAAAGTTCGAAATCATAAAGAAATTAATTGTCAGATGTGTGGTTCATATTATCCTAGTAACATTATATACAGCTACGTTCCTCCCTTTACAAAAGATAAAGAACTGCACATCTGCAAAAAATGCTCTATAAAAGAATACTATGGAACATCATATTCAAAAAACAAAAAATATAAAAAAGACATTGAAAGAAAAAGATTATTTAAAAAATAAAATATACTTTGCTATAGACCCGGGATATAGTGGGGCAATTGCTATATGTAAAGAAGGTCATTGGCAAACAGAGTATTGTCCAAAAAACACTAAAGATATATTTGATATAATAAAAACTTTAAAGAATGATGCTTGGGTAGAAGATTTTAATTTAAAAGGAGTCATTGAAAAAGTATGGGCATTTCCAACTGATGCAAGAGCATCTGCATTTAAGTTTGGTTATAATTATGGAGCATGGAAGACTTCTTTAAATGCAAACAGAATAGATTACCATGAAATTACACCACAAGTATGGATGAGAATATATGATTTACCAAAAGAAAAAAAAGATAGAAAAAATACACTTAAAGATCTGTCTGCAAAAATAGCACCAGATATTAGAATTACTTTGAAAAACGCAGATGCTGTGGCATTATGCGATTGGTTAATAAAGGAGGAACATAATGAATCAAAATGAAGTAATGCACTTATTAAAAATGTCTTTAGAAGGACATCTACATTTAATAAATCAGCTTGATGAATTAAAACTAGAGAAACAGATAGAAGTAGTTATAGCAATAATGACAGAAATAAAAGAGCTTGCGGATAAAGTAGTCCCAACATTACAAGAGTGTATAAAAGATACAGATCAACTTAATTGACCTTGCTCAATAGACGATAATAGCTTTTCAAGTTCAGGAGGAACAGTTTTCTTTCTAAGTTTACGTTGTTTTTCTTGAGCTTGTCTAGCTTCTTTAGTAGGATATAAACCAAGTTCTTGTTGAACTGCCCACCCTATTTTACCTTTTGCCAATTGAGGAATGTTTCTAGTAATATTACGAGCAGCTGCAGTATTTAATATTCTTATACTTTCTGCTAGGTTTCTATCTGATATACCCGGTTGATCATAGTGTTCAAGACCCATAGCAATAGTTAATAAACTTTCAGGATCTAAATCTATAAAGTCTAACATAATACCAATATCAACTATATCACTTACTAGCGGGCCACCGATTGTTCCAAGAATCGGGCCTTTACCATAGAATTGTTGTTTCATTTCTTCTTCGTCTTGAGTCATTAGAGCTGAGATTTGTTTTAATCTTTCAGAAGTATCATGTTCAATTAAATTAGAAAAATCTATACCAGTTAATGAGGCTGCTATAGCTGGAGCCATAAAATATATAAATGACATACGATATGCTTTTTGTAATCCATGAGCATCTTTAAGATTAAACATTCCACCTGTTTTTAAATCATATTTAGATTCTCTTAATATTTCTAAGTTTCTACCAAACATTTCAAACCCATAATGTTGGAACTGACCTAGTATTTTACCTACATTCGTTCTCAATCCTTTAGCTTTTGCATAATCAGCATAATCAAAATGATTCATAACAACCATATTAATAGCAAAATTCTTAGCAAGTTTTCTTCTTGACCTTTCAGACGCAGATCTATTTTCATGCATAGACTCAAATCTTGGATTAGCATCTAACCATCTGTACATCTGTGCAAAAGCAACTTTAAATGTATGTTTACGATTACTGTTCTCTGCTTTGCGATGAAATACACCACTTTTACCTGCTACCCAACTCATAGCCTGCATAGCTTTATCTATTGGAGTTATTTTAGAAAACTTATATTTACCATCTGCTTCATCCCAATACATAGACTTCATATTACTAGCACGCTTCCGACCTATTGATTCTTCTAACATTGGATTTGTTTCTTCGTATCTAAGACCAGCTTTCTTTAGAGCTGATTCAGCAAAAGCTTCAAAAGAATCTATTCCTTTGCCCAATTCTATTTGTTCTAGTATTTCATTTGTTTTCTTAACTTGTACTGGCCCCCACTCAACATAGTCTAATAATCTCTGGAACCAGTTTCTAGCAGCACCTCTTGGGTTTAGTCCCATTTTAGATATAAACTCAAAACCTAACAAAGTTCTTACTATCTTATTAGTTGCTTCAGAACCACCACTGTTACCTTGAGTAGCTGAATGTAAGTCTAATATATATTCTGATATATCATTAGCATATCCCTCGGCTGATTTATTACTTTTCTTATATACTCTTTCAACCATTTGTAATGCATCCATAGAGTGCTTATTCATAAAAGCGTTATAGTTAAAAGAACTTATATTATCCATATATGTTTGAACAACATTTAAAAAGTGTCTATTATATAGGTAATCAGAAGGAGATCTCTTAGAAGTATGCTTAGTAATATATGTATTAGCTTCATCTAGAGCTTCACCCAAAGTTGATTCTGTATTTTTTATATAATTATTACTACTTTTTTGTATCCTATCTAAGTGAGGCATTAATCCATCCATAAAACCTATATTTAAATCTCTTACAAAATGAGGAAAATAGCCAGCTTCATAGTCAGGTAATAACTTCTTTAAAAGATTTTGTTCCATCTCTTGTATTCTAGATGCTTCAGTCCCACTACCTTTTAACTGTGCCCTACTGACAATAGCTGAAACTTGAGCAGTAACAGCATTCTTCATTCTACTATGAAGGTTATCCATTAAAGTAGTATATGCTCTAAGAGCCCTTATAATCGGTTGAGATCTCTCGATTGGCATTTCATTTAATTTTTTACCATCAATTTCAATTTGACCATAATCTTTTTCAGTTAGTTTTATTGTTTTATTTTTACTGATAACTTCTTTTCGTTTGCTCTTACTTAACTTATTAAATCTTTTTTGGTACAATCCAGGCTCATCAGGGTTTTTACTACCAATTTGATTTTCTATTATATTAATTAGATCATCATATATTTTTAATTCAGGATTGCTATTAACATAGGTATCTCTTTGCTTTAAAAGCTTCAATACATTCTCTTCTGACCCAGGTACTCTATTCTTTACATCTGTAAGTGCTTCCCCTATGCTATCTTCAAGTTTCATAAACTCATTATAAGCAGTTTTACCAGTAACAACCCTACCCATCTTTCTCATTATTCCAGAAACACCTAAATATTCTTGTATATTCTGAGATATTTCGTTGAATAATGTTCTATCTTCGTGAGTTGATTCCCTAAAATAAGCACCAGACTCTTGCATTTTATTAAGCAATTTAGAAATAGCAGGATCTCTTTTAGCAAATGTTGATGTAGTGTACATTAACTTAGCAAAGTCATTATCCATTCTTTCACTTCTAATAGCATCACTTAATTCATTCAATCTAGCTTTAAAAGATGCTACCTGACCGGGAGTAACTTCACCGCCTGGTAGAGTAGACAATGTTTTTAAATCCATTCTAAACGATCTTTCTACAAGGCTTAGAGCAGCCTCATATGGATCAGAAAAATAATCTTTAGTTCTCGGATTTTTAACCCAAGAATCTATTTCTTTTGCTAACTTTCTAAAATTTTTAGCTATTAAGCCACAAGCAGGAGAAGCCATTATATAATCTTACAATCTTTTATTATTTGATCAAAAGTTTCTTTTGAATCTGTTTGTTTAACATTATCTTTCATATCATTAGTTACTCTTCTTAAATCAGCTGCATTTTGTATCTGTCTTTGAGTATCAAGAGGTCTTTTCTCTAATGAATTAGACCACGCAGTCTCACCACCCATTAAAACATACACTGGGTTTGATCTTAATGACCTAGCAGCTACATCATTACCAAATGAATCTAATCCTTTTGCAAATACACTTTTAGTAAGCTCTCTCATCTCACCATTTAAACTATTCATAATTGTTATATACTCATAAGGATTGAGTGTTCTATTCGATATCATAACCGACCTCATATCATTCAAAACACTAACATAGCTATCATATTCAGAAGTACTCATACCTTGTAACTCAATTATGCTTTTATAAAAATCATACATATGGTCATTAATAACATCAAAGTTTTGAACAATTTTATCAGTGGTTGATGTCCATCTTATAGCATCATAATCATTTAAGAATGTTCTAAAATCTCTGTGAAAATCAGGTAATGCTAAATCACTTATATTTAATTCAGTCATTGTTCCAGTCGACTCATCCTTTACTCTTATAACAGATCCTTGCTCGTATTTCATATCAATTTTTTTTCTATAAAAATTATTAATATTATGTTCTATCATTTGCAACATTGTTAAAGCTGCCCTAGCATCATTTGTTTTCCCTGCATATTTACCATTTTGAGGATTACCAACTTGAGATAAATATTGTAAACCCCTACTATACCTACCTGTTTTACCATAAGGTGCTTCAACTGGATTGCCATTATGTACACCAACAGCAAACTTGTTATCAACAGGTGACATATATTCCCATAAGAAAGCAAGACCATGACCTTTTTCGTAAATATAATAATCTAATAATTTACCTTCTACCTCATAAAAATCAGACATATCTTTAACATTTTTAAGAAAATCTTTTAATTCTCTAGGTAGAATAGTCCTATTTTGTCCATATTCGTACCATTCTCCCCACTTAGTAAGATTTCCATAGAATCCTTGTCTTAATTTTTTAAGTATCCTTAATCCCTCAGAAGCATCAGTGTTTAAAGATGCAAACCCATAAGCCTTTCTTATATTATGTATAGTACCAAATTGTATAGACCCCCTCATCATATCTTCACTATCTTCAACAGATACTGTTGTCATTTTTTTGAGGTCTAATCCTTTACCAGTCTTTTTAAATTTTTTGGTAATCATTGTACCGAGTTTTTCTTGAAGTGATTCTACTTGGTCATTAATTCCATCAGATATTTTCTTCTTATTTTTATAACTTAGCTTATTATTTCTTTGTGTAGCAGACCATTTTTTCTTCAATGATTGTATCGATGAAGCAAGTCCATTTATATTTTTTAAAGCTTTAGCTGTATTTATAGCATCGTGGTCAAACATTTCCTCAAGTTCTTTAGGAGACATTTCAGATGAATTTCCAAGACTATTATTCCTAGACATTAATTCTATATACCATCCGTCTATTAAACCTGCTATATCACTTGGACTAGTTGTATGTCTATTAAGATTCATAGGATCTTTTTCTCTTAATTGATAGAATGCTCTTTCTAAAATATTTCCTCTTGTACCCCCAGCAATACCTTTAATATTATCTTCTATCGCTGGTGATAATTCAAGTTTAGCATCCCAAATACTTCTTTTAGGAACATGGTATCCTTTTTTAGCTTTTACTGGTTTAAATATATTTTTAAAATACTCATTATCAATCCACTTACCTTCATTCGGTTTGTCCATATTAACATATTGATATCTTAAATTATAAAATATTTTATCAGATGGATTAGAAAAGAAATTAAAGAACCTTTCAGATGCATCCGATATATCTTGATACTTAGCAGGTCTTTGATTGCCATTTTCAAATGTCATATTACCAGAAACATTTAACAATTTATTATATTCAGACAGCATTGTTTTAATAATTGCTTTCTCAGCTGGGTTTAATGGAACATATTCTAATTCTCCATCTGCCCCCTCTCTAACCTTTTTAAATATTTCAACTCTTTTATTAGACAATTCTTCTATATCTGCCCTTGAAGAATTTCTTACATCTTTTATAAAACCTATTTGGTCACGAGTAGTTTCAAGCTTAATAACATTGTCTGTTGGAAATAACAGTTTATCGTTATATGTAGTAATATCTTTCAGTATACTTCCATCAACATCAATAGAAGCATCTATCATTAACTGAGTTTCTAATGCCATTCTTTGATAAAAATTATAGTTGTCATAATCCATTATAATTCTACTTCTACCATCTTGCCAAAGAGTATGAGGAGTCCTACCAAACTCTTTATTATAAGCTTTACTAACAGAATCTGTTGTTGATTGAAGTCCTACATGAGAAAGAAAATTTAAACCTCTTGGTATCTTTTGCACTCTACCTATACTTTTAGAAAATACACTTCCATTAGCCCATATTCTTTCCATATTTGAATATCTTGTAGAAGCATCTAATGAAAAATCATGAGCTATATATTCATTAAATTTTGTTGGATCTACACCTTGTACAAAATGAGCAGAAGATCTTTCGATATGATCATACATAGACTTCCTATGAGCAAAAAAGTAATCTGCTTTATCATAATCATAATCACCTTCATAAACATTAACAACATCAAATGGATTAATTATCTGAGAGTTACCATGTCTTTGTTTTAAGAACCCTTTTAAACTTAAAATAGTCATATCATTAGGTCTTGTTCTTGGGTTACGCCTAGCAACTATACCTATTTGTATGTTTTCTTTCTTTGCTTTATTATATTGATTAAGCCTCTCCCAAAGCTTTCCTAATGTAATATCGGAATCTATTAAGAAATCATATTTATTTTTAGTCCAATCTTTAGGTGCTTCAAAAAATCCAGTACCATCTTTTTCTACAAAATCTTTTAAACTTTGAACTTCCTGACCATGTTTACCTCTAGTAATTTTTATTTCATAATCATTTTCTTTTAACCTAGATAAAAGTGATTCAGCTTCATAAGAAGGTAAAAGAATCTCACCCCTAGATTGGAATCTTCCATCCCTATCAACAAGAGTAGGTCTTAAATCTCTTCCAAAACCAGATACTTCTTGCA
>TARA_R110000824_G_scaffold36852_2_pt1 | contig 12742 bp, 18 predicted proteins | sample TARA_R110000824 | Tara Oceans TARA_R110000824 (sample SAMEA4397747) | marine metagenome | biome: Polar Biome; feature: [MES] marine water layer (ENVO:01000295) within the mesopelagic zone...; material: water (ENVO:00002006), including particulate matter (ENVO:01000060) such as...... | reverse complement strand
TAGCTACCGTACCACTCAGACATAGCGAGAGAGTTCAGGTTGTTTTCAAACTCAGAGGTCTGAGTGTACAGAACCTCCTCGAAGTGGCGATCTGTCGTTACATCGTAGATGCGAACAAAGAAGTTAATGGACCACTGGGCATTTGATTCTTCCGCACCAATAGAAGAGGTCGAAACCCTCCCGTAAAAGACAGAGAGAACCTGAACAGTATCAAAGGGAGTCTCGAAGGTGGCAGTCCCTAGATGCTCCGTATAGCCATAAGCTGGGGCAGAACCAACTGGCGGATCCTCATCCAGATTAAGACCGAGGGTGGTATCTAACTGGGCAACCTGGCCGAAACCTGCTCGAACAGCTGCGCCGTCACCCTCATTCCATAGATTCTGGGACCACTCGCCGCGGGTGAACCCAACAGCTTCAGTTCTTTCCTGTCCAGCGAACAGCTCTACCAGATTCCCGATCTGAGCCATGGTACATCCTAGTAGTTATAGTCTGCAGACAGAACATGCTGAGAAGCTGTTTGGTGACGCCCCTCGGTAAGATAGCGCTCTAGCTCGCGCCTTCTGAGACCAAGCTGGGCGTTTACTTCAGCAGAAGCAGCGCCATCCCTGATGGCATAGTACTGCAGAGCCAGTAAGACGATGATGACATGGAAGGCATCTAGGTCATCAATATACTTCGCACTAGTCGCACCAACAAACACATTTGAGTAGTCGAAGACAGGATCGTACTCAAGTCGGTAGCTTCCAGATGAAGCACCACCGAAGACAATAGAGTTACCTTTAAGGCAGTAACCAAAGACAGGGACATCCTGTTCATTTGGAGCAGGTGTCAGATATTCGATAACCGTATCAGAGGCTTCAGTATCAATACGAGCTACTCGAATAAGGCGATCCATCTTTGTGGGTCCGATAGCAGCAGCGCCAGCTAGCGGTGGAACCAAGGTGGTCAGATCCTGAGTGTTACTCGTGATCGTAAATGTCTTACTTGTTAAATAGATCCCAGGGTCAATCGCATTAACAATGTTACGATACTCGCGGTGTCCCTGAATAAGATATTCCTGAACCTGTGCATCCGTCAGGAAGGTATTGTCAGATTCATCCGCAAAGGATCGAAACATCAAAAAGACATCACCACCAAGCATCAGCCTGTGCCTCCCATGCTGACACGAGCTACACCCTGTTCAGGATTAGGCTGACCATCTGCTAGGTGCTGACGATCTGAAACACTGTCATAAGCCTCGGAAATCTGCTTCTGATTGGCCACAGAACTAGATGCTGCCATGCCGGCAACAGCCCCACCCTCAGACTTGTACTGACGCGGGAAGACTGTCCGCTGCATCATAGCACCAGTTGTTGCCTCATCAGGCTGACCAAAGGTGGTGACAGCAATCAGGATATCTCGGATATACTGTTGCGTATCAGCATCCAGCTCATAGTAATCACGGGTCTGCATGTAGTCGCTAAAGACCTTCTGGAAGCCCTTCAGGTCATCTGTCGGCATGATTTCGATCTGGTGCCCACGAACAACAGCGTCCAGCATTTGCTTGGCATGAGAGAGAGCACGCATCTTAGCAGTGATGTAGGCATTGCCTGTCTTGAAGTGCAGTTCTTCCAAAGCAACTTCTTGGTTAATAAGACCAAGCTGGAGGAGGTCCATAATCCGCTTATCACGGTCCTGCTTCTCATCCCGAAAGAGAGAGCCTGCCTCCAAGTAAACATCAGCACCAGTAATCAAGTCAGTGCTCATCAGTTCCTTGAAGACAACACGTCCGGTCTCATCGAGAATCCGCATCATGCGTTTCTCGCTATAAAAGCTCTTCATCATGCCGAGGATTATCTTGGCCGAATCTCGGACTACACGTTCGAGGCTATCCTGGGTGACCTGAAGCTGCTGCATGTCCTTGCCGGACAGAGCTTCAATGGCAGCACCAGACTCAATCCCAATAGCTCTCTTACCCAAGGAGGTACTGTGGATGCCCGCTACATCGAGCATCTCAGCAGAAAGCTGCTTAATGTTATCCACAACGTACTTGGGAATAGGTGCAGCCGGGACCTGTGTGGGAGCAGGTCCTGAGTTAGAGTTGTACATTACCTTCTCACCGGGGCGAGAGGTAGAAAGAGCATTCTTAGAAATGCCTGCTGTCTTAGGAACAAGCCACTTGGGATTGCCCATTAGCTCAGCGTTCTCAATGATCTGGCCTCGGCCACGATTATAAAGGATCTGAAGCTCTAGGAGGGGCTCAAGTAGCCCAACTCCCCACAGCCTTCCTGGCATGTGAGTGTAGTTGATGAACTGCACCGGCATGAGACCGCCCGGCCATCTGCCCTTGTACAGCCACCTATCGCCCAGAAGAATCCCTGTGTAGCCATCCTTGTGATAGACCTCAAAGATTTCTAGGCGATCCTTTAGGTCGAAACCCTGAGTCGCTGATACCGACTTCTGCATTTGGGATACGTTAGTAATGAGTTCCGATTTAGCAGAAGCAATGTAATCTTTGAATTCAGGATAAGATCTCTGAAGATCCTTCTTGTGAACGATGTGGCGTATGGCGCACCAGCGTGACTCTTCCACACTAATGGCACCGGGCTCAAAGAAGAGGTCATAGGGACTAATAGCCCTTGTCTTGACGGTCTCGTCGTCTGGATCATAGAAGGTATGGAGCGCAGTATTGCCGGTGATTAGAAGCCACTCAAGCGCAGTAACGAGAACATCCTTCATGCCCTCACTATGCCAGTACCACTTCAGGGCTGTTTCGCATGCCTGTGCCTTGATGATGTCCTCAACAGAGTCACCAGCAGGAAGCACTGTCATACTGGGGTAGGCCATCGAAAGACGAGCCAGCATGTTCCGGTAGATATTTAGTATCATGTTGATCGTTACGCGCTGCCGCCCAGGACGCGCGCGTTCGCCAACATAGTGCTTGAGAGAACGATCATACTTCAGGTGCTGCTTGCCCTGAAGAAACATGGAACACATGTCCCAGATACGAAGGAAGGGGAGCTTGATGCTATTGGAATCCCGAATAGACTTCTCGTAGTAACTAGCCTTAAGCGGGAACTCTTCCTCAACCTCGATTACGACTTCAACCACTGGTAGCTGCCTTTTTAAGTGCTTCTTTAGCTAAGCGTTTCCTTGTTTCACTCGCGCTTTCCCAGCCTTCCTTAAGTGCCAGGGCTTCGGCTGGAACATTGGGCGTTCCCTTCCTCTCGCTTCCCTCCCAGGCACCGAGGACACCACCGATCACAGCTCCGGGGGCACCCCCCAGTTTATAGCCAGTGATAGCACCTTTAGCGCCACCGATAGCCATGCCAGGGACGGAAACCCCCTCGCGGGACTTAGCCGCCTTGCGCTTTAGCTCCTCATCGCTGACACGCCGGCTACTGTCCGCAGCAAAGATACTCGGGTTCATGTAGCCTCCATCCGGCTATCCCCCCCCCTAAAGGGGGGGATAAGCCGGGAGCGAACACCTATTAGAAGGTGATGGCGCCCAGAACAGCACAACGATTCGGTTCCTTGCAAACCAGATCGTAGTACCAGCGAACGAAACCTTCCCACTCATCCTTATTCGTAAGGCGAGAGAGAACATTGCCGTCCAAGTTGGCCATGCCAAAGGCCTGAAGCTCAGTGATCGTCCACACCTTAGTGTTGAGGAAGATCGCCAAGCCCTTACCGCAGTGACGAGAGACCTTAACCGGGATATTCGAGAAAGAATATCCGGTAAAGCCAGGGTCACCCTTGCCTGGAGCATCCAAGACATTGCGCTGCAGGTTCGTTGCAACCGCAGTAAATGCCAACTGATTGGCGTACTGCTGACGCATCGTCGGGTGCATATAGATGCAATCGGGATTATCGCCACCTGCGACCATAATCTCATCAAGCATCTTCTGCATCAGACTGAAGTCCAGAGGCACAGCCGCTGCGGCAACACCACCTGCAGCAGTTGTCGATGCGTACATACTAGCAGCACGCAACTCATGGTTGCCACCCTCAAGAGGCTTAGCCGTACTGGCCTGAGCCACACCGGGATTACCGACCAAGTTACGGTCTACACTAAAGTGGGTCTGGAGACCCAAGTTACCGTAAAGACCATTCTGCTCGGCACCAATAACACTGGAAATGTTCGCAGTAGCAACGGCATTCGGCACATAGGTATTGGCCGGATTAGCACCGCTGGTTGTCACAACAACCATCGCAAGCGTATTGTCCAAGAGTGCGGCATTGTGAGGAAAGCCAGGACCAGCACCAGTACCGCGAAGATACAAGTCGCTATCATTACCACCGATATCATTGCTCTTCAGGTTAATGATATGGTCAGCAGTACCATCAGTAAGAGGACTGGTCGTAATGCCAGAGGTTGCTGCACCATTCAGATTGATAGCCGACACATAGAGATCCAAGCGGATCACATCGACAGCAAGCTTATCAGCAACACCGGCACCCGTAAGAGCCCGAGCAGTTGTCTGATACTGCTTAAGAACGTCCTTGTTGCCAGAGAAGTTGAAATCCTGAGCGGCGACACCGCCGACACAGGTATCGTGCTTCTCCCAGATGAAGCCGACAGCGCCGGCTCCCGTGAACATTGCCTGATTGGCCTTCACCTTCACGTCCGTGACCAAGCCGTCCATCTCCGTCTGCACATAGGTAGCGAAGCTGTTGGCCGTGGTCTTGGCGCTGGCGATAGCAGGACCGGTCAGAGAGAAGCGCCCGTAAAGGTACTTCGCGGTAATCTGCAGGTCCACATGACTCTGCTTACCGGCAGTGGGGAGATCCCCGCCTTCAGAAGCGTACTGAACGCCACTGTTACGACCGATATGCACAGGAATGATAACCCGGCGACCCTGCCAATCAAGGGTAGTTTTAGTAAAAAGCTGAACCATCTCTAACTGACTGTTCAGCGCGTCGATGATCGGACCCTCATAAAATTCTTTGAGGATCGGATCGAGATCAGAAATGCTTACTGAAGCCATGACTGAGTATTTCCTTAATCTTTAAGTGCCGCTAGTAACGCCTCCCGAGCATCTGTCATCGTAAGAGCTTTCCCTAGCTCACGCTTGGGAGCCCCTCTACCCGAAGATGTATCGGGACGCTTAGCCGCACTTTGTTTATGTTTTGCACTATCTGAAACGTAGCTAGCGATAGCAGCTTCTTCAATACTAGAAACAAACTCCGTGTAATCACGTGCTGCCTGCTCTGCTGAAACTCGGCCATCATTGGCAATTGCCTGATAAATAGCATTCGGTGGAACATGGGGATATTGACTCACGGCACCCTGAACTTCGTGTTCTAATTGGCGCTCTGCTTGATTATCGGCAACGTTTTGAACATTGCCCTCAAGAGCACGCAAACGACGCTCAACAACATCATCAGGATCACTATAATCTCGACCATCACTGCCCAGGTCTCCGACTAATTCAGCCCACGGGTCTTCCTCTTGACGAGGTTGTCTCGGTGGCTCCCTGTGTGCTTGAGGTTGGCGCTGCGCCTCTTCTCTCGCATACAGAAGTTCTTCCTCTAGTTGCTGCACATGGCTCTTATAGTGGTTGCGAGCCTCAATCACGTCACGGAACCTGTTATAAGGTACCTGATGTGGGTGATCCTCCTCGTCTCCACTTTCCCCTGGTTCTTCCTCAGCTACTTCCTCCTCTGGAGCCTCAGCCTCAACTGGTTCCGAAGCCGGTATCTCGGTTTCTTCGCGAGGCTCTTCTCCAGAGACAGCATTAGCAAATGCCGCACTCTGCTCACTACTTAATACGCTCATGTCATTTCTCCTACAAGGCTATCGGGCCAGGACCGTCATGGAAAATCCGAATACATAGCGTCCGTCACCTTTTCGCCGCTATCGGGGGCGAACTCCGAATCATCTTGTTTAGACCACTGCTTCCCAGTGGCTCTTTCCCACTCAAGCATACCTGCCATATCTCGTGGCTGGTACTGTTTCAAGATTTCTTCTTCAAGGTCTACTATCTGATCTAAGCCCATTAATGCAAACCCTGTTGCCATGACCATATCATCGTGCTGACCAGCAGAAGCCTGTGGTTTTCCGCGTGAACCATACTGGAATCGGTTCGCTTCACACTTGAAACGGTCGCAACTCACACTCAGCCACTTCCGAGTAATGTACTCATAGAGACGAGCAACCAGTATTGGCCGAGTCTTGACGGAAGTCGTGTACCCAACCTTGTTGTGCCACTTGTTAAGTATCTTATCGAAGGAGGTACTGCGGTAAAGCATTGGATAACCGTCAGCCATAGCCGCTTCAGCTATGCTCATGCCGTAACTATTCACCTCAACAACCATTAAAGCCTTGTATCGCTTCGCATAGTGGAGAGCCTTCTTGGCAAAGAGCGACGGAGGTATCCGCTCGTAGAAAGAAGCCACCATCTGAATGTCTTTATGCTCATGGCGCGTCACATCCAGGATCATGAAGGCACTATAGTCCCCACCAGGGGAGCCAGATGCAGTATCAACGCCCATTACATAGATACGCATCGGCTTCGGGGCAAAATACTCCTTATACCCCTCTTTATAGCTAGTAATGGCGTACTGCTCGGGGAAAAAGCGCTGTCCCGTGACGATAAAGGCCATTTCGGCAGTGGCTGGGTACTCCTGATTGAAGATATTCCAGTTATTGCCGCACTTGGTACGCAATGTACGCACCATCCAGTTGAATCGGCGCTCATCCAGCTTCTGTTCGTAGCTGTATTCCAGCTCCTCCTCAGAAGGATCATCAAAATAAGGCTCATTGAGGATATAATCCCTATCCATTTGCCAACCCATGAACATCTTCCGGAAGCCGTTTTCCTGAGTCCAGAGATCATAGGCTTCGTTCATGCCATTGGCAGTAGACTCCAGTACGATAATCGCATCTTCAGTCGCAGTCTGGAATAAAGAAGCAATCGCTAGCTCCATATTACCCCAGAAAGCATACTCAGAAGCATGAATGCGTTGATAAGTGCCACCACGAAAGCTCTGCGTAGATGCTGAACCAACCTTGATTCCGCTGCCTGTAACGAACTTGATTTCATTTTCTCTAGACTTCGTGGTCTCTAGCTTTAGGAACTCGGGCAGATTCGCATAGAAGCGACGGTAGATCTCAAAGATACGTTTAACTGCCTCATCCGTGTGAGCAACAACCGCAACACTCATGTGCGAGTGGAACAAAGCATCCCAGAAAAAGTAGGCAGCTATACCCGTCGTGCTTCCTAGCTGCCGGGCCTTCAGCAACATCAGGTGCCGATTGCTAGCGAAAGACCGGACCATCCCCTTCTGGGCGTCATTGAGATGCAGGGGGGCAAGCCTCGAATCCTTGGTGACAACCTTGAGATACTTGCGGCTAAAGTACTCAAAGTCGTTTTTGCAGCGCTTAATCTCTTTACGGAGATCCACTAGATAGGCGTCCTAAGCACAGAACTGATATGAGCATAGTGAGTACGCATCTCAGAAAGTCCCTCTTTCACAAAGCCCTCCAAGTCCTGCATCTCTTTCTCAAGAACGTCTAGCTTGTTGCCTAGCTTCTGCAGCATCTCTAGTCGTTCCTCATCGTACTTACGCACCACAGAGTCGTAACGATCACGAACAGCAGCTTCACGCTTGTTACACTCATCTACTTGCTCTTTCAGTTGGGCCTGGAAGGAGGCAATCATCTCCTCCTGGCGGTTGTTCCCCCGAATATAGAGCCAGAAGATAGCGCCAGAGGCTATCCCCAATGCTCCAAAGTCAGTAAGAGCATTGAGAATCTCTGGTGGCATGGCCTACTTTCGGTTGTTGCGAACTTCCTGAACGCCCGCACGGATACTCTTACAGGTCCGCCCAACCTCCATGCAAGCTTTCCTCAAACGCTTGCCTGCAGCGTCATTGCCGCTGTCAAACTTGGCCGCGTCAACCGCCGCATTCTCCACAATCTCGCTGATCCGAGCAATCTGATCTTCAATTCTCATCGTACTTCTCCTCGATACGAAGAGCTTTGCGCTCTGACGTATCTTCCATGGTTTGAAGAACCTCGTAAATAGCAGTCGCCTTCGAAGTCTTCTTGTTATCAAGGCCCCATGCCTTGTTCTGTATCATCTGAATGTTCCGGGCTATCTCACTGCCAACCTTGATGACAAGCATTTGCTTGAAAGGATCCTCGTTGGGGTAGGCTGCAGCTCTGCTCATGGCCTCACCTAGCATCTCAGAGAGCATCCTACTAGCGCCCTTCTGCTCCCGAAGAACCTTCTGGATCTCCGCCTCAGCATCTGAACCAGCGTTTTCTACATGCGACCTTATGGTCCGACGAGCACGGTCCAGTACCACCTCAACAGACGCCTCAGGGTCGCGGTCCCATTGCTCACGCAACTTCCACCTATGAATCGTTCGCTGTGCAATCCCATGCTTCTTCGATAACTCGGATATCTGGGACCCCGACTCCCACTCCGCTCGCACTACTGCCATCAGGTCCCGATTCACTGATCCCCTCGGACCCTTCTTCAGTCGACGGTTCAGTGGGATCAGACCCTCCGGGTCCGTTGTCGCCGCTTCGATGATGGCGTCCGTGGATACCTTTAGTCCCTTCGGATGCCGGCTCTTCCGCCGATAGCCCTCCTTCTTCGTCATGCTGTCCCTTCGTTGAGAGATACTCTCTAACTTTTCTAGGTGTCTCTTCAGACAGAATCAAATGGCTATCCTGAAGCCACATCGTCAGAAGCGCTAAGAACCCCTTCATGCTTGAGCGGTCATCGGCCTTAACGTCTAACTCAATAACAGACTTATAGAAGCTGCGGAGACGCTTTACAAAGTAACGATGCTTCTTATTCAACGAAGCCATTGAATGGTACTGCGTTACATCAACGACGATGCTGGTCTCCTCCATCGTCACAATCCATGTGGCAACGACGTTCTCCTCCTGGGTCAGCTTGGTACGATGCCACTCCCAGCAGCAGTCGAGGCTGGCTTTCACCTGGGTGAGAAGCTCAGCGAATAACCCCTCTAGCATGTTGGATCCAAGGACAGGACGGATCTTCTTAACCTTCTTGTCAGGCACGACAGCACTCCTTTAGGGGTTTTTTGTTACGCAGGAAATCGCACATATTCCCCGTTGCAACAAGTTGCAACAGGAGGAATTGGTTGTGTCAATATGCAGGGATATTTCTTTTTGTGGGAAGGGGCTCCAAAGTAAGCCCCAATTCCGGGGACCGGAGGTTTACCAATGGTTGGTAAGTCTAGTTCTTTTCTCTCAGACTTCATGGAGTCTGGTGAGGTTCGTCAGGTGTGGCCGGTGGCCATGCCCAAGTGTGACGGTGGTACGTGTTACCGTCGTGACGGTAAGCGTGGTGTCATCCTATGCGTCGAGGACGAGGATGGTACGTTCGGTGAGGTGTTCCTGAGCGGAACGCCTTTGACTGTGGCTAATGCGGAGTTTACTCCGGATGAGCCTGTCGAGGTTACCCTGAAGGGGCAGCCTGGATACTTGATTCTACACAAGTAGAATCGGAAGAGAAGCAGACGCAAGTCTGCTTTTCTTTTGTCTTTTCTCATTGTCTCTTTTGACTGTGACTAATGAGCCCTGCTGTGACCAATGAGCCCTGCTGTCACTGTCACCTGTGTTTAGTACAGCCATGCAGAGGGAAGAGAAGTGACTGCCTTAGTCAGCCTACGCAGGCTCCGGCGGTAGGGCAGCCCGAACAAGTTCGGCGGGCGCTGCCCCACCAAAGGCTAAAGCTTCAAACAGAAAGGAAAGAGCTGATGCAAGTCACTACTGAGATGATCTACGAGGATGAGTTCAAGGAACTCGAAGGGCATCTTGATGTCCACAACAAGTCAGGATGGGTTGTTGAGTTTGTCGGACGCACTGACGTGGCGATGAACGAGGAGATTGACCCACATGTCTGCTCTCATTGCCGTAACACGGTGCTTGATGATGAGACTGGCTATCACCGGATTGTGCGTGAGCTTCTCAATAAGCAGAAGTACCGGAAGGCTAAGCGCAGAGAGATGGAAGGTAACTGGCCCTACTGGATTGAGACGAGCAAGAGTAACCGCAAGTACCTGTGCCACGAGGTGCACATGAATACCTGTAACGACTGTAAGCTGAGGAAGTTCGGTCGTGAGTACCAGGACGTGGTCCTATCTCCTGATGAGATCACAACTGTAAGGAATCAGATAGCTGAGGACCAACGCAGTACAGCTGGTAACTATGAGCACTCACCTGAACCACAAGAGAACTGGTCTAATCTCCAGCAACTGAGGTTCGAGCAACCACGCTTCACTTACACTGCACCGAGTGACCAATGGACAATGCCTTTCCACTCACGTGGACACATGCTGGACCCCGAACCTCGCTCTTACTTACAGCATCTTAACTTTCACTGGATGAGTTAAATACACCAGCCTGAGTACGCTGTTAAGAACTGCTCACCTCTGGAGAATGTCATGAGATACAAAGTTGTAATCAATAACGCTTACGGTGGCTTCGATCTCAGTGAGAAGGCTATCGCTATGATCGCTGAGAAGAAGGGCATCAGTGTAGAGAAGGCTGAGAAGCTAGGTCGTGACTGGAGTTGTATTGGATGGGGTGGCTTAGACGAAGGGATGCTACCTCGTCATGATCCTGACCTTGTCTCTACTGTGGAGACTCTGCGCATTGATGCGAGCGAGAGCGGTGACGAAGACATCATCGTCGTTGAGATCTCCACTAACAGGTACCGCATCACTGAGTACGATGGTGCGGAGGGTGTGCAGACACCTGACAGCATGGACTGGACTGTCATTGAGGAAGCTACTTAGTTACTTAAGTAACAGCCAGATTTAAGACACATTAACAAGCCCCTCTTCCCTAACCCCTATAGGGGGTTAGGGGAGAGGGGCGCTTTGTCTCAAGGAGTAAAGACAATGCTTAGGATCGAGGCACTACTGACTGTCGTCTTCCCTGTTCTTCAGGAGGGCGTACTCTACAAGAAGGAAGCAGACGTTGTTCTCTCGGAGACTATCACTGCAATCAATGAGTTCCTTACGCTCGAAGGTGATGATGAAATCTTTCCCGAAGAAGCCATCGAGATGCTGGCTAAGGAACTCATCATCTCTTTCTGTCAATGGATGAAGGAGGACTTGAAGACACGTGAAGGTCCTCAGTTTGTAACTCTGGACCTCTTCTCTCTGGGTGGGTACGGTGCTTCCAGTAATGACGAGATCGTTCACTAGAGGGCAGCATGAGATTCATCTATCGCTTCACCTTCGCTAACCCCGAAGCACATACGAGACTGAGCCCTGCTCAACACACGATTGAGGGGATAGGGAAAGATCCGATAGAAGCATTCGACAATGCTCTTACTGAGGCAGACCTGACTGTCACTGGTATGCAGGCTGACGTAGACTACGAGAGACTAGCCCCAGTAATACAATAGTCCGCCCCTCTGCGCCGTACCTCGCAAGCTCGGCACGCAGAGGCGCAGTCACACCAAAACAACTAAGAGATAGGCAGTATCTGAACTGTCACAGGGAGAGTGTATGTCTATAAGCGATGATGAAGTTGAGCACTTGTATCAGGTAGTAACGCATGAAGAGGGTAACATCGAACGTGCATTAGATCTGATTGAACATGAACGTCTAGATGCTGACGCACTAGCACACACAAGGGGGTATGTAACTGTGAGTAGAGATTGGAATGAGGAAGAACGAAGAGAGCCACCGCTTGATGACCGCATGTCTTATGTCGGTGTGACCAAGGCACCACGTGCTATAGGCAGAGCTAATCGAGGTATCTTAGTTCAGGTCTTTGGACATGACGGTTATACCTGTCGCAAGCCAGCATTCCTGTGCTCTGAGAGATCCGTAACACTTGAGGTAAGCATTGATGAAGCCAGGAAGATGGCTCAAGAGCTTACTGAATTCCTAGCTCTCCATCATGGAGAAGAAAAAGAGGAGGCATCATAATGCCTAACGATACGAAGCACGTGAAGATGACACGTGTTGATCGCAAGATGAAGCGTCAGGCTCAAGCTATTAAGCGTGCAGTCCAGCGTGCCCATCGTACCATCAATGAGCAGATCTCAAGGCTCGATACCCTGTTGGGTAAGGGCAAGGGAGCTAAGCGAGAAAGAGATAAGCTTAAGAAGCTGATCGCCATGAAGAAGGGAGGGAGCAATGATTCTAAAACTTGATGACCGAGACTACCAACTCTTATCTATTATCGATGATCGCTTCGAAGCTGTAGCAGCTAAGGCGGCTGACGATAACCTGACATTGAGTGGGACTGTTAAGAGCCTGACTCATAAGATCATGCTGTTGGAGAAGTCCTTAGTAGCTACTGAGGAAAGGCTTCATGACCTCAATGAAGAGATTACCTTCAAGCATGAGAAGGCTATGCATAACCTAACTCATTACAGCCAGCGAGTAGGCAAGCTTGAAGCAGACGATCGCACTCATGGTTCCATCGCAATTAAGAATCTGATCGAGCGGGTAGCTGAGCTTGAAGGGGTGCACGGTACCAAGTGCATCCGTCCTGAGTGCGGCAGTATCAATGACGGTGTTGACGGCAAGTGCCTGTACCACAGCCAGGATGATCTGGAGGCAGTCGAATGATCGGACTAATCATACGCTTCAGGGACAAAATAGAGATGGATGAATGGATTGATGAAAGCAATCTTATCGGGGATTGGGACTCGGGTGGTCCTACCAAATACGACCCACCTCTTCAGGCACGACCTATGGATTCCAGTGACCCGAAGGAACTGTACGTCCTGAACAGGGGAAGGGATGGTGACTGGGG
>TARA_R110000824_G_scaffold1626_6_pt1 | contig 12742 bp, 13 predicted proteins | sample TARA_R110000824 | Tara Oceans TARA_R110000824 (sample SAMEA4397747) | marine metagenome | biome: Polar Biome; feature: [MES] marine water layer (ENVO:01000295) within the mesopelagic zone...; material: water (ENVO:00002006), including particulate matter (ENVO:01000060) such as...... | reverse complement strand
CTCTGCTCTGCTCTGCTCCCTGCTCTGCTCTGCTCCCTGCTCCCTGCCCCGACCTGGCACAACTCCCCGCGAATTTGGAGATATTTTCGGGCACCTATTCCCCACGTTTTGCCGATCCTCCCAAATTTTTCCCAGATTGTTTGAGGCCGGGGGAAGCGATCCTAGCCCCTCCAGAATCAGCAGGCCCCCCGCCACCGGCCCTCAGAATGGCCGCCGGTGAGCCGCTACCGAGCTCCCAGACCCCGGTCCGATTTGGGCCGGGCGGTGGCCCGGTTTGGGCCGGGAAGTCGCATTTGGCATTTCGGGGCCGTTTGGGCCGCCCCGGCGGCGTCAAAACCGCTCGAGCCCCGACGAGCTCACCTCAAATTGGGGTTCCTATAGAAATTTGTCACCGGGCGCGTGCGCGTGCGCGTGTATGTATATATAGGGGTTATCCGATCTGTCGCGCTCCAGGAAATTTTTTTTTTGCACGAAAAAACCTGCCACGAAAAAATCCTAGGAAGAAATCCTGCCACGAAAAAACCTGCACGAAAAAACCTGCCACAAAAAAACCCTAGGAAGAAATCCTGCCACGAAAAAACCTGCACGAAAAAACCTCCAAGAAAAAGTCCTGGGAAGAAATCCTGCCACGAAAAAACCCCTGCAAAAAACCTCCTGCGAAAAAAACCTGGGGAGAAATCCTGCCCAAAAACCCCCGACCTGAAAAATCCCCAGCAAAAAAACCTCCAGAAAAAGCCTGCCGAGAAAAACCGCACCCCCGAAAACTGCGGCAAAATATCGCACCAAAGCCCCGACCTGGCCCAAAAACCGCCCGATGTTACATTTCCAGCTCGTTTCTGCCAGCCCTAATGTTACACGATATCGACATCCCAGGCCCCCAGGGGCCACTTTAGGTCAATGTTACGCCATTACCTCATAGGGCTAGTTTGAGTGTTTTCAAAAACAAGCGCTGGCTTTTGGTGTAACATCTGTAACACAGACAGACACCCTCCATAAACCCACCACATACAAGGACTTACAACGCTTTTCATGTAACATTAGCTCGTGTAACACGGTGTAACATCTGTAACAGGCCAAATTAGCTCAAATTCAACGATTTTAGGTATTGACATCTCACCATCTCTATACCTGAGTTTCGAATTTCTAACATTCCTCCGCGAGGGAGTTTCTGCTTGCATGATAGATGTCGAAATCTGTACAAAGAGACTATGGATCAGCATCACCTCCTCGGCCATCTCGGAGATAGCTCCGGCCCGTGGATCGACACCCCCCTCGAGCCCAAGTGTCGCATCTACCAACTGCACGGCCCGCCAGGTTGCGGCAAGACCACGGCGTTAGCCACTCGCTGGATCCCACGGGCCGTGGAGCTCTACGGCACTGACGGGGTGGCCGTTTGCTCGCTCACGCGGTCGGCAGCCCATGAGATTGCGTCTCGAGGACTCCAAGTGGACCCTGAAAACGTCGGTACGCTCCACGCGCTGGCTTTCCGTGCCCTTGGACGCCCCCCGATGACGGTTTCCCGTATCGCGGACTGGAATTCCAGGGCCGACGCGGACCATCAGCTTTCCTTGGGTGCTGCCCCGCCTGATTCCGAGGTGTCAACCGACTCGGCTCCGAGCAAGCTAGAGGGCGACGCTCTCCAGTCCTCGGTCGAGCTTTTGCGCCACTGTCTGCGCCCCTTCGACTCGTGGCCTGCAGCCGAGCGTGACTGGTACACCCTTTTCCGTTCATGGAAGCTGGAGAACAACCTTCTGGACTTCTGCGACCTGATCGCCTCGGCCTGTGAGTTTACGACTGGCCCCAAGAACGCGCCCCATGCCCTAATCGTTGACGAGGCCCAGGATCTATCCTCCCTTGAACACCGCCTGGTCGCCCACTGGGCTGATTCCTGCGAGATGTTGGTTTTGGCTGGCGACGGTGACCAGTCCATCTACTCTTGGCGCGGCGCCGATGCCCAGGCGTTCTCGCAGAACAAGCATGTCAGGCCCGAGGACCAGCGTGAGCTAACCCAGTCCTACCGCGTCCCTCGCAGCGTCGTAAACTATGCCCAGGACTGGATTGCCCAGCACACGGCTCCCCGTAGGGCTGTCACCTACTTGCCCCGTGTCGATAAGGCTGGCACCCCTGTCCCGGGGGAACTGTCGTTCGAGCCTTCCCTGACTTTGCGTGGCGGCGCCCATCAACTGGTGGCTGAGATCTCCGAGCGTACAGACACGGGCAACGCCATGCTCCTCGCGTCCTGCGGCTACCTTCTCAACACCACGATTGCCGTGTTACGTCGGTCGGGTATTCCCTTCTTCAACCCTTTCCGTCCCGACTTCGCGCCCTGGAATCCTCTCCGTGGTGGAGCATCCCGTCTCCTATCCTTCCTCAGCCCCGCCCTCCCAGACCGCCCCAGCAGCCCCTCTAACGCCTCCGACCAAAAAGGTGAGTACCCGGGCACGGAAACCTCAAACGCCAACACAGGCCCGCTCACAGCCCCCTCATGGTCCTGGCACGATCTAGCCCGGTGGGTCGGCCCTCTACACGCCGATCCCTTGATCCTCAAGCGTGGAGCTAAGACCTTGGTCACTGAGCGTGGAAAGGAGGACCGCGACCGTCTGCTCCTGAGTGACATCGAGTTGCGGATGGTCTTCACGGATGATGGTCTGGCTGCTGCTCGTGAGCATCTGGTGTCGGGTGACTTCCAGGCGGCGGTTCGGTGGTACTTACCCTTAGTGCGTTCTTCGATGCGTCGGACCTTTGCCTATGCGGAGGCGGTGATCGAGAACCCTGACTTTGGGATCGGTGGTCTTCTTGACGAGCCACCCTTGGTTGTGGGAACGATTCACAGTGTCAAGGGTGCCGCAGCGGACACGGTATTCCTGGCGCCGGACCTCTCAATGGCGGGTTATCGTCAGTGGCTGGACGATGGATCCCCTGAGCAGGATGAAATGGTACGTCTTTTTTATGTGGGTATGACTAGATGTCGAGATACACTTGTGCTATTGGGGCCTAGCTCGATGGCCCGCGTGTCGTGGCCCGACCAGGAGTCCAACTAAACATGAGTCCAAAGAAAAAACGAGATCGTCGGCGCGGCAGCAGGCCAATGAACCGTCCTCTTGGACCGAGGTCTTTGTACGCGGAGGGTTGGGACGGTGACCTCCCGCCGGGAGTGTCGGATGCTTACTACCACCGAGACCCTGACGAACTTCACCGTCTGGCCCGTCACCTCCGAGAGTCTTCGGTCCCTGGATCCTTAGAGTCTTCGGCTCTCGTTCATGTCCTCGCCTTCGCCTTAGCGACCTTGATTGTGCAGGACGGTAGGTTGAGCAGACTGCCCAGCCTTAGCGTCGCAACGGGGATGCCTCGCGCCCCGAAATATGGTTCGCCCTCCATTAACTCTGGGATCAAGGAGTGCCGCAACCCTGGTGAGGAAGACTCCCTATGAGTGGTCCTCAATTATTTGTTGGCGTTGACCCTGGCAAGAGCGGTGCCTTGGTTGCGTTGGATGCTGGCGGTGCGTGGGTTAGCTCTATGCCGATGCCGGTCGCGGGGACTGGCAGCAGCGCTCGAGTTCAGGCATGGGCCGTGTGTGATTGGCTTCGATCCTTAGCTCCTGAAAACAAGACTGCATGGGCTCTCTCGAATGTCACTGCTGTAATCGAGAAAGTCCATTCAATGCCCGCGCAGGGTATGGTTAGCACCTTTTCGTTCGGCCATGCAACTGGTGCAGTGTATGGTGCGCTGTCGGCTGCTGGCGTTCGCATCCTTGAGGTGTCGCCCAGGGACTGGCAAGTATATGGGCTTCGAGGCAAGCCTAAGGGAACACGGGTCCAGCTCAAAGCGACCGTGGTGCAAGTGTGCTACGAGCGTTGGCCTGAGTCTCGTGAAGCGTTGACGCAACGCGGTGGAAAGATCCGTAGGGAGTCGGGCACTGCCGACGCGGCGTTGATTGCATTGTGGGGATTAGGTCAGCATCAAAAGGTAGTGCATAGCACGGAGACAACATGAGCCCGAAAAAGAAAACACCCCCGCCTCTTGCTGCCTGGTTATCCGAGGTTGCTATCAGCGCAGGAGCCAAGCGTACCTGTGTCATCTGTCGCGACCACGGGCCGGAAACCGAGGCGGGCAAGGCGGTGGCCGAGTTCCTGACCCTTGGCACCGACGAGCGTCATGGCGTGAGCTTCACAACATTCGTGCGTGAGTTCCTGCTGGGCAGACTGGGGATGCACCACACCGCGCAGACCTGGATTTCGCATATCACCCGCTGTCTAGGCAGAGGGGACCAACTATAGATAGACCAACAGACTCTCCGGGGGGGTAGTTTCATGGCATCAAGAAAGAAGAAGACCGCAGCGCATAGCGTTGGCGGTCATGTGGCCGAGTCAGCAGAGCTGGAGTCTTTGCGGCGTGAGGTCCGCAGCCTGAAGCGTAAGCTTCGGGGCAATGCTGGCGGCACGGCCAGGATCATGGCGGCAGTGGCCGAGGCGATGAAGGACCAGAAGACCCCGGTCTTGCCGAGGCGTCGAGCGCAGTCCCGCAAGGCCAAGACCGAGGTCGCGGTGCTTCACTTGTCCGACTGGCAGATAGGTAGCAAGACCGAGGACTTCAACACCGAGATCGCTAGGGAGAGGATTCACGATCAGCTACTCCCTCAGGTGCGGCAGATCGTGGAGGCCAGGAGGTGCAGCGCACGGGTGGACGAGCTGGTGATCCTGATCGGCGGCGACAACATCGACGGGTCAGCGATGCGAGCGAACCAACCGTGGGAGGTGGACAGCACGGACATGGAGCAAGCGATCTCGACCTGCCCGACGTTGTTCTCGGAGACGGTCCTCGACATGGCCGAGTTGTTCCCTTTCGTGCGTGTCTATAGCGTTCGAGGAAACCACGGACGGATCGGGCCGCACAACGGCAACGCCAACCCTAAGCGTGTCAACTGGGACACGGTGTCCAGTGAGGTGGCAAGGATGCAACTCGGTGATGTCGTGGACGGTGACCGCGTGACCTGGCACACGGAGGTCGAGGACTTCTATCTGCACATTGACATCGCTGGGGCTGGGCTGCTCCTGATCCACGGCGACCAGTTCCAGGGCGGCGGTGGTTTCGCTGGGGTGCCGGTTGCTTCGATAGTGAAGAAGATCGCCCGCTGGGCTGATGCGATGGAGGAGGACTTCGATGTGCTGATGCTCGGGCACTACCACAACCCAACGACTCTGACCGTGGGCTCGCGGTCGTGCTATGTGAATGGGACGCTCAAGTCCAAGGGCGAGTGGGAGCTGGAGGAACTGGCGATGTCAACCAGGCCAGCGCAGCGACTCCAGTTCTGGGCGCCGGAGATAGGCCCTGTTGTGGATCAGGTGATATGGCTCGACTAGACCGCGCCAGGTGGATCGCTGCGACTGCTGCCTTGCGGACGCTTTGCCCTGTGTATCGTTACGAGGTGACGGTGCGGCGTTGTACGATGCCCAAGGACTGCGATGGCTATGTGCGCCCGGACGGGGACACGAAGCTGTCGGTGCGTGTCAACCGAGCCCTCGAGACATCGCAGGCCGTGGAGGTGCTGGTTCACGAATGGGCTCATGCCATGACCTGGGACATAGAACACGAGCGCAGTTGGTCCCATTCAGCGTACTGGGGAGTCGCCTACGCGGAGGCTTACCGTGCGGTCTACAATCCCCACGAGTGAGATAGCTTGACACCTATGGCCCCCTGCGCCCACAATACACCCATGACAGATTCCACTACAGCAGTCCCCGGCAACGGAATCAAACTGCTCTCGTTGTTTAGCGGTTGCGGCGGGTTAGACTTGGGCTTCTGTGGAGGTTTCAGGTCGGGGGGGGTGCAGTACGAGAAGACCCGTTTCAGGACTGTCTTTGCCAATGATCTCGACCCTGCGGCCACAGCGGTCTACCGGGCAAACAGGAAGCACCTCAACCACGGCATCTTGGAAAAGGATGTGGCGCTGATACAGAAAAAGGATATCCCCGATTTCGACTTTATGGTTGGAGGATTCCCGTGTCAGCCATTCTCAAGCGCAGGCTCCAGGCGTGGGGTTGGGGATAAGAGGGGGGGGCTATTCGCTAACGCGATAGATGTGTTCACTGCATCGGCCTCTAAAGGGAAAAAGCCCCTTGGGTTCCTATTCGAGAACGTCCGTGGGATCCTGTCATCGAAGATGCCCGATGGCACCACGGTGCCCGATGAGATTGTGAAGCGGATGGAGGGGCTGGGGTACTCGACCAACTATAAGCTGCTGAAGGCGAGCGACTACGGAGTACCTTCAAACAGGCATCGACTCATCATCGTGGGGTTTAGGAAGGGGCTGGGTTATTTCGACTTTGACTTATTGGACAGGGTCGTTGCCGAGTCGGGAGCCCCGAACTCACAGCACTCCCGGTACAGGCTCCTGTTGGGGTCAGTTCTTTGCGATATCCCCGATGCCGCCCGCCAGGTGGATGACCACTGGAGGTACTCCCCACTAACTCAGCGCATGGTGGACTGTGTAGGCCCCTGCCTGGACGGGGAGGACGCGCTGGAAGGGTTTAGGGCGGGGATCCCACTGGAGGAGATGTCGGGTACGATCTCGCAGGGGAGGTCTTGGAAGAATATAGACTATGAAGAGCTAACCCCCCGCTTCCGACGTCTTAGGGACGATCCCAAAAGATACCGTTCCCCGAACAACTACCGCAGATTTGCGCTGGGGGAAATCAACGGAACGATCACCGCTTCAGCACAGCCTGAACACTGTGGGATCACCCACCCGTACCTCAACCGCCGCTTCACCATTCGGGAAATAGCGAGGATCCAGTCCTTTCCAGACTCGTTCGTATTCCCCCACTCCAGTATTCGCCACGCCTACCGGGTCATCGGGAACGCGGTTCCCCCGGTTTTTGGATGGGTGTTGGCTAAGTCGGTCGAGGCATTCCTGAGCGGGGGGGCTAGAATAAACCCATGACAGATTCCACTACAGCACCGACGCTCTTCGATGAGATCGCGGCCATCAGCCCCCTTTCGGCAGTAAGGATGAGAACTAAGATCGAGGGCCTCTTGGCCCGGATCGAGGAACTTGAATCCTGCGGCATGACCACTACGACCACTCGTGGACAGAGGCCGAAGTTCCTCGCGTCCTTCGCGTCATCGAAGGGCTGGCGGTTGATCATGGGGTCGGACGGCCCGATCATCGCCCGCACATTCCACAACCTAGACGCCGCCGAGATGTGGCTGGAGTCAGGCGATGAATGACCCCATCAACCCGAGGCACTACACCGCCGGGAGCATCGAGTGCATAGAGGCGTTGGAGGCCATGCTCACTCCAGAGCAGTATGTTGGGTTCCTCCGTGGATCGGCCATCAAGTATCAGTGGCGCCTGGGCAGGAAGGGCGATGCCAGCGAGGACACGGCCAAGGCTCAGTGGTACATGGAGCGCCTACGCGCACACCTTGAGGAGAACAAGTAATGTCATATAAACCAACCCAGGGACCAGTCTTCGATGACGAGGGTTTCCCCATCTGCGGTGCGCGTGTCAAGTCGGGCGTCAAGGCCAGTCACATGAGCAAGAACGGTGTGTGCCGCCGACCGCCGATGCCGAACAATCGCTGCATCCGTCACGGTGGCACTACCCGGAGTGGGTCGCTCTCTTCCCAGTTCAAGCATGGATTGAGGAGCCCTGTCTATCAGGCTCAGATCAAGGATCCGGGTCTCTTGGATCCGAAGAGGCCAATGGCAGCGCAGGCCCAGGTAGTCGATATGTGTGCCGACCGGCTGGCTTTGCGTGACTCCCCGAAGTTTCGGACTCGGGCACTGGCCTTGTTTAGGAGGGCCGAGAGTGCGTGGAACAATAGCGATGTCGATGCCCTCGGCAAGGCAATGGTGCGCCTGGGCGAACACCTGGAGAACGCAATCATGGAGGACCGTGCCCTTGCGGACCTGAGCCATCATGCCGACCGGCTGCACCAGCAGCAGATCAAGTATTGGGCGGTGGCGTTCTCGGCCAAGGCTTCCTTCAGTGCGGAAGAGATGCGTCAGTCCATCCGCATCCTGATCGACGCTATGAAGGCCGAGGGTCTTAGCCGTGAGAAGTCGGCCAACATCCTGGCCCGTTGGGACGAGGAACTGTTTGACGGGCGCCTCGGGTTCGTTGGACTGCCGAAGTCTGGATCACTGGTCGAGAAGGAGACCACCAACCCAGCCGAGGCGAACGCGGCGGTCAGGAAGATCATGGAGGATGCAGTGTCTGGCGGCGTCGCCAACATGCCCACCGATGAAGAGATGGCTGCCGAGGATGACGATATCGTGGAGGATGGCGGCATCGACCGATCCATCGAGCTGGACCTGGGAGCCGAGGGGCCGTTAGATCTGGACCCCCCGGATGAGTTTGACATAGAGGAGAATGACTAAATGCTTGATGACCTGAGAGACCCCAAGGCGTTCAACGGATCGGGTCTTATTGACTCGATCTATTCGGCCCGGCGCAGTGAGACTAAATGGTTCACGGAATACCAGGGCAGGGAGCTGGACTTCATTGGTGATGTCCTGGGGCTCCGTAGCGCGGTCACAGGGAAGGTTCAGCTATGGGCAGCGCAGCGAGCCATCATCGAGGCAGTGTTCAAGCACCGCTTCGTCAGCGTCCTCTCATGTCGATCAGGTGGCAAGACTTTCTCGTCTGGTGTGTTGACGCCGACGTTCTTCTACACTGCCCCGAGCCGTGTGCTGGTGACTGGTCCTGGTATGCGTCAGATCACCAAGCTGAGTTGGGCAGAGACGCGGGCACGGATCGCGGCGGCGCCAGTGAAGCTACCCGGTGAGGTGCTGCACACTGAGCTGCGCCTCGACGATCAGCACTATGCGATCTGTATCCCCTCGAAGGATCCCGAACACCTGCGCGGTTTCCACGCTGGCGTGTCGGTCCCCGGTGACCCCGACTCGGACACGCTGTCCCCGGATGACCTGGCACACATGATCGAGGGCACCGACGATGCGACGCGGATGCTCGTGGTGATTGACGAGCCGGAAGCCGTGCCTGCTGAGACCTTTAGGGTACTTCAGGGCATGTTCAACAAACCGAATGTCTACTGCCTGATGATCGGCAACCCAACGCTCGGTAGGGATGAACAGGACCACGAATATGTCCGATCAGTGCAGCCTGACAGCGGCTGGCACACGATCAAGATCAGTGCCTTCGGTGAGGATGAGTACGAGGATGACATCACCTACGACCAAGTGTTCGACCATGTGCCCGACTACCTTGTATCGAAGGAGTCTCTTGACAAGGCGAGGAAGACCCTCGAGCCGCAGGATCCGATCTTCCTGAGTGACTACTTGGGCCAGTTCCCGAGCGGTTCAACATCTAAGATGGTTGTCCCGCGTTCCGCGTTGGAGTCGGCCATGCTGACTTGGACGGAGCGCAAGAGGCCACTGGGTCCGAGGATGGGCGTGGACATCGGCACGGGTGGAGCGGACCCCTGTGTTGCAGTGATGTACATGGATGGGGAGAAGATCGTCGAGCATGAGTGGCGTCCTGACAGCGATGACTCGGAGGCCCAGGTGACGATTGCCTCAACGATCCAGGGCCTTGCCGTGCGCTGGGGCGCCGACCTTGGTGAGGGTGACTGGGACTGGGACGGCCAGCCTATCCCTGGTGAGCGTGTCAGTATTGACGCCTCTGGCATGGTGGGTGTTGCTGACATCCTGAGCAGCCGGGGCTACCATGTGGACGCGGTGAACTTTGGCTCCCGCGCCCCCGGCCAGTGGACCTCTATCGTGGGGACCGAGAGATTCAAGAACACGCGGGTCGAGATGCACTGGGTTGCCCGCCGGGGATTGCAGGAGGGGGTCTTCAGGATCGACCCCATCAAGTTCCCTCGCTCGTGGCAGCAGGCCACCTGGACGATGTTTGAGCGTCGTTCGGACGGGTATGGCTCAATGGTATCCCTGGAGCCCAAAGATCGAGTGAAGGCCCGCCACGGGCGCTCTCCTGACAACTGGGACGCAGACATCCTAGCGATGCGCGAAACCACGGGCGGGCGTATGTTCGGCCAGCTTGGCGGCAAGATGCGACAGCCGATCATCAACGGGCGAGTGCGCCGAACCCCGCTTGCTGGGGCTCGGCAATGGCCGCGCTAGAACGGTGTCTCCTTGTGATCGGGCCACTTGATGGCGGTCCCGTCGCGCTCCAGCATGTCGATCTCGATGGACCATGTGCGCTTGGTCGCGGCCTTCCCGCCGTTGCGGTATCGGATGACCCCTGTCTCGGCCCCGGCTTCCTTGAGGCTTTGGCACAGCTCGTTCTTGGACCTTCTGTCGGCGTTGTGCATCCGTAGCCAGTCCCGCAGCTTGCGGACTGTGACATGGACTCGCACCCCCACAGTGAAGGGTGACCCCTTCCGCAGGGCGGCGCCCCTATCGTCGAGGTCGTTGCCGTCCTTGATCGTCAGGTCTTCGAGGTAGTCCACCAGGGCGTCCCTCATTTCGCCGCCTGGGGTAGCGTCGGGGCCAATGTCCTGGTTGGTTGTGCAGCGCAGGATAGCCTGGGCGACCTTGGCCCACTCCTTATCCTTGACGCGCTTGATGAGCATACCCGTCGATGCGGCGATGGCTTCGCGGAATAGGTGCGGTGCGATTATCGAGCGCACTGGTCCCAGGTTGAGCAGTTGTCCCCGGTGGGTCTTCAGCTTGTAGGTCGGTGGATCCCCGGCGTACCTGATGACGGACTCGATCTTCTCGTCCCCGTTGAGTTCGATGAACTGGTTGATGTCATCAATCGTCATCTCGCGCTCGGCGCTGGCTTGGACTTGGGAGGATCCGCGTTCGACTAGACGCTCCAAGACCTCCTCGTTCCCGACCGCACCTTGCGCCGACCGGGCGAGGGCAAGCCGGGAAGCATAGTACTGCGGTCTCAGCTTCGGTGTGCCGTTGTGCTTGGCCCGGTGGTAGATCATCGCGTCAACGGTCTCTTGATCGGACCACCCTAGGGCGATGCACTGATTAGCGATAGAGAGGTCGTATTCCGAGTGGGAGTCGAGGTCTTTGCGTCGCATCGTCCAGGTGAGCGCAAAGCGAGCATCCATTTCGATTGCCAGCTCCAGCTTCCTCATAGGAGGCGCCGCGTCTTCGTCCACAACGAACTCGTGGTCTGCATGGGACGCGGACTCGTTAGCCGGTGGGGCGCAGTTTGTGGGGAGAACGATCTCGATGGCGTCGATGTCGTACCGTGCCCCGGTGTCCTCGATCACCTTGACCTCGACGGGCGGCGTGTACTTTTCGTTCAGTGTGCCTGGTACGCGGAGAACCCTCGCCAGGTCCGATGTGTTGTCGATGGCCCAGTCCCGGTCCCTCGCAACATTGAGGGCGAGGAGGTATATTCCGTAGGCAGCGCGACGTACCTGTTCAAGTGTCGCCGTGTTGTCGATAGGTACGGCTTCCTCCATGAGCCAATAGGCGTGGAGTCCCCCACCAGTTTCGACGATGAGAGATGGCTTGATGGGTAGCTGGTTGACGAGCCAGAGCGCGTCCTTGATCGTCGGGGGGTAGCGTTTGTTTTTGCCGTCCACACGGATGTCGATGTCTAGCCCGACACCCGGCCATGCGGCGACCGACTGCGCGTATCCTCTTCGCGCTTTAAGGTCAGGCTTCTCGCCCTTGAGCTTCGCCTGCTCAATAGCTCTGTCTGGGTTCTGGAGTGCGAGGCCAAAGTAGGACTTGCCCTGGTACGCCTTCATGGAGAGGACATCGAGTGCTTCCTCGATTGAAGAACACCAGCGATTGGGTGCGTCTGCGTGTGCCCAGATTACGATCTGCGCCTTGTTGTGTACGGCGTCCCCATCTGAGTAGAGGGTCTCGAAAAATTCCTTGGCTGCGTTACGGTCGTGCATGGGCGGTTGTGGTTCTTGGTTTGGCGGTGAACGGAAGAGGGGCAACCCGTCGATTGACAGGCTGCCCCCAGAAGAGTCTACCGATCACAGGGATCGGTTTCTATCAGTGGATCAGCCGAAGGCAGCAGACAGGGTTTCCTTGAGACCCGTGATGCGCTCCAGCTCGTCTGGGGAGACTTCCCGCGACTGCCTGAACTCGATCACGCTGTAGGAATTTCCACCGCTCTGCTTCTTCTGGAGGGTCAATGCCGTGACCACCCCCGCCGGGTGGAGCCTCGATCCTGCCAACTGCATGGCGTACTTCTGGAACGACTTGATGCTCGTCCTGGGGATGCTCACGATCACGGGCATTGCCACCTGGGGGATGAAGACCACCAGTGAGCCACGGACGGAGCAGTCCTGTCCACGGCCACCCTCGCGGCGATCACTGCCCCACTGGGCAAAGGGGCAACTCGCGCATTCGTGCGATCCCGGCTCCTTAGCCTCGTCGGGGGAAGGATTGCCCATCCCGGTGATTCCATCAGCCGATGTACAATCGGGGGCCGTTGAGTCCCCCGCGTCTTCGGGGGCAAGTCGGAACCAGGCCCGACTGCGGAGGTTGGCCGAGACCACGATGGCTTCGAGCGTCTTCTCGCTCTCCACTCCCGCTGCTGTCTCGATCTCCCAAAACTGCCCACCGCCTGCCGGGACTTTGATCCGCGTCAGTAGGCTCTTGTCGAGGCCGAACTCCTGCACTGCTGCGAGGATCGCATTGTCCGCTCCTTGCAGGGCGAGGAAGTTAGATTCGGTTTCCGTGGTGAGGGCACTGCCCTCGGATTTCTGTTGCTTAGTCATGGTATTATTTCAGTATCAGAGGTTTTTGATTGCCCGGCTCGTTGCTGAGTCGG
>TARA_R110000824_G_scaffold4308_10_pt1 | contig 12757 bp, 18 predicted proteins | sample TARA_R110000824 | Tara Oceans TARA_R110000824 (sample SAMEA4397747) | marine metagenome | biome: Polar Biome; feature: [MES] marine water layer (ENVO:01000295) within the mesopelagic zone...; material: water (ENVO:00002006), including particulate matter (ENVO:01000060) such as...... | reverse complement strand
CCGGTACCGGGCGGGCCGCCCAAATTGGCAGGCCGGTCGCGGGCAAGACCGGAACAACCAGCAGCAACAAGGATGGCTGGTTCCTTGGTTTCTCAAGCGGATTGACGACGGGCGTCTGGATGGGCCGCGATGACGCAAAACCGGTAGGCGGGCTACAGGGAGGCCGAGCACCGGCCACAGCCTTTGCGCAGTTCATGAAGGTCGCAGTAGCCAACCGCAAGGTCGAGAAATTCGATACCGAGCTGGTCTTGCCGGAATGGCAGCTGGAGCCTGACGACGGAGAGCTGTTCGGAGCACCGGAAGACGGTATCTATGTCGATGAAAATGGCATGCCGATCGAAACTGGCCGCGGAGTTGAATATGATCTGGAAGATGGCGAAGCCGCCGATGGTCCCCGACTGGACCAGGACTGGATCGATTCTGTGCTGGGCCGCGGAGGCGATCCGGCTCCCCGCAAACCCGAGCCGGCTCCTGCTCCGGCCAAAAAGCCAAAGCCTCAGATTCCACAAAAACCGCCAGAATCCTTGCTTCCTGAAGCGGTTCGTCCAGAAGGTCAATAAGCGTTCGGGTCAGTCAACCGGTAGAGCTTGTCTTTCCGCACCAACCATATGCAAACCCCGGCCATGCTGTTTGAGCCAGCGATCCGCTGTAAGCCGGTCCGATTCATAAATCTGGTCGAGCAACGCGTAAAATCGACTACTATGATCCATATGTCTGAGATGGGCCACTTCATGGGCTACCACTGACCGCCTGACATGAGGCGGTGCCATCACCAGCCGCCAACTCAATCTGATCGACTGCCGGCCAGAGCAGCTGCCCCAGCGTCGCCGCGCATCGCCGACCGCCAGTTGCGGCAAGTCGGTTCCGGCCCGGGTGCAGTAAAATTGCAAATCGTCCGCATAAATAGCGCGCGCCTGCGTTTTGAGCCAGCGCAGCACCCGGCTCTCGACATGTTCAGCGGGTCCGCCAAGCCGGAGTTCATCTTCAACGAGCAGGGGTGCGCGCGCAAATTCCGGTGACCATCTTATGATATAGGGCTCCCCCAAAAATGCGATCTGGCTGCCGTCCTCTATCGCTACCGGTGGCAGGGCTTCAGCAAAGCGGGCGTTCAGCCAGCTCGATTTTGACTGGGCAAATCGCAGTGCCTGATGTTCGGAAGCATAAGTCGGCACCGTCAAACGGACGACGCCTTTGACCGTATCAGCCGAAACAATGATCGACCGGGCCTGTTTCGATCGCCGCAGCTGGAGCGGATAGTCTACGCCGTCGAGACTGATCGCCAGCGCTTCGGACCGCGCAGGACTAAAGCGGCCCATCGACGATATGATTTTCAAGCGGGCCGGCTTTCGATTCGGGAATGACCTTGCCGCGAATCGACTGACCGGCCGCGTGGATCGATTCCCGGTCACCGGAAATGAGATAATGCCATGCCGGCAAGGGCAGGCCGCGGGCACGCATTTTATAGGCACAACTGTCTGGCAACCATTCAAATTCTTCCAGCTTGTTGCGAGTCAGCCGGACGCAATCAGGAACATGGAACTTGCGATGGCGATAGTCGCTGCACTGCGCATCTTTTAGATCGAGCAGCTTACAGGCTATGTTGGTCATGTAAATCTGGCCGTCATCCTCGTCTTCGGCTTTCAACAAACAGCATTTACCGCAGCCATCACATAGGGCTTCCCACTGGCCGCGATCCAACGATTCGAGTGGCAATTCCCAGAACGGCCGATCGGAGCCTATTTCACCCATCGGGCAATTTCATTCGCTACATCTTGCGGCGTGCCATCAAAAGGAAGCAACGCCAGCGGTTCCCCGTTCGGTCCGAACAAATAGGCCTGGCGGCTGTGATCCACGAGATATTCGCTCGATGCTTCGTCTTTCCGGATATCGTAGATGATCAAATATTTTTCAGCGACGTCCGCGATTTCTTCCGGGGTGCCGGTAAGACCGATGAGCCGCGGATGAAAAGCAGCAACATATTGCTTGAGCACCGCTGGAGTATCCCGTTCTGGGTCTACCGATATGAAAATAGGCTGGATTTTCTTGGTCAGCGCCGGATCGGCTTTTTCAGCCTGCTTCAGTCCCAGCATGATATTGGCAAGATCAACCGGACATACGTCGGGACAATAGCTATAACCGAAATATATTATGCGATATTGCCCCTTGAACTGATCTTCCGAGGTTTTCCCTCCATCCTGATTGGTCAGGGTGAATGAACCGCCGATCCTGGCTCCCGCAAGCGGCGGCTCCGCATTGGCTGCCATGCTTTCCTCTGAAGCCGAATTGCAGGCAGTCATGAGCGTCAGTAACCCGACGGTCAGGATCATTTTTACGATATTGGTGATATTGTTCATTACCGGGCCAGACATGGTCTGCTACTTGATCAATTTCAACAGATAATTGATAGACAGCAAATACAGCTGATCGGTGAGACGCCACCGGTGAACAAAATGGGGCCAAAAATGTTCAATATAAACCCGACCGGTACAATTTGGGCCGGAAAATTCATTCTGCTTCTCCGCTTTGCAGGGATCGCGACTGCAGCCATTTCTTTTTCGACGCCTGCCGCTGCACAATTTTCGGACAGCTATAATTTCCTGAAAGCCGTCAAAGACCGAGATGGCGAAGAAGCAACCAAATTTCTCAGTGAGCCAGGTTCGGTTATCGTCAATACGCGCGACCATTCCACTGGCCAGACTGCCTTGCATATTGTGGTGGAGCGGCGCGACAATATCTGGCTGGATTTCCTGCTTCAAAAAGGTGCCAATCCTAATCTCCCGGACAAAACGGGCACTACACCGCTCATTCTCGCGACCCAGCTCCGTTTTGTCGATGGTGTCAGAACCCTTTTGGCCAAAAATGCAAAAATAAATGACTCGAACAGACAGGGCGAGACCGCGCTCATTCTAGCAGTCCATGTCCGGGATGCGGAACTGGTTCGCTTGCTTCTTGCAAATGGGGCAGACCCGGACCGGGCCGACACGCTCGCAGGCAAGTCAGCGCGCGATTACGCGAAAGAGAATCCCCGAGCCGCCTCCATATTGGCTGAAATTGAAAAAATGGACGGCAACAAAAAGCCCGAAACCGAAGGCCGGTTTTTTGGGCCTGAAGGTTAAGCGCTACTGATTAATCGCGAAGATCATGTAGTCCTGAAGCCGTAGGACTGATCCAGCCATCGGAAATTGCTGCACGCTGCATGGCACGGCGGGCCAGCCGCATCGTCTCTGTCTTGCGTCGCGCCGGAGCGAGCGCGCAAGTCGCAGCTGGGCGCACCATTTCCCCATCATAGGCGTCGGCAATGATCAATCCGGTGCGTTCTGGTAGAAAATCTGCGCCGTCGACGGGCGAGGCATCGAAACCGACCGGCAAGGCCCAGTAGAAGCGGTCACAATAATCCAGATATTCAGTCCATTTGGCATCGCCCAGCAAGTCGCTGCGAGCAACCTTGATCTCGACGATGACAATCTGTCCCTTGGCATCAATGCCCATCAGGTCGGCCCGGCGCCGGTTTCGCAAACTGACCTCGGGCAATATCATGATATCATGTCGCAGAAACATCCGGGCGACGCCGCGCGCGACAGCCTGGGCACCAGTCAGCTCGCCGTGATCCGTCAACAGGCCTAAGGAATCGTCGATATTCGTCATCGGTAATGACTAGAACATAAAAAGAACAAAATAAAGGCCCCCGTAAGGGAGCCTCCATGATTTTACGATTTCTGTCCGATTTACCGGTAGAAAATATGGTTGTCGATCGCTGCCAGACGCTGGAGTCTCCAGCCCGGGGACACATAACGTGCATGAAAGAACAGCGCGCCCTCGACCGAGCTTTCCCAGCCATCGTTCATCGCTATTTTGGCAATTGCCACAGCATTGCGCCACTGCCGGTGTCCGGTTCTGATCGGAGGCATTTTCCCGCCGCGAACGAAAGAGAATTGGCTGCGCTGGAAAACCACACCGCAGATGCTGTCCGGAAAGCGAGAAGATGCAACGCGCGCTAGCACTACGCGGGCGACTGCCAGCTGACCCTGCAGCGATTCACTCTTGGATTCAAAATAGACGGTTCCAGCAAGACACTGCATTTCAGCATCCAGCGAGCCATCTACCGATTGCTGCCGCACCAGCTGGCGCAGGGATAATGCGCCGTCATTGATGAAACTGCCATCATCATCGAAGTCGCGTTCGGCTTCGCCATTGGCAATCTTGTCTGATTCGACAACATCTTGCGGAATTTCAGCAACAATTTCCTGTTGGTCGGCAAAAATAATGGCTTGATTTGCTTCATCTGTTTCCAGCAAAGCCGGATCGATGAAAATCTCGGATTCCGGTGTCTCGTCGCTCGCCTCCAGCGCGAAGGACACATCGGTAACGGACAATGCCGCAATCGTAGTAATGGCAAGCGACAAGGCGCTTGTGGCACGAAATATTTTGCTCATTAACCTATATTTTTATGCGGTGAGACCAGAGCAGATCATGACATGGACGCCAAAACTGCCAAAAACAGACCCAAAAATCAAAAGCGAAGGTCTGTTTCTGTTCCCCCCGTCTGCGTGTTTACCACCTGTCATCTCTGACAGATCAGCGGCAACCTGCGCATCAAAGTTGAGGGCCAAATATGGTTCTGGCAGATAAAGTCAAGTTTACTGACCCATTTGGGCGATGAGCCGTTCCGCATCCGGGATGTCCAGTTCAATTAACCACATATCCGAGTCAAAACGGAATCTCTGCGCCAGGTAATCAGATAATTCTCTTTTATTATCAGTATCTTGTGGCCATATTTGCTGCCAATTGGGCAGTCCGTCCAGCGACGGCATATTCTCCAGAAGCCTAGGGTTTTCACCCTTTTCTAGACATTGGATGAGAATGGCTCCGGATATCCGGTCGCCCTTTTTCAATACCGCGCCAAAGCCCCCATTTTGGCTCACCAGCCTGAGCAAGGTTTGAACCTTCATCTCCGCAGAGAGTCGCGGTTCAATCATCCTTTTTATAGCCAGGCAAGGACGCCAGCGGGATATGCGAGCGCATGAATGTGCCGGTGCCGCGCGCTATTTCTTCGCCTTCGCTATCAATCAGCCGCGAATCAGCCACGAACACCCGTCTCTTGCCACTGACCCACCGGCCTTCGGCAATGACCGGACCGGATTTTAGCGGCTTGGTAAAGAGCAGGTTGAAAGCGGTTGTCAGGATGAAACGATCAGAAACCAGACTATTGGCCGCATAAAATGCCGCGTCATCGAGCATTTTGAAATATGCGGTACCGTGCACTGCGCCGGCTGCATGATAATAACGTTCATCCACATCAAAAAATATGCGTGCCATGCCCGGGTCGCCAATTTCCAGGCGGGAACTGAACAGACGGTTTATCGGAGCTTGCGCATAAAGTCGTTCCAAAGCCCGGAAATGCCCCTGGGCACCGCCGCCTTCTTCACCATTTGTCGTTTCTTCTGTCATGGCCAAGGGTCAGGCAGCCTGCTGTTCACGCTGCTTGCTTAACAGGGCATAGAGGGCATCCTGGCCGGTCGCTCCCCGGAGTTTTGCCACCATATGATCGTCCCGCAAGAAGCGGGAAATGGCGGCCAAGGCCTTCAGATGCTCCACTCCGCCTTTTTCCGGAGACAAAAGAGCGAATATCAGATCTACGGGTTTGCCGTCGTGTGAATTGAAAGAAACCGGTTTGGCAAGCCGCAGAAAGATTCCGACACAATGGTCGAGGTTGGCCAATTTTGTATGGGGAATTGCAATCCCCCGGCCAAATCCTGTCGACCCAAGGGCTTCACGAGCCACCAGACCCGTGTGAATAGCATCGGCGTCCAGACGATAGCATTCCTGCCCGGTGCGGGCGATTATGCTCAAAATATCGTCTTTGCCACCGTTACCGGGGCAATCCCGAACAGCCGCCTGATCCAATCGAATGGACAAAATAGTCATCATTCATTCCTTTTGCCCCGGCAGCATTCGCCCAATTCTGCATCAATCCCAGAATTCAGATGCCGGAGTGCGTTGGACCAGCCGTCAGAAACGCCGATCATCCGCCCATTCGCAGTGACATGTCACTATCAGCTTTTGGGTTCTACCCAACCAATGGTACCATCGGTGCGGCGATAAACCATATTATGGGTACCAGTGCCAGAGTTTTTGAACAAAAGCGCGCCGGTATTGCGCAAATCCATCATCATCACTGCAGTAGACACGCTAGCTTCCGGGATATCCGTGCTGGTTTCAGCGATGATTGGAGGAGAGTCTCCATTCACTTCGCTTTCTTCCTCATCTTCAAATGAGTCAAAGACCCGGTAGGCCGCTTCTTCCTGCTTCGCAGCATATTGCGCCTGGACATGATGATCATTGAGGCGGCGCATGTAGCGACGCAGCTGTTTTTCAATCTTGTCGGCAGCCTGTTCAAATGCCTGGTGGGCATCGCCCGCTTCCGCATCCGACTTCAGGGTCAGGCCCTGCATGACATGATTGACAATATCGCATTTGAAATGCGCATGGGGCGCTTTGCTCAAGGTGACATTGGCTGAAATGGCCTTGGCGAAATATTTGCTGGCGATCGCGTTCATCCGATCCTCGGCATGGGTCTGCAACGCATCGCCAGTATCAACCTGATGTCCTGAAACACGAACTTCCATAATCATTCTCCTCTTCTGCCTGCCCCGTTACGCAATCTGTGGGGCAGTTAAGTTTCTGTCCATAGAGGGTTTTCAATTCCCTCAATAAATATTTTGTGCCGCGCCAGTTCATCCGCTTCTGCAACATGCTCTCGCGGGACCATGAACTGTTTACGCTCTGAACGCTGTGATGTTGGTCGCATGCTGGCAATCGCGTCGCGCCGCTTCGTATCTTCTGCGAGACCGAGGCCGATCTGACGCCCACCGGTCAATTCGATATAGAGCTGGGTCAGTAATTCCGCATCAAGCAGCGCACCATGCTTCACCCGGTGGCTGCGATCGATACCATAGCGCGAGCATAAAGCATCAAGCGACAATTTTGCGCCGGGATGTTTGGATTTGGCAATCGCAAGGGTATCGACCATGCGAAACCGGGAAATCTCCTGATAACCGCATAGAAGCAGCTCGGCGTTGAGAAAATTGAAATCAAACTGCGCGTTATGGGCAACGAGCTTCGCATCTCCCAGAAAATCCAGAAGTTCAGCTGCGCCGTCTGCGAATAATTTCTTGTCGGATAAAAACACGTCCGACAATCCGTGCACATTTTCGGCTGCCTTGGGCATCTGCCGTTGCGGATTATAATAGCAATGGAAGCTCTGGCCGGTTTCGATCCGGTCGATCATTTCGATACAACCGATTTCAACCATCCGGTCACCATTTTGAGGATCAAAGCCGGTGGTTTCGGTGTCGAAAATTATCTCTCGCATAAGTTCAATATCGGACTGAAATTTGGGTTACGCAAGGGCAGCTTTCAGTTTTTGAACAAGTTTCTTTACCTGTTGACGGGTTTCTGCGTGCGGCAGCGATGTATCAATCACAGAATCAGCCTTTTGCCGTTTTTCCGAGTCCGGAATTTGCAGCGCCTTTATCTGTTCAAACCGCTCCTCGGTCATGCCTGGCCGAGCGAGAACGCGATCGCGCTGGTCGTTTTCGCCGGCAGAGACCACCACGATATGGTCGACACCCTTGGCACCCGATTTTTCAAACAATAGTGGAATATCAAACAGGATGAGGGGCCGGTCCCGGTGTTTTTCGAGAAAGGCGAGACGCATTTCACCAACCGCAGGATGAATCAGTTTTTCGAGCTGTTGCAGGGCAGCTGGATCACCCAGCACCATGGCTCCCAGTTTCTGCCGGTCGACACCGGTGCTGCTTGTGCTGCCCGGGAACAGCGCTTCAATCGCCTCCACCAGCGCACCGTCCGGCCCCTGCAACTCGTGCACGGCAGCATCGGCATCGAATAGCGGGACGCCTTCTTCGACAAACATTTGTCCTACGGTGGATTTTCCCATGCCGATCGAACCGGTCAAACCGACGATATAGGGTCTGTCCCGCTCCATCAGGCGATCAACAATTTTCTGAGTTCTTCATCATCTTCCATTGGCGGTGTCGCGCCGAAAAACAGCTCGAACGCCAGCGCCGCCTGGCCGATCAACATGTCGAGACCATCGACAACCGCCAAATCGCGTTGTTTTGCCGCGCGCAAAAGCCCTGTCTTAAGCGGCGCATAAACAAGATCATAGACCAGAGCATCAGCCGGCAAGGGATCGAGGTCCACTTCGAGCGGCGCTTGTCCGGTCATCCCGAGCGGGCTCGCGTTGATCAGCAGATCTGCCTCGGGCAATTGCGCATCCAAGGGCAGTACGCTGCCTTTGGCCGAAGCCTGCATGAGCAGGCCTGTTGCTTTCAGTCCATTGCGCGCGACGATGGTTATTTCGCCAATGCCGGCCTGTTTCAAAGCGAATAATACCGCCCGTGCCGCACCCCCTGCACCGATGACCACAGCATGTTTTCCTGACCAGTCGGTATCGGCAATAGGCGCAAAAAAACCGGCCGCGTCGGTATTGGTCCCGATCAAGCTGCCATCTGCTTGTCGAACGATTGTGTTCATGGCACCAATTTTTTCGCGCACACCCCCCGGATCGGCAACCAGATCAAGCATGGCTATCTTATGCGGTATCGTAACATTGCAACCCCGCCAGGCCGGATCATCACGCCGCCGGGCGATATAGTCGGCCAGTTCGTCAGGCGTGACATGGCGGGCGCGGTAATCCGCCTTGATGTTCAGTCGTTCGAGCCAGAATTTATGGATCAGCGGTGACTTGCTTTGCGCAATCGGATCTCCGATCACTTCGGCATAGGGGATATCTGTGGTCATGACGGTAAAATAGCCCGGATGCGGAGATAGTCCAGCAAATGCAGGAGCGGCAGGCCCATGATCGTGAATTGACTGCCATTGATCGCCGAGAATAGCTGGGCGCCTTTGCCCTCAATTTCATAGCAACCGACGCAATAGCGAATATTATCCCATTCCGCTTCGACATATTGCTTGATGAACGAATCGCTCAGCACCCGCACCGAAAGCGTCGCGATATCGATATGCCGCCATATGGGAATGCCTTGTTCGGCAATGACGGCGGCGCTGAACAATTTGTGCTTTCTGCCCGACAGCAATTTCAGTTGCGCAATCGCCTCGTCCGGATTGGCCGGCTTGTCGAGCATCATGCCATCATCCAGCGCCAGCACCTGATCAGCCCCCAGCACCATACCGGCTCCGATCCGCCTGGATAGTCGAACCGCCTTGGCCTCTGCCAGTGCATCGGCGAGATTGCGAGCCGTCACGCCTTCGCTCTTCAACCCCTCTTTCAGGGCGTCTTCGTCGACATTGGGTGCAATGGCCTCGACGGCAACACCGGCGGCGGTCAACATTGCCAGCCGCGCCTTGCTTTTTGACGCCAGTATCAGCTGTGCTTCACTCATCGCCGCTGTCCTGCTGGTCATCGCCTGCACCGACATGACGCTCATTGTAGAGATTGATGATTGCCGCTGCTGATTCCTCGATAGAACGCCGCGTTACATCGATCATCGGCCAGCCATTATCGGCAAACATCCGGCGGGCATATTGGGTTTCAGCCTTGACCTTCTCTTCATTGACATAGTCGGTTTCGGGAGCCTGGTTTAACGACAATAAACGATTGCGCCTGACCTGCACTAGCCGCGAGGCGCCCGTGATCAGCCCGACCACCAGGGGGTTTTTCAGGTGAAACAGCGAATTGGGCGGTGGCGATTCCGGCACGATCGGAATATTGGCGGTCTTATACCCGCGATTGGCCAGATAGATTGACGTCGGTGTTTTCGAGGTTCGCGACACGCCAGCGAGCACGATATCGGCTTCTTCCCAATTTTCCCACCCGACACCATCATCGTGGGCAATGGTGAATTGGATCGCATCGACCCGAGCAAAATAGGCAGCATCAAGTATATGCTGACGGCCTGGTCTCGCCTTGGCTTCCTGTCCCAGCATGTTGGACAAAGCATCGGTTACGGTGTCCAATGCAGGGACCGAAGGCAATCCCAAATGTCTGCATTCGCGTTCCAGTTTTGCTCTGATGTCGCGGTTAACAATAGTGAATATGACAAGCCCCGGATTATCCGCTACCTCCGCCAATATCCGGTTGAGATGCTTTTCCGAGCGAACCATAGGCCAAAAATGCTTGATAATTTCGACACCATCAAACTGGGCCAATGCCGCTTTCGCGATATTTTCCAGGGTCTCGCCGGTTGAATCCGAGAGGAGATGGAGGTGGAGCCTGTTCATGCTCTAAGCTTTGTGATTTCACAGGGGATAAAGCAAGGGATGAAAATGTGGATAACCTGTCCCGTATCATCCTTCCCCGACTCCCACAAATTCATCCACAGCCAACCAACATTGATCGATTCCATCAACAGTCTGTGGATAACGGGGATCGAATTTTAGAATCGGTTGGTTCTTCGTTTACTGCCACCTGTCAATCTGTTTGTATTTGCGGCTCTGGCAGGTTACCGCCTTTTCCACGCTCTATCATCAACAACAATTTAAAATAAATACTTATATAATATATTGGATGACCGTCTTTTTATGCCGAACGGAACTGACTCACAAAAAATTCTCCTCCAGACATTGCTCGGCAAGAAGACCGATCAAACACCGGTCTGGCTGATGCGCCAGGCAGGCCGCTATTTGCCGGAATATCGGGAATTGCGTGCGAAAAAAGGCGGGTTTCTGGAACTTTGCTATGACGCAGAATCTGCGGCTGAAGTGACTTTGCAGCCGATCAAGCGATTTGGCTTTGATGGCGCGATTCTGTTTTCCGACATTCTGATCGTCCCGCATGCGATGGGCCAGAAGCTCTGGTTTGAGACGGGTGAAGGACCTCGACTGGCACCAAGGTTGCTGGACGCGGCTTTAAGCTCTCTGGAGGGGGCTCCTGAGCATTTTGAGGCCATATATGCAACGGTGCGTGCCGTGGCTGCACGGCTCGAAGACAAAACAACCTTCATGGGCTTTGCAGGAAGCCCGTGGACGATCGCGACTTATATGGTCAACGGGCAGGGCAGCAAGGACCAGGCTGCGACCCGTCGCTTTGCCTATCGGGATGAAGCCGCTTTCGGCGAATTGATCAACGCGATTGTGGAGAACACGGTTACTTATTTGCTCGGTCAGGTCGAAGCGGGCGTTGATGCGGTGCAGCTTTTCGACAGCTGGGCGGGATCACTGTCGCCCGCCCAATTTGAAAAATGGGTTATTGCTCCCAATGCGGAAATCATAGCGCGCTTGAAGGCGGTCCATCCCAATCTGCCGATCATCGGTTTTCCCAAGGGGGCAGGCGCCAAACTGGTCGCTTATGCCAGCGAAACCGGAGCCAGCGCCATCGGCCTGGATGAGACGGTCGATCCGGTCTGGGCGCATGAGAATCTGCCGAAAGATCTGCCGCTACAAGGGAATCTCGATCCGCTGGCGTTGATTGCAGGCGGAAAAGCGCTCGAAACATCAGTGCGCCATATTCTGGAAGTTTTTGAAGATCGTCCGCATATTTTCAACCTTGGCCACGGGATTTTACCCGACACGCCCATTGAACATGTTGAAAAGCTGCTTACACTTGTCAGGCAATGAATGAAATTCTGTCCATGCTCTATCTCTGGTTAAAAGCAGCCCATATCATCTTTGTCATCTTCTGGATGGCAGGGCTGTTCATGCTGCCGCGTTTCTTTGTCTATCATCAGGAAACCGCCATTGGATCGGACGAGGATAGAAAATGGATCGAACGCGAGGGCAAGCTCCGCAAGATCATTCTCAACCCATCGCTGATCATTGTTTGGGTGCTTGGGTTGCTGCTTGCTTATAATATTGGCGCATTCAGCCAGGGCTGGTTTCATGCCAAATTGCTCGTGGTTTTGGTGCTATCGGGCTATCATGGCTGGATGATCAGCTATGGCAAGAAACTTGCGCGTGGTGAGCGGACGATGAGCGACAAGGCGTTGCGACTGGCAAATGAAGTACCCGGAATCACCGCTGCGATCATTGTCATTTTGGTGATCGTCAAACCATTCTGATCGGCGCTGGTTGACAGTGAAATGACAAAGGCGTAATTGAGCGCCAAAGCCCGTCCGGGCGAATTTTCATGTGAATCGAAGACGGCAATGCGCCGCACACATGCTGAATGAATAAATAACCTCATGACATATTTGGATAAAACTCCATGCATTTAAAAGAATTAAAAGAAAAATCGCCAGCCGATCTGGTCTCGATGGCAGAAGAGCTGGGCGTCGAGGGTGCATCCACCCTGCGCAAACAGGATCTGATGTTCGCTATCCTCAAGGAATTGGCGGACAATGACGAACAGATCATGGGTGTCGGCACGATTGAAGTGCTAACCGACGGATTTGGTTTTCTGCGCTCGCCGGAAGCCAATTATCTCGCTGGTCCCGATGATATTTACGTCTCCCCGAACCAGGTCCGCAAATTTGGTTTGCGTACCGGCGATACGGTTGAAGGCGAAATCCGGGCACCACGCGATGGCGAACGTTATTTTGCGCTGACCAAGCTGATCTCGATCAATTTCGATGATCCCGATGCCGTCCGTCACCGGGTCAATTTTGACAATCTCACTCCGCTTTATCCGGATGAGAAGCTCAAGCTCGACAGTCTCGATCCGACCGAAAAAGACAAATCAGCCCGGGTGATCGATATTATCTCGCCGCAGGGCAAGGGCCAGCGCGCCCTGATCGTGGCACCGCCGCGGACCGGTAAAACCGTGTTGCTGCAGAATATT
>TARA_R110000824_G_scaffold13459_1_pt1 | contig 12767 bp, 13 predicted proteins | sample TARA_R110000824 | Tara Oceans TARA_R110000824 (sample SAMEA4397747) | marine metagenome | biome: Polar Biome; feature: [MES] marine water layer (ENVO:01000295) within the mesopelagic zone...; material: water (ENVO:00002006), including particulate matter (ENVO:01000060) such as...... | reverse complement strand
AAACTGAATCCAGAGTTTGTGGAGTTCCTAATGGGGTATCCTATGAACTGGACAAAGATAGAGCCAGACGAGTAAAAGCTTTAGGCAATTCTATAGTGCCGCAAATAGTTTATGAGATAGGAAAAGCCATAGCGAGTACAAAGTAATAAACCTTATACGATCCTGTAGCCTTTTTTTAGAGGGCTTGTTTTAGCCTTTGTTTATAGGGTCTTAAAATAAACTTGTCATAATCACTTGACATATATACTACATAGTCCATACTTTACTTATCATGAAGAACAAAGGAGAAACGAAAATGGAAGAACAAGTAAGGAAGTTTTGGGAAGATTACAATAAGGTTAAAGTTGGGGCTATTAAATTAGTTCACGAAAGATTAAATGGCAAACAACCACCAATTTATTTTGCTTGTAACTTGGTTTCTATAATCCCATCAAAAGGTGGAATTAGTAAATGTGAGTTTATGAAACTTAGTTATAAAATGGGTTATGTCCAAAAAAGATTTGGAATGGAAAAAACTCATTACATTGTTAAAAGTAATTATGACACAGAAGATGATTCAGCTTTTGTTATGAGCAGAGTAAATGATGCTTTGGCTACACACTTACAAAAGCAAACTAAATGCTGGGTAGAATCAGAAGAAATTTTAACTTAAAAAATCAGGGTCTGGCAGTACCTTAAACTGCCATCTCATGGAGAGAGGAGACAAAAATGGAAGAACAAACATTTAATTTAATCGGAAAGGCAATAGGGTTAGCAAGTTTATTCCTTTTCTACAGATTACTACTAGAAGAACTTACAGGAGGGTCTAGGTAAATCCTAATCCAAAAAACCCTACCAGATCCTGTAGCATAATATATAATTACTGTGGGATGGTATCGGACTTCCTTTCCGAACTTAGCCATCCCTCTTGCTAAAGATAAAAGATTGATTTAAACTTAAAAGCAAATGGCTATATCAGAAACACTTGCAGCACTACAACAAAATTTCGCAGAAACCAAACCAGACATGAAAGAAATAGCGAGTTCGGAAGACAACCTTTATCTAAAAGGTACAATCATTCCTTACAATCCAGATACCTTGTTGGGTAGAAAAGGATTCCCAATATACGACCAGATGAGAATTGATGACCAAGTTAAAGCTTGTCTTACATTAAAGAAGTTCGCAACATTAGCACCTAACTACGAAATAATTCCTGCATCAAATGATGAGCAGGACATTGAGGTAGCTGACTTTGTAACTTACTGCTTTGAAAAAATGCAGGGAAGCATGATAGATAATGTTTTGGAAATCATGACCGCACTTGATTATGGATACTCAATAACTGAAATAAACTACAAGACTTTTACCTCTGGAAAATATGATGGCAAGATAGGACTTGCTAATCTAAAAACTAAACAACCTTATTACTACAGATTCGCAGTTGATGAATATGCTAATTTGCTTAAAGATGGAATAGTTTATGATAGAGGTGGAGCTGAAGATTATTATCCGACATCTAAATTTTTAATCTTTAGTTACCAAAAAGAATTTGGCAATCACTACGGCACTTCAGATTTAAGACCGGCTTATCGAGGTTATTGGAGCAAGGATGTTCTAATTAAGATGTGGAATATTTATTTAGAAAGGTTTGCAAACCCTACAGTCGTTGGTAAGTACAAAAGTAACGATCCATCAGGAAGAACAAATCTTAGAAATATTCTGGACAACTTAACAGCTAAAACTTCAATCACACACAGAATGGATGAATTTGATATTGGACTATTAGAGTCAAACAGGGCATCTACTAATGACTTCAATACTGCCCTAAACTTCTATAATAAGTCGATAGCTCGTTCAATCTTGATCCCAGATCGTTTAATGGCCGAAGGAGATACTGGAGCTTATGCTCAAGCCAAGATTCATTTCGATGTGTTCTTATGGATTATTCAGAAGCTAAGACAAGACATTGAAGAGTCAGTAATGAATGAGCAGTTAATTAAAAGATTAGTTGCTTATAATTTCTCTAACGTGGAAGAACTACCTCAGTTTAAATTTAATCCGATGACAGACGACCAGAAGTTACAATTGCAAACTTTATTTATTACAGCAGTTGAGAAAGGAGTTGTAGTTCCAACACTAGAAGATGAGAACGTATTAAGAAGACAGTTAAACTTCCCTGAAAAAGATTTAGATGTTGAAACTGCAGATAGTGTAGTTGAAGAGACCCCAGATGAGGAAGTTATTGAGGAAGAAACTGAAACTGTAATTGAGAATACAACTAATATGTCAGAACCAGACACAAAACCTACATCCTCAATGAAAGAAGAAGCCGATAGAGGACTTGCCTGGAGAAAGGAACTGAATAGAGGTGGAACTAGAATCGGTGTTGCCAGAGCTAACCAATTAAGCAATAGAGAAAATCTAAGTATTTCAACAATCAAAAGAATGTACTCATACTTCTCAAGACATGAAGTTGACAAGCAAGGTCAAGGATACGAAAGAGGAGAAGATGGATATCCAAGTGCAGGTAGAATCGCTTGGGCATTATGGGGAGGAGATGCAGGATTTAGCTGGAGTCGCAGGATCGTAGAGCATTTAAAAAACCACAATGAACCACAACCACATAAACATTATGCAAAAACCAAAGCTGAGAAAAGAGTAGACTTTGCTACAGTCGAGAAGACTTTAGACAAATTAGATAATGACTTTGAACAGTCAGTTATTACTGTGATGACAAAACAAATGGAAGCAGTCAAGACCTATATTAAGAATAAGATGACTAAGAATGAGTTTGATTTTACAGCAATTGACAATCTGGACCTGAAGTTTAAATCAGAACTAATTCAAAAATTTGAAGACGGATATGCTAATGCTTACTCTGTTGGAAAAAAAGAAGCACGAGATTCGCTGCCTAAGAAATTTCTTAAGACCCAAATAGGTGTAGGAATCTTAACTGCTGGTTTCAAAAGATACTTTAAATCTAAAGCAAGACTGGATGTTAAAAAAATATCTGCAACCTTAACTAATGACATGATGGGAATCCTTTTAAATTCACTAACACGAGGAACATCAATTCCTAAAACAACTATTGCAATTCAGCAAGGATTCAATCCTTACATTGCAGATGGTACAGAGATATCTTCCAAGACCGGTAAGGCAATGACCGGTTATAGAACCACAGCTATTGTAAGAACAGCTAATCTTGGAGCTTACAACTTTGGCAGAAGAGAAGTCGGAGATGACAAAGATGTTAAAGACTTTATTATTGGATATCAGCTTTCAGCAGTTCTTGATGGAGAAACAAGTGAGGTTTGTGAATTGGTTGCAGAGCTTGAACCACAAATTAGAATCGAAGATGAAGGTTTATTGAATGACCTAACTCCACCACTACATTACAACTGTAGAACAATCTTGGTGTTCATGACTAAGGAAGATTTACCTGTAGAATGGAGTGATGAGTCCGACTTATATGAAATCATTGACCTAAGTGGAATGACGGAATGACGGCAGTACAATCTCTATCAACACTAGAGGATGCTAAAAAATTTATTAAAACTTTAATAAAAACAGAAGCTCGTTGTTGCAAATGCAATAAACTTCTGGCAAAATATAACAAGGAAGGCTTACTTGCTGGAGAAGTTAAATGCAATCGTTGTGGTAGCATTGAAATTTTTTAAGCGCCTATCCTAAGAAGTTCTCAGAAACTCAAAACAAAAAAAAGCTAACTATTATTAGCTTGGGAGATTATAATGGCAGACAAAAAGAATGAGGAGCTTGAAGTTTCAGTTTTGGCAGAAGATGTAGAGGTCAAAGAGGAAGAAGAGATTAAAGAAAAGCTCATGGAAAAGGATGTTTATGCTACAGCAGAGGAAGCTGAAGTAAGAGCAGAAGAAATGGGTGGGAAAGGTTCTCATGAAATGAAAATAGAAATTGAGGAAAAAGAAGAAGTTAGATATATGCCATTTCCAACACATGATGAATATGAACAGGCTTTATCAGAAGAGACAGAAGAAAAGGAAGAAGTAGTTGTTGAAAGTTCTCAAAAAACGCTCAACGATCTTGAAGCATTAAATTGCGACTGTCCTGAAACTAAGGCAGAGTGCGACTGTGATAAAACCGAGACATCTGCAAAGAAACACGCAGTAGAAACTTCATTTAATCTTGAAGGAGTAGAAATATTCTCAACTGGAACTTGGAATGGAGACAAATACGAAACTAAAGACCTTAATGCAATGGTAGACAACTTTGATGAGACTGGATTCCAACCACCATTAAAATTAGGCCATAACGAAGAGCAACCAGAAATGCTTGATGGAGCACCTGCACTTGGTTATGTAGATAAGATATATGTAGAAGGGTCTAAGTTACTTGCTAACTTTGTTAGTCTTCCAAAAAAAGTATACGAAGCCATTAAAAGAGGAAACTACAAAAGAGTAAGTTCTGAAATTTATTGGAATTACAAAAGCAATGGTATGACTTTAGATAGGGTCTTAAAAGCTGTTGCACTTCTAGGTAGCGAAATTCCTGCCGTTACTAATCTGGAAAGTATTTCAGGGCTTTATAACAAAGACGCAGAATTTAAATACTACCTTGAAAAGGAGAAAGAAATTATGGACACGATCATAACTAATGAAGTATCCGTTAAAGAATTTAAGGCTTTGCAGGACGAAATTGCAAAACTTAAAGAAGAAAAAGCAATTACTGAAGAAGAGTTAAATGTTAGAAAATCTCAGCAGAGAGCTGAAAAAATATCTACATTCGTATCTCATCAAAAAGAAGTTGGTAGGATACTACCATCCTTTGAAACTCAGTTAAGGGCTTTACTTGAAACTACAAATGACAACAAAGTATATAGCTATACATTAGATGAAAAAGTTATAGAGCTTTCACAGTTTGAATTAGTGGAATCAATAATAGAATCATTACCTAAGTTAGTTGAGTTTGCAGAAATCTCCGAGTCTGGAGAATTTATAGTAGACCGACTTCCTTATACAAGTGCTGGAGATGAAGTTGACCGAAGAGCGAAACTATACATCAAGCATGGAAAAGCAAGTCAGTATTCCGAAGCTTTAGAATTAGTCTTAAAAGATGACGAAACTTTGAAGTCAGAATACGAAGGAAAAAAATAGAAAGAGAGGTAATAAATTATGAGTCAAAAACAATATTTAGGAATGGTAGCTGGAGAAGATTTAAGTACTGCACAATACAAGATACTTAATGTTTCTGCTGCAGATACCGTAACACTAAGAGTTGCAGCAGGAGCTGGAGTTCTTGGAGTATTGAATAACAAACCTGCAAATGGCGAAAACGCAACTGTTGTTGTAGGTGGATTAACAAGATGTTTTGCAGGTGGAACTATTACAGCAGGTAGCTGGATTAGTTGTACTGCTTCTGGAACTGGCTTAGCAGCAACTTCTGGACAATACATTTTAGGAAAATCAATAACTGCTGTAGCAAGTGGTGGGTATTTTCAATTACTCGTACAACATAATGGCTACAGAGGTTAAAAAAATATAGGAGATTAAATTATGGGAATAACAAGCAGAGACGTTCATATTGACAGACCATTATCCAATTTAGTAGTTGGATTTGAGCCTCAAGGTACGATCGTACAAAGCTTTTTACCAATAGTTAATGTGAGCAAACAATCTGATTTGTACTTCAAGTATGATAAAGGCGATTTCTTTAGAGTACCAGATACAACAATAAGAGCTCCAAAAACTAAAGGTAGAACAGCAATTTTTAACGTATCCTCTGATTCTTACTATGCAACTAACTATGCGCTAGTAGATGAAATGGATTACGAAACTTTAGTGAACCAAGATGAGCCACTAAGAGTTGACGAGAGATCAGCAAGGAATCTATTTGACCTATTAAACTTAGATATGGAAAATAGAGTTGCTGGTGTTTTAACAAATGGTGGTAACTTAGGTGGAACATCAGCTGTAGCATCACAATGGGATTCTAGCGCAGCGGGAACATCCGATCCTTTCGGAGATATCGCAACTGCAAAAGAGTCTATCAGAAGCACAACAGGCATGGAAGCTAACACAATCATTTTAGGCAAACAATGTTATGACGCACTTATTAGACACGCAGACATTCTTGACAGAATTAAGTATGTCCAAAAAGGTGTTGTAACAGCAGACCTTCTTGCTTCATTATTTGATGTAGCAAATGTTTATGTTGGTAGGTCAGTTATCAATGGAGGTTCAGAAAACTTAGCAGATTCTTTCTCAGACGTTTGGGGTAAGAATACTGTCTTAGCACATTTTGCGCCACCGAGTACTGATGGAAGAAACCCATCATTAATGTATGGTTTCAGATGGACTAACCCAATGTTCGGAGCACCATTCGCTGTCGAAAAATGGGATGATCCAGACCACAGAAACTTCACTAATTTAAGAGTGCAATATTATCAAGACGAGAAAATTGCAGCTTCTGAATTAGGTTATCTGTTATCATCTTGTGTAAGCTAACAAGTAAAACAAAGGGGAGTAGGCAACTGCTCCCTTCTTAAACCATAAGTCATGGATAAAAAGACTTCCATAGAACATGGATTAAAAGTTCAAATACAATAAGCGAGGTATTTGAAATGACAAACTTAATACATTCTTCATCTTTTAGGTCTTACCAAAGACAGCTATTAAGAAAAAGAACAATTAGCATTCTTTCTTACTTACAACTGATTGGGTAAACTAATCGTATGAAGAAACAATCTATTGGAGAGAAAACCGAGATGCAAATAAACCTTAAATGGTTTATCCAAATATTAATTGTAGTTGCTCTAGCAGTTTGGGGATACTTCGGTATTACAGAAAGAATAAATTTCCTTGAGCATGAGCAAGAGATTGCAGGTATCAATGTTAACTTGAATTCAGAATTCCGAGTTAAATGGCCGAGAGGAGAACTTGGAGCATTGCCAGATGATGCAGAACAAAATATGAGGCTCGATATGCTAGAGAAGATAGTTGAAAAAATAGAGGACAACATGAAAGACATTAAAGAGGACTTGTATGAAACAAAATACAATATGAAAAAAGTTGATAGATAATGTATAATTAAAAGTGTATTGAGGATATGCTAAGATTAATTAGCTAATGAAGAAAGCCAAGAGATTGGCACTACTCCTCTTTACAATGAAATATTATTATAGTAACGTAAGACATAGATAACCATGAGTTACAGAAATCGAAAAGAAATATGGAAATCCACAGAATACGAAGACTACTTAGTTTCTAGTACAGGCAGAATTAAATCCTTAAAATATCATACAGTTGACCAAAAAACAGAAAGAATATTAGCTCAGAATGGAGATAAAGATGGTTACATGACTGTAACCCTTTATCCAAATAAGAAATACATTAAAGCAAGAGTTCACAGATTAGTAGCTATAGCTTTTTGCAAAGGAAGAACAGATGAGAAAAGTTCTGCGCTTCATAAAGATGGCAATATGCTGTTTAATCATCCGGTCAACTTGTATTGGGGAAATGCTAAACAAAACAAAGCAGATTCAATAAGGCATGGTACTGCGAAAGCAGATTGGACTTGGAAAACATCTCCATCTAGGATTCTGCAACCTAGAAACGTAAAAAGAATAAGAAAGTTATTAACTAAAAAAACAACTTCAGAGATAGCTAAAATGTACAATGTGCATTATAAGACAATCTATGATATTAAGGTAGGTAAAACATGGAAGAGCATAAGTTAGACATAGTAATTTATATGAATGGGATGAGTGTTGATGCTAAGACCCTAGAAACTAAATCTTTAGGTGGCAGCGAAACGGCAGGAGTCAGCATGGCTCATGCTTTAGCAAAGCTTGGACATCACGTTAGTTTATTCTGTAATACTGACAATCCGGGAAAGCATGACGGAGTTAATTATATACCTCTGGATACTTTTGTTCAGTATGCAACAACTTGCCCTCATGATGTTTTAATTTGTCAAAGAGTGCCTCATGTCTTCCAACAAAAGTATGCTTCAAAGATAAACATCTTGTGGCAACATGACTATGCTCAGAAAAGTAGAAGGAATGATTTTACAGGAGCTCTCTGGAATGTAGATAAAGTGTTCTGTCTTTCGGATTGGCATATTAATAACTACGCAGATATACACAAGCTAAAGATAGAAGACGGTGCATTTTTTAAAACCTCAAATGGAGTCAAACTGATAGAACCAATTAAACATAAAAGAAAAAATCAAGTAGTTTATACTAATAGACCTGAAAGAGGAATGGACAACCTGCTTTATAATATCTTGCCTAAACTTTGGGAAAAAGACCAAGAGATAGAAGTAGTAATTGCTGGTTATGACAATACTGTACCAGAGATGCAACAATTTTATGACACCTTAAATAACACGATCAAGGGATTCGCTCAAAAAGGCTTCAAGATTAAACACGTTGGAGCTTTAAACAAGAAAGACCTTTACAAGTTATATCAAGAATCAAAGCTCTTCTTATATCCAACTAACTTTTATGAGACTTCTTGCATAACAGCAATGGAAACTCAGATGTGCGGTCTTCCTATGGTAACTAGCCGTAGAGGAGCATTGCCAGAAACGTTAGGACCACGATCTGGTAGAATAATTGAAGGATTAGCTAACTCAGAAGCCTACACTAACGACTTTGTAGATAAGGCTTGGGAACTTATGAATGATGAGGTTGCTTATAAGAAATGTCAGAGGATGGGATATAAGCACGTTCAGCAATATGACTGGGACAATGTAGCCGAGCAATGGACCGTAGAATTTATGAGGATTTTTGCAGAGAAGTCTGCAAATAAGGAGTCCCTTTACAATCATTTATATGAAAAAGAAGATATAATTGCGTTTAAGCACTTAGCAGAAGTCAAAGGGGATAAGGATAGGGTTGAGAGTCTAGAGTGTCTTTATGGCTATCTAAAAAGCCCAGAATTATACAAACAGAAGTACAAACACTTAGGAAAAGAGTATTCTAAGGTAGAAACCAACTTTGAACTACGGAATTATCCAAGAGTAGATGTAGCAATGGCAGGGATTAAAGATTACTTATCTACTAGGATCGTAGACGCTTCAGTTGGACCCAGGATACTTGACTTTGCATCAGGAATCGGGAATGAATCAATTCTATTTTCTCAAGCTTTTAAAGCATCTGTAGATGCTGTTAATATTTCTGAAGAGGAAAATGAGCTTGCTGCAAAAATGAAAGATAAGTTCGGGTCTGAGTTACCTATAACTTTTCACATGGGAAGTGATGGGGAATTGCTAGAACAAGAAGCTTATGATGTGGTTTTCGCAGGAGAGATATTAGAACATCAGCAAGACCCTCACACATTCTTGGACGATCTTGAAAAGAATTTAAAGACCGGTGGTCTAATGAGCATTACAGTTCCTTTCGGGATGTGGGACGATAGAAGAAATGCTCATCTCTGGAACTTTGAAAGACAAGACCTTTCAACTATGTTAGCAGACAAAAACAATCTTTCTATCAAGATAGTTTCAGGAGAAATTAACACAAAGAAACAAGAAACTAAAGGTTGGTGGGTTGTTAGTTACAATAAGAATGGAAAACCTTGTAAGCCTATTAACTTAGACAGGAAAATAGAAATAGTTAGTCCATTACAAACAGTATCAGTTTGCATGATTACTAAAAATGCTGAAGGAATGTTACATAGAGCATTAAAGTCTGTCCAAGACCTTGCTCACGAAATTATTGTTTGTGATAATGGAAGCACAGATTCAACTATAGAAATTGCAAAATCCTATGGCGCTAAGATCATAACCTGCGAACCAGCAACAGTAATTGGCTTTGATGCAGCAAGAAATCATTCAATAGAAAAAGCAAAAGGAGATTGGATTCTATGGATTGATGCAGATGAAGAATTACTTGACCCAATGAATGTAAGAAAATATTTAAGAGACAATATGTTTAAGGGGTACTCAGTCAAGCAACATCACTTTACAGCAGATGGCTCAGAAATAAAAATAGATTTACCCGTTAGGTTGTTTAGGAATAATAGTGGAGTCAAATTTTTAGGTTACGTTCATGAGCATCCAGAGATAGGAAAGAACCTGGGAGTTGGTGCTTCAACAGTTTTATCAGATGTGAACATAGCTCATGATGGATACTTAACTGAGAATGTAAGACGAGGAAGATTTGTAAGGAACATAGAATTAATGCAAATGGATAGAAAATTAAATCCAGATCGTTTGCTAGGAAAGTTTCTTTGGATTAGAGACTTAATACATCTAGCCCGTTATGAAATCCAACAAAACAATAAACAGATGACTCAAAAAGCAGTTGGATATTATGAAGAAGCACAAGAATTATTTAGAAAGGAATTCTTAACTGACAACAATATGTATCAAGAAGAAGCCTTAATGTTTTATTCAGAATCCATGCGAAGTTTGAATATTGGAATAGACTTTAACTTTTCAATAAAAGCAGACAAAGATATTCCGACAAGAGGACGAGAACATATAGCTAGATTTAAAGATAGCGAAGAGTTTTTTACTTATCTTAAAAGTTATTATAAAGAAGTATCCGAGAACTTTGAAGGCGATTTTATATAAAAACTTAAATTTTTTTTTCTTACAAAAGGTTTATAAACAAAGGCTTTTATCACTTTAACCAAATAAACCTATTTAGATCACTTGACATATATACCATATACCTTATTATATATATATCATGAAGAAACAAGGAGAAACAAATATGAAGACATTTAAAGTAGAAGCACAAGATAACATTCTAGGATTTAGGTTTAACGCCTACGATCATGGAACAATCGAAGAAGTTTACTTTTGGGAAACCCAAAAAAGATTTTTTGAGTTGGGTCAAACTTCTTTTACTAGCAAAGACATAGAAGAGACTAAAATATTACTTACAAAATAAGCACTTAGGTCTGGCAGTACCTAAAACTGCCAAGCTCTAAGGAGCTAGGAGAAACCAAATGAAGAATATATTAACACTTAAAAATCTAAAGATAGTAAAAGAAATGTCAGAAGAGACATTATGCTTTCATGCCACACTATATTTAGACAATAAGAAGATTGGCAATGTATCTAATCATGGACAAGGAGGACCTAATGATTATCATTTTAAAGAACATAAAATGAAAGTTGAATTAGAATCTTTAGCTTTTGATTATGTTAAAGAACACAATCTATTAAAAAATTATAGCAATGAAATGCAAGGAGAATTTGCATTAGAAACTATGATAGAAGATAAAATTGAAAGGTCTGAGAAAGAAAAGCTTTTAAAAAAACAACTCAGAAAGGATGTAATCCTAAAAAATAATAAAATGTCTGAGGATCAAATTGCTTCTTATTCAAAAAGAAAGTACAAGCTTACAACAAAGGAAATGGAATTAAGGTTTTATAAAGAGTTACTAAATGTATCTTTTAATAAAAACCAAAATCCAATAATTTTAAACCAACTACCATTTGAACAAGCTTATGAAATTTATTTTAAAGGTCAAGAAAATGGATAGAAGAATTAAAACTTTGGAATTGTTTAGTGGAACTAAAAGTTTTAGCAAGGTAGCTAAAGAAATGGGTTATGAAACTTTAACTATTGATAATCTCCCAGAACTTAATCCCGATATCTGTATGGACATTATGGACTTCGATATTAACTTATTGAATGACTATAAACCAGACATAATATGGGCTAGTCCACCTTGTCAAAAGTTTAGTGTAGCGGCTTTGTCTAAAAATTGGGATAACTCAACAGGGGAAAATTTGCCTAAAAATGAAGAAACTTTAAAGGCAATGCAAATGGTTTCTAAAACTGTAGAAATCATAGCGACCCTGAATCCTACTTTTTTCTACATAGAAAATCCTAGAGCAATGTTAAGGAAACAAGGTCTTATTCCATATCCATTCACAACAGTTACCTATTGTCAGTATGGCTTTCATTATATGAAACCAACTGATATATGGACTAACAATGAAAGATGGAGAATGGTTGCTAAGTGTTGTAAAAACGGAATGACTTGTCATGAGTCAGCACCTAGAGGTTCTACTTCGGGGATGCAAGGTATTAAAGGAGCAAAGGCAAGAGGAGCAATGCCACCAAAGCTAATCCAAGAAATATTAGAATATAGCAAATAAGGCTACACGATCTTGTAAGCTTTTTATCAAAATTGATTTTATCTATTCATAAGATAAAATATAACCATGTCATATTACACATCAGTAGCTAATGTTTACACTTTATATCCAAGAGTTGGTAGCCTAAGTTCTGTCAATTCTGCTTCAGTTTCTTTTTACATTGACCAAGCAGAGAATGAAATTAATGCTTACGTTGTCAATAATTACACAACTCCCTTTAGTTCTTCGATTCCAACCCTAACAACAATCAGCACAGAATATGCTTTAGTTAAAATTTTGGAAAGATTTTTTACCCAGGAAGTTCAATCAGAAAATTCATGGGTTAGAGAAAGAAAAGAATACGTCTTTGACCTTTTAAATAAAATTAATTCTGGAGAGATAGGACTTTATACTTCTTCACTTGAGCTTATCACTTACAATGCAGGAGATACAATTTACTCAAATACTATGAATTACAATCCTACATTTACAATGCTGGATGAAACCATGCAACAAATAGATTCCGACAGATTGCAAGATGAGTGGGATGCTGTAAGACTTGAAGAATACAGTCCATATTATTAAATGAGTGTTAAAGTTTCTGGTGGACAACAAATTCAATTAAAGCTTTCTAATATTGCACGAGGGATCAAGAATCCTAAAAAAGTTCTTAAAAGAATCGGGATTACTCTTCTTAAAGAAATTGATAAAAA
>TARA_R110000824_G_scaffold16491_5_pt1 | contig 12782 bp, 2 predicted proteins | sample TARA_R110000824 | Tara Oceans TARA_R110000824 (sample SAMEA4397747) | marine metagenome | biome: Polar Biome; feature: [MES] marine water layer (ENVO:01000295) within the mesopelagic zone...; material: water (ENVO:00002006), including particulate matter (ENVO:01000060) such as...... | reverse complement strand
ACTTTGGCGTCGGGGTCATAGTTACAGGCTTTAGGGTCTGTACATCCCTCTTTACCTGGGTCAGGGATTTTGCAGTCGCAACAGTGCACATCTATATTGTCTAACACCAAGTCTAGCTGTTTCGCAACACTTGTCGCTGTAGATTTAGGGGAGAACTTGATCTGTAGTCTGTTGATTATGTCATCGTTGTCGGGTATCTGTACATTTAGATCGTAAGCACCCGCTAGGCTTACGGTAGTTGAAGCTAAAACCTTCTGCGTAGTGTCGGCATAGACCGCAATTACTTCTACACCCAACGCACCGCCTGCCCCGCCATTTTTAATGGATACTAGGTCATAGGTGAGGCGTATTGTGCTAGCTTTATATGGGATGACAATATAAGGGATATCTTCATTTAGAGCAGGCGCGCCGAACTCATAGATAATGGCCGTCTTAACTGAGAGGCTCGGCCCAGTTGTTTTACACTGTAGCCCTAAACCTTTCACCGCCTGCCAAGCGTCACTTCCGCCCGCCACAGGGAACTTCCACACCATCTCTTTAACTTTGGTAACAGAGTTCACGAATTGCGCTAACGTGAATAACGTCATATCCCCAGCGACAGCCGAGAACACTTGTTTAGGGAACCCTACGACGCTGTTAGAGATAGCAAATGCGTCTACACGAGATAGGTCGACGTCACAGGGTATCACTGGAGGGTCATATTCGCAGCTTCCATCGTCTTTATTTGCTGCTGAGTTATAGTTGTTAGCTTCGGGGTCCGTACAGCCCGGTATTATAGGGACAGCGCAAGCCCTTATATTGTCGAGGTGGGGTCTTGGCGGGTTTGCGCAATCGTGCGGGAAAGTAGGTGTAAAGAATTCAACGATAACCTCGCCATCTGCCGGGACGATTGTGTTTACAAAGAAAGTGTTCACCTGCCCCGGAGTATACGGAACAGTGATGTCGGCTAATTTATTTAACCCCGAGCCACGTAGACTACAGGTAACGTATGCCACTTGGTCGTCGGCATAATCTTGCATGTAGTCAAAATAAATAGTGAGATTAGACTCTGGCGACAATTTGGCTATCGTTTGACTTAATACGCTACGATAGACGAGGGATACTTGCTGTGTGTCTTTATCCCATTCTGGTAAACCTAAACCGTAATCTCCCGCGACAGCCCATCCGGATAAGTCTGTTTCAAAATCCCCATTTACTATTCTATTAATTGCGTCTGCCGGGCATGTATCCCCGTCCGGCTTGAAAACGCAGGTGTTGTCTTCTTTAGTTGCTTTAGGGTTGTAGTTGATAGCCGCAGCATTTGTACATCCTAAGATGTCCTGTGGCGGCGCGTATTCGCACGAGCCGTTATCTTTAGTGGCTTTAGCGTTGTAGTTGTTTGCCGCAGGATCTACACACCCAAGAACTACCCCACCCTCTAGCTCCATGTAATCGCCACAATCTTCATCAATTGCGTTATAACATACTTGATTCTTAGCATCGCCATATGTGTCTACATAGTCGAGGACTAGAGATACATCGAGGGAGGTTACACTTCCGTTACCGTTCACGTCGTAATACGGGGCACCTGTTGGGCGAGAATTCGGTAAACCGTTTAAGTAAATCCCCGAGGCTATAGCATCTACAAGCAGTTGAGCGTCCGTAGAATCTACACATCCGTCGTTGTTTACGTCGTACCGGTTGTTTACATTAGTCCAGGCGTTTTTGACAATAGGCTTCGAAAGCGTTGATTGTGAACTTTCTGAAAATCCTATATCAACGCAATCAACAACCGTGGCGTATGTACACGTCTTAGACATGTCCATACCTATACCCGACAGCTGACGGTCATTAGGTAAGGATAGCTCAACGGTAATAGCTGCAGTAGCTAAATCATTTAAGTTCCATTGGCCGTTTGTGTCCTTGGTTTCAGCGGCTAAAGAAAGAATCTTATAACCGTCTTTATCTGCGCCACTACCAAAGGCACTCGAGTACTGCTGCGCCCCACCTATCCAGTAAACTCGTTTCCCAAACGAATCAGAAACTATATGCCGCTGAGAAGGTTTAATACCGAGAAATTGTAAATCAGTCAATCGGGATCCGGAAATGGTCCCGCGTCGAAGCTGGGTGTCTGTAGTAAAGAATATATTTGTGGGAGAATTATTAACGCCATTCTTGAAGTACAACGCGATACCGTATAGCTGCTCTCCAATGGTTTTAACCGTTGTTAAATTTGTTCCAGCATAAGCCGCCTTCTTGATAACTCCAGCAGCTCCACCCTCGACCCAGTAGATCCAGTTGTGCTGGCTATCAATCGTGATACCTCGACCATTGTTTACATTAGTGACAATCTCGGTTATATCGTTGCCATCTATTGTTGCTCGCCAGATACTGCCCGTAGCTGTGTTACCCGCGATGAAGAATATATGCCCGCTACCCTCGTCAACTGTAATCCCTTGGGGGTAGAAGGTTGCAAGTCCTAACTCTGTTTTAGAGATAATGACTTTGGGAGCACCTGTACCGTCTTCTTTAGCCTTATATATACGTCCAGCTCCCGCGTTCTCCTCAGTGAAGAATATATAATCCTGCGTAGATGTGGGATCTTTGTAATGCACAAGGTCTACAGGCTGATTGATCCCATTAGTTGCTCCGGATAGTATATAGGAGTTGGTTCCAGCTGTTAGATCAAGTTTACCTATATTGCCTGTGCTTACAGGTTCTGCATACTCTACCCAAAAGATACCTGGTTTAGCCGCTTCAGTGGCGTCCGGGTTAAAGTTTGAAGCATTGGGGTCCATACATCCCGGTACGTCATCATTATACTGGCATGAGCCATCCGTCACTGTAGCTGTAGCGTCATAATTTAGAGCTAACGGGTCCATACAGCCGCCATTTACCACGTCTTCGTCGTATTCACAACTACCATCATCGCAACTAGCATCTTCATCGTAATTATTAGCTAGCAGGTCGGTACACCCTTTGAATACGGATAGGTACGTACATGTACCATCGTCTTGTGTAGCATCTGAATCGTAGTTTAAAGCATCGGGATCCGTACAACCCTTGATCTTCGTGACTGGGGACGGCAAACCGTACAACGCTTTAAACACCTCTGTAAGGCCATTAGGTAACGTCATGATTTCGGAACTAGCTAATCCAGAAGGCCATAAGTCCGCAAAATCTAGGTCCCCCGCCACTTGCCAGTGCATGATATTTTTAAAGCCGTTCTTCACGTCGTGAGCGCTGTTTGCCCCGGCCGCATCGCCGTCGCCATCGTAAGCATCAGGATACAAACCTAATGTGTGACCTATCTCGTGAGTAGCTACGTACTTAATACTTACTGACCCGGCTCTAGTCGTTCCGTCAGTTCTCCACAGATCGAATTGATCGAATTTAATATCGGCACCATAGTCACCTACCTCGCCTAACACTCGAGCGGCGGTGTGGCCGTGCCCTGGGTAGCTTTCTGGCCATCTCAGTGAACCCGCTTGGGCTAGCACGCCTCCAGATGCGTATACGCCCTTCCAGGCTAACGGGACCATACCTATACGTATGTCTCCGAGGTTCTCCGTACCCGGCAGACTGTATCCGCCTTTACCTACGCCGTCAGGGTCTCCCACCCAGTAGGCGTCACTAGGGTAGGTTGTTCCGGTCTCGTCTCCAAGGTTTGTGAAGTTAACTGTAAGGTTATTTTTAAACCCACCGGAAGTATGGAATATTGCTTCTAATACGGTCTTCCACTCCGCAAAGGACAGGACAATCTCCGCCTTAAACTGTGCGTTTGAGGGTCCACCGGCTACGTTAGGGAATGCCAGAGTGTGGTACGTTCCGCCGTCGTAGTAATCTCGTAGTGTCTGGTGGTCAAACGTAGTATCTGTTGAGGCTGTCCCGTCTAAAATAAAACTATAAGTAAACGAAACTGTTTGTGGGCCGACCTCTAACTTGGCAATAGCCTCCGCCAGAGCCTTCCACCTTGCACATGTCTTACCTGAACAAGATGCGCCTTGGCTATATGCTCCTAGGTCGCTATCATCGATGTGACTTTTGAGAGTAGATATGTGTGTATTGTAATACGAGTGTGCGTCTACTTCTGCCGACTCGTCGACTACAATTAAATTAGAAGAAGAGCTACTTGCAGCAGCGTCGGGATCACAAGGCAGTACTTCTCCGCCACCTAAGAACCACTGGTCGTCTAAGCCAATGTATTCAATACGTCTGTTGCTTGTGTCCCATGTTACCTTTTCCGTAGCTCCGCTTGCCCCAACGGTCACACGCACTAGACCTGATGCAGGAACGCCTGACCCTTTAGAGTACATCTTTATTCTATAGGTTACTTCTAGTACCGGAATCCTAGCGTTCCAGAAAGGTGTTGCAGCCTGTGAGGCCACCATTTTACAGTTGGTTTTTTTATCTAGGCGAGGAACAGCCGCCACCATTAAACGAACCAGCCCTTGGGACAAAGCATACTGCGAGCTGTTATCGTCTCCTCCAGAGTCAACTATCTCCTGCACGATGCCAGTAAGATCTGGAGAATCGACCATTGAGTGATATATGCGGTATTCGTTAGATGGAGGATAAACCCCTAAAGATTCTGGCTCTTTTGCTAAGATCCTACGTAAATTATCATCGTACCACGCCACATTATTTATTGTGGTTTTTCGCTGATTAATATTGCCGGGAGTTGGGTGCCATGTTTCACAGTACGGATAGAGAGTTGTGGAATTAGATTTCCCCCCTATCGACAAGTCGCCGTAGATTCGGTGATGAATAGCGTTGCCACTATTTGGCAGCTCATCCGCGTCCTCTTTACAGAAGCAATTTACGGAAACAGTCAGCCAATTCAGTGTCCCGCCGTCACGTCGGTGAAGAGGGGGCGCTTCATTCCAGTAATTGTAACTGGGTGGTTTCGGTATCGGATAGTTAAGCTTCCACTCCCCTTTTTCAAATGTAATCGCGCCGTTATTTTTAGGGCTTTTCCAGCCTCCTTCATTCGGTGTTTTCCCCTCACGTGCTCGCTTTATCACCTCAGAGCAATTGTAACCTTTAAGTTTACAGAGGGCATCGGCTTCTTCGTTGAGGCCTGCCGGACCATCCATGGTTATGTAGCCCCCGTTATACAGCGCGGAGCGGTCCATCTTCTCGCTCTCGGCCCCTAGGCTAGGGACATTATCCTTTAAAAAGTTTACTATTGATTCCCTATCTTTAAAGAGGAAATCACTTTTCCCACTTCGAGGGCTCTCGTAAGGGTCTTCCTCGTAGAATTGGCATTTTAGTTTTGCGGAAACAATTTTAGCCCCAAGGGGTATCTTTGTAATAAACGCAAGTGAGAGCGTGTTATTTGTTCCCCCAATTTTATCTGGAGAAGATCCGAGGTCCCAAGTATGGGGTCTAGCTACAGCCCACTCCTGGAACAGTTTAAGCTGGGAGGCTTCTCCAGACGCATCGTCCCAATACCTAATATAAGGGTGCTCTGCGGGAGACACGTAAGCCGTACCGTTATTAATAGCCTGCTCTGCCGAAGCCGATGTAGCTACTGGGGTCTTACTATTCGGTATATATTTTTGGGAACTAGAGTCTGTCTTAAAGTAGATTAAAGAAGTCTCATCAAAGGTGTCCTTAACTTTTCCTCGATTACCGGATAAAGTTAAGTCGTTTCCGTACTGGCGGAAAACTTCAGCAGAGCTATCAAAGATCGTTTCACGACTCTCGTAGTAGTTGTAATTTACATTTGCTAGCTGAGAAGCATCGCTCACATAACTACTAAGCCCGCTAGCGTGCGGATAATAAAGCTTGCTATTCTTGCTATCTAGAGCTAAAGACAGCGGAGCACTAGCTATATCCCCATCTATTTTTATTTCACCGGTGCCGTCAACGTTTATACGGGCAATACTGAATCTGTCTCGGGAAAGTCCATCGTGGTCGTGATAATTACTGTCTGTTTCAGTCGCTCCCTGAGGCGGAATGATTATCACGCCTTTAGAGAAATAGATATGCCTGTTATCGCCATCCACAGCGATTCCGTAAGGACAGTAACCGTAACCAACGGGAACACCGCTACGTCCTGCGCTATCCTTACGTATGATAGGATCGTGATACCTCGCTAATGCATCTCTTAAATTTGAACCGCCTCTGTAGTTCCATGTTATATCGACAAGCTTTTCGACTTTTTGTGATGTATGCTGTCCTCCTAAAACTCTAGCACTATAGATCGCACGCTTTTCAGCATCACACCAATAGATCTTCTCTGATACGGGGTCATAATCGATTCCTGCAGGATAAGAACCGTAACCTAGCCCGCCCCTAGCGTAGTCTTGCTCGCCGTGTTTTGTTATGTAGTTTACAGTCAAGAGAGTGTCCATTGAACCGATAAACCCGTCTTCGCTTGTGTCATAAAAGCTAGTAGGTGTAGCCGATAGCGTGCCACCTATAGCGGCAATAACGGCGTCGGAGTCCGCATCGTTTACGGTTCCATCATTGTTTATGTCGTATATGTGGCTAAGGTTTTGGTTTACGCCGTTGGTTCCAGCATACGCCGGGCTAGGCAAGACTACCCCATAGTCATCTGCAAGTGCCCAGCTATTAACTGGCCAGTTCGTTCCTTTGTACGTTGGCTCCCAAGTCGTGGCAGGTATAACTACAAAGATGTCTTTATCGATATAGCTGAAATTGACTTCTTGGCTACGACGGCCTCGCATAATAAAGCCAGCATAAAGGCCAAACCCAGCTTGGCTGCCATGCCCAACCCCTTCATCCGCATTAGTACGTAACCGCTCTGTCCAGTATAGGTGACCTTTTACATCTATGGTCAGGTCGCAAGGGTTAACTAGGTTGTCGTATAGAACCCTAGGACTCGTGCCGTCTAGGTTGGCTTGCCAGAGTTTACCGTGGAAGTCGTCTAAGTGAACTTTGCTATTTCCACCGCCACCGTCGTCAGATACTTCGTTGTGAGGAGGCCTGTAGACGGTTATCCAGTAGATATGTCCTTTTTGATTCTCATTAGCGTCGGCACTGGTACGTGTAGGGTCTTTCTCGATGACAAAGCTAATGGGGTTACGGAAGTCGGCAAATTCAACAGTCGGCCCGTCGGTATCTGTGGAATCGTACGGGTCATGCCCTGTTAGCTCTCCCTTAACTGCGGAGGTATCAATCGTACCCAGCTTCGCCCATACCTTAGCGGCGATCTCATAATCGCTTGTAATCTTCTTACCGTCACTCGAAGTAGATAACCCTGAAATCGAAGACACACGAATATCTTTAACTCGAATAGGTCCATGCGCCGTGATGGCGTTACCTATCTGGTTTGAATCGCCCGGTGCAGCTACGTTGTCGTTACTAACATCTACTAATGGATCGTCAGCTCCACGTGTAACAGGTAGGTCGCTCCCTTTGGCATTGAGCCAAGTAACCACCTTGTCGTAGTCAGCAGAATCTATGAGCCCATTGTTATCTACATCTAAAGGCGTCTCGGAGTTATGATATCGGCCATCACCTGTCGCCGGTTTATTTAGCTTAGCAACACCTGGTCCAAACTTAGCCGCTAACGTCCATAAGTTATCCGAAGGGCATGCAGGCTTAGGATATTGACAACTTCCGTCGTCTACAGTGGCTTTTCCCTTGTAATTAAGAGCTTCGGGGTCCGTACAGCCCTTTACAGGGTCTGGGTCGACACCTTCGCACCCAAATGGCCTATTTACCATGACGACGTCTACGGGTCCCTCAGGGGCACTAAACGGATTATGGGTAGATAGTAGCCCTGTGGGGAGGTTACCGTGATCCGTACCAAAGTTTCTGGCTCCAGCGTCATCTGTAGCTAACTGGAAGTCTTCTTTGCTTAGATTAGCGAAAGAAAAGGTTTGCGACGTACGGGTTCCTGTTCCACTGTTAGTGAGCAGCCCTCTTGTTGTAGCGTTATGTGTCGTTGTAGTTGTACTGATCGTCCCGTCGATATCTTGAAGTGGGCCACGACCTAAGTGAAATAGGTTATTACGGGCCTCAACAGTGACGGCGGCATAGCTGTAAACGCCTGTAGCATGTTTATGGAACGTATTGTTATCAACATATACTCGCAAGGTGGTAGCGGAGCTATCGTTACCTGCACTAATGCTTATAACGGGGCGACTGATAAGGCACGGAAGTGAGCCCATCTTACCTGTCAACATAGTAGACAAGAATAAATTATTGAATACGTCAACTGTGGCTGTACCCGATGCCACGTTCTGGCTACGAACAGACAATAGCTTGAATGCTTTTGTAGGTATATCCGCCACGGTGGGTGCCGCAAAGAACTTCGTGGACGGACCGGGTCGAATGATACATCCAGACACCTCTACCCCGTCACAAGACGTGGTACTGGTACCTACTACATCGATAACACTATCCCAAGTGGACGCCTCATTACCGCCGCCAGATATCTGTAGACCGCGTAGGCGTATATACCCTACATCTTCAATCTTGAAAGCATAGGCCAGGTTATGTGCAACTTGCAGCCTATACATGTAGGGACTCCAAACACCTTTATGATGCGAGTCAATATCTGCAGGAACAATGGTGATGTTGCGTGTGGCGTCTGTCGTCCACCCACTGAAAGTAACCTGCGACGTGTCAGCCTTACCGTTAGACGATTTACACTTTACTACGATGGCCGTATCGAGAGCTACCAAGTCTTTTGCAACAGCAGCAAAAGCTTGTAGCGATATGTAATCCCCAGTACCTCCGGGGTCAACTATGTACGTAACTTCCGATGTCACGACGCGTTACCTATTGTAAAGATTGTACTTTTAGTCGCAAGCAATATCACAACCGCGGTCCCCAATACGGGAGCCTAGGACCACTTGGTCCATCTGTGTGCTACGTGCTTCTAAGCTCACAAGGAAATTCTCTAAAGTGGTAGCTTTAGCTCCAAAATCCTCAAGAGCTCTAGTGATGACCTCCAACTCCGTGCAACCACAACAAGGCTCTGAACATATGTCTTTAAACTCTAGACCGTTTGTTCGGCCCTCGATCGTCAGACAGTCGTTACCTAGAAACGTAAAGTTGCCTGACTGATCTGGAGGTATTCCGTTGATAGTCTTAATTGATGGCGGGTCTTGATCAAAGCAATCGCAATCCTCATTCAAGTTTTTGCCTTCAATGGCCGATAAAACTAAGATGGGATCTTGATCTTTCTCAACAATGGGTGTTATACGGAAATTATTCCCAGCCTTTAACCGTACGTGACCGTAGAGTTCTTCGCTGAGTTGAGATCCGTTTTGTGCTTGAAGGGACATAACCCCTCGAATACTGGGCCGAACTACATCGGGCTCTAAACGAGCACCGACTAGATCGAAAGAGAAATTACCTGCATTCTCTTTTTCTAAGTTAGCAAGGTCACCAATAACAATGTGACCTTTACTATCTACAAAATCTCCCATACCGCTGAGGTTGTATGACATGTTCTCAGTATGTGTGGCTTTAGACACGAGTGTCGAAGCTACGTTAACTGTAGAAGTTGTCACTGTACCATCGCCAGATATTACGGAGGACTGGTAACCTATCGTAATACTGAACCCAGTGGGGTAGTTAGATATTTGACTGATGTGGAACTTAGTGGTGTCAATGTTATGTCCCCAATGTACAGGCAAGTACATGGAAACGATAAAGTCTCTAGGTATCGACAAGCCCCCATCAGCCGACGACTGTGTGGAGTCGGCTGTTATGGGATATGCACGTTGACCGTTATGGTTCAACCACTCTAAGTTTTGAATACCTATAACCACGTTTAGTTCCTATTAAACAATGACGGCACGTTGATTGATAACATGTATTTCTCCATCGTACCCATCAACAGAGCCCTTACGAGCCAACGTAAACAAGACTGTTTGCCCGTTAGACGTGTCACCCGCAACTGAATTCTCAATTGTAATCTCTCCCGTCTCTATTTCGATATAGGAGCCTTTAGCTACTGCATACGAACTTGGGATGACTCCCGGGAAGGCTACATCAGTACTATCCGAAGTAGTGAGTACTTTAATCGGGTTAGCAGCGGTTAAACTTTCAATAACTCGATAAGAAAAGGTCATCGGACTCGTGCCTGTAAGGGGCAGATCTTGGGCATCAGCAAATGCCAATAACCAGAAACGAAGCTTTACATTGATAGGAGCAGCTGCCCCTAAGCTCTGAGGTATCTTAAACTGACCACGATACTCAGTATCTTTTCCTTTAGGGAAACCAAGACCAAGCACATCCTGATAGTTCTCTTCCGTTACGCCGTTTAAACGTACTAACTCGATAGGTATCTCATTACCTAGTACTGACTTAATTAAACCAATAGTAACTACGCCTTGGTTAGCATTAGAGACGCCGCTTTGAATGTAAGACGGTGTGGCCGAATGGTCGCTGCTAATTATTATGTCAGACGAGCTAGAACGGATAGCTTCAACAACTAGCCCCTTAGCAAACGTTTGTGTAGATGAGTTAAACTCTTTGGTAACTGTGTAACCATTTGAGTCAGTGGCGTCTACAAGTAAAGCGAAATCAACATCAATAACTAAGTCGCCCGTAACCTCGGTCTCTGTCGAGTTCTGCAAACAAGTTATCGAGATCTTACTGCCAGTAGCCGCTCTAAGACTTGTCACTACGGTGTTCGTAGTCTGGAACGTAAGCTTAGTGAACCATATACCTAAAGACATAGGCAACTCTACAGGGCAATCACTCACGCCTGTAACTGTGTTGTCTTCTGCCAGTAATATTGGGAAGTTCGCGGTATTGAGCGACGTAAGAACATCGACAATATCCGTACGACTACCTGCAGCCTCGCTACCGGGTATGTCTTTGCCTGCCCGCTGCAGCTTCTGTGTAGTGGCGTCCGTCCAGTAGATCTTATTGGCCACTAGGTCGATGTCTAAACCACGAGGAGTACTAAGCCCATCAGTGCTGTTAATTAAATCTTCTGTGCCTGTACCGTCAAAGTTTGCACGTTGGATTTTACTTGTGCCCTCATCGCACCAGTATACTTTGGAGGCGGCGACGTCTAATACGATTCCCTTAGGCGTAGTAAGACTTGTAATAATATCCGTAACAACACCTGTACCGTCAGAAGCTCCTTTTTGTATCTTGTTAGTTCCGTCGTCCGTCCACCATAACGTGTTTGCGGCCGCATCTAAAGCAAGATCTTGCGGGGAGCTGAGGCTATCTGTAGCGTTATCAAATAATGACGTAACACTTGCGCCTTCTTTTGTGGCACTCTTAATGGTCTGTCCCGTAGCGTCCACCCAGTAAAGCTTATGGTTACTAGCTGAGGCGTCGGAGGTATCCAGTATGAGCCCGTAAGCGCTGGTTAGCCCGGTTACAAGTGACTCGGCAGTTCCCGTGCCGTCTAAGTTCGTTCGTTTAATCGTATCGGTGCTACGATCGATCCAATAGATCTTTCGTTCCGCGCCGTCGATAGCTACGCCTTCAGGGTCGCCTAAACCAGTTAAGAGGTCTTCTTTACTTGACCCGTCGTAGTTAGATCGCACAATCTTATCGGATACATTGTTGGACCAGTAAATACGTCCACCCGATGTATTGTAATTTGTAGGCCAAGGCACTGTGTCATAACAGTCCGTCATCCACCAAATACCGTTGTCGTCTAATTTAATAACCGACTTGTCGCCTACAGTAATCCCGGCGGAGCCTGCACCGCTGTAAGTTACACCGCCACGATCCCATTCAATATATGCATTGTCTAAAGGTGTAGGGGGCCATAACCCTAACAACGTAGCATTGGAATCAATGTTATAACCGAATAACGCTCCAGCCGGTGCGGGACGTGTGTTGAATACAGCGTGAGAGGCCGGCAACCATCCTTCAGTAGATGTGTCCCACCCTGTTGAAGGTTCTGTAATTGTATGTGTGCCCTCGCTCAATGGCGGAACGTGGTCTCCAGACGGTACAGCTACAACCGTTGTTTTGTGATGCGTATGGTCTACTAATACATCTGAGAAAGACGGGTTTACGTATACGTGTCCTGAGCTATCGGCTTGGAGCACACCCACGGTCACTGGAGGCTTAACCTGTACCATCTTGCCAGCATCTCCGCTAGAAAGGTAATACATACCTGCGGTAACCGTGCCAGTGACGGCTGCAGAGATATCCAGTTTAGCGTAACCTGTCAGCAGTAGATCAGCGGATGTGGCTGTATGTTTAGTGTAGACCACTCCCCAGACATGTGCGGAGTCAGCTGTAACTGCCTCGCCGTTACTATCAGTGGTTGCGGCAGACTTGGCTCTCTCAAACCGGGAGGTTGTAACGTTGTAGTATACGACCATACCTACAACGGCATCTATCTCGATAGTTACCTTACGTGCAAACACGGTTGAACCGAGAGTAGCTGCGTCAAACAGCTCTTTCAGATAACGGGTATTGTTGTCTAAGTCCCGAAGAACGGAGTTGATGGTTCCTTGGTTAACGGGGTCACCGTCAACAATAAACCGAACAAGATCTTTAAATGCTAGACCCATGGGTTTTTACTACCTTAATTATGAAAAGTTGATGGACCAAGCAATTCCAATATTACTTCCAGCGAGCTTATCAACTTGGCTGCTACCGCTGAAGTAGAAACGACTGAATACTAAGTCTTGAGATTTGTCGGCTGTCCCTCCCGGATATGCGGCTAGGGCACAACCATACACGCGACTGTTAACAGCGTCGCTGAATGTTACCGGCGATGTAGTTTTTGTTCCGACTGCCCCAGTGCTTTGAGCACGAAACGTGACCGTTACTTCGTTGGTACCTACGACCTTTTTATATGAATCTACTTTAAGCCGTAGGTAGTCCCGGTTTGT
>TARA_R110000824_G_scaffold8441_2_pt1 | contig 12791 bp, 9 predicted proteins | sample TARA_R110000824 | Tara Oceans TARA_R110000824 (sample SAMEA4397747) | marine metagenome | biome: Polar Biome; feature: [MES] marine water layer (ENVO:01000295) within the mesopelagic zone...; material: water (ENVO:00002006), including particulate matter (ENVO:01000060) such as...... | reverse complement strand
ACTTCATTCACTGAATGCTTCTCTTTCTTAATGTAGCCGTTAGTAGCACTTTGAGTTTGCGTGTTCTTATTGCTTTTGCTGGTCTCAGACTTGTAGAGGAACACCTCCGCGAGAGTCTTGTCCGAGAACTCTGGAATCTTCCGGAGCATCTCAGCCAACATCGTGTCAACAGCGTCCAACTCTAGGATGGCTTCTTGTGGAATGTATCGCAGGTTCTTAGGGTCACGGAAACTGGAGAGGATTTTCTCCACAGCGTTCTTGGCGAACTTAGCGAACCTACGGAAAGCTGTGTCACCAGTCTCAGATCTTAGCTTCTCCCAGAAGTCTGGGCTACCGAATCTGCTACCAACGAGGTCAGCGATGAACTCTTGTTTGGAGAGCGTTTCTGATTTGAATGACACTCCAGAGTTCTTCTTCCACTTCTCGTATGCCTTCGGGTTGCTCTTGAAGACTGCATCTGCAAACTCTTGATAGCCTTCCATCTCCTGTAGAGTGTGGCCGATCTCGTGTCCTATGACTTGGATAGTTGGTTGAGTAGCGTCGATGTTGATGTAGACCACTGACGGGTCGTTTGACACCATAGCGCCGTCTACTTCTGTACCAATGGTCTTGAAGAACACCACTCGGCGACCGAGCGCGTTGGAGACTTGCTCAGAAAACTTTTGGTCTGTGCCTACTGCAGCCACCTTCGTCACTGGAGCACCTACTCGGTCAGATATGAGCTGGAGGTTATCGTAATCTGGGTCAGCCTGCTCCGCCTGCTGTTGCGTTCTCGCAGCATCCGCTTCGTCAGCAGCTCTAGCCTTCTCAGCTTCAGTCTTGCTTTGGAACTCTTCAACGAAGAGAACTCCTCCGAGATCCACCTCGATCTCACCGAATGCTTTGCCGGTCTCGAGGATCGGGTTGCCGGTTTCTGAGAATCCAACAACTTCAGTAGCTTCGCCATTGATGTAGAGCACATCGCCTTCGTTGAGGTCTACTGCGTAGACTTTTTCGTCTCCAGCGTAGCGTGTCTCTGTTTCGTTTTTGAAGTTCTCTTCATTGGCAGTCTTCTGGAGAGCATCTCTCCGATCTTTCACTGTGTCTTTTGAGGTTGTCGAATTAGCCTCAGCGACAGAGTTCATTGCATCGTACACATTGTCGAAGCCACTGTTACCTGCAGCGCCATCTGGCGAGTTGGTTGTAACAGAATCCGAAAATAGCATTTCCTTCCGTCTCGGGGATAGGGAATTATAAAACGCAACGTAGTCGTCCGGAGGAGTTTGCTTCCTCTTTTTAAGGAGTGCCGGCGTAGGAAGCTTCTCGTCCAGTAGAGCAGTAGTCTTGTCATTACCACGGAGGATGTCTTCAAAACTTTGTTCTTCGTAAGAAGCTACATCCTCCGGCGCGAGCAACTTTCTGCGACCTATAGGGTCTACGTTTGCTGGAAGCACTCCATCGCGTTTGACTTCGAGATCGCTCTGTTTACGCATATCACTACGCAACTGCTTCTTCTCTTTAAGGAGCTTGTCATACTCGATTCTAGCGTCTAAGCGGTTCTTAGAAGTCCCGTCAGAGAGCTTCACTACTTTCTTACTCTTAGCTTTTGTCCCGTCAGCATTCAGCGCTGCAGGCTTCAACGCTTTGAGTCGAGCAGCTACTTGTCTGAGACGACTACGGAAATTCTTGATGCTAGGAGCTTTAGGCTTGGCCTTCACCGGTGTGGCTTTTACTGGCTTAGATACCACTGGTTTAGGTGCAGTTTTCGTAGCAGTTGTCTTCGGCGCAGGTTCAGCTTTTTTCTCCTTCACCACTGGTGTAGGATCTGGAGTAACCTCTACACCCACTTCGTCGATCGCCTGTTCGATGTGTCCGAGGTGGATAGCGTCTGAGTCTTTATCCATCTTCGCGAGTTCGACTGCACGATTGGCAACCTTGTTGGAAGACTCTGGAGTGATCTTAGGAGATATTTTTTTGAGAGAACTCTGGACGAATTGCTTGTCGCCATAGGTGTCCTCTTGTTTCTGCTCCACAGGTTTAACTTCAGCAGCTTTAGGCTCCACAGGTTTCTGCTCCACAGGTTCAACTTTCTCCGCTATGTCTTTCGCAACCTTGGTAGCCGCTGGAGTAGTCGGGGCAACCGCTTCTGGGGTAGTCGGAGCAACCACTTCTGGAGTAGTCGGAGCAACCGCTTCTGGAGTAGTCGGAGCAACCGCTTCTGGAGTAGTCGGAGCAACCGCTTCTGGAGTAGTCGGAGCAACTGGGATAGGAGTCTCACCAGCGGCTTCCTTCGCTTCAGCTTCTTTAGCCTTTTGTTCAAATTCTGCCTCGAGTCGCGCTTGCTCTTCGAGCGCAGTCTCGACGCCGGAGCGATCATCAAGCTTCTTATTCTTGTCTTCGGGAGTGATCGGTGTAGGAGCATCTTCCTTTTGGAGCTTCACCTTCTCGCTGTGAGTGACTGCCTCCGCAGTAGCCTTCACTTCTTCCCCACTCATTTGAGGAGTGCTCTCGTGCGCGTCACCCAAAGCTTTTCTCTGAGTCTCCTTTAACGCGCTGTCTAGGTTTGCACGAACTTGTGCATCACTGATCGCGGTAGTTGTCCCTGTAGCGAGGCCGAACACCTTACCAGCGATGCCCGCCATGAGAGCCTCTTCGTTGATCTCGTCAGCCGTCTTACCAGTGTAGCTCTGCGTGAGTAGGGAGTTGTAATACTGATCTACAAATTCCTCAGAAAATTCACCTCCGCCAGACTTGGCGATACCGCCGAGGTAGCTACCCAGTGATCTCTTGAAAGTAGCCTCTCCTGCGCGGAGTGAGGACTTCACTGTCTCTGCTTTGAATGATTCAACACCACCGAGCCCCATCTTGTCGAAACCTTTGGAGATCAAGAAAGTGGAACCGAAGCCGATGACACCTGCTGTGAGAGCCTCACCGATAGCTTCGGGGTCTTTCTTTAGGATGTCGCTCGCGTTGCCAGTGAATGACGCAGACGCGCCCACTGAGAGACCTACGTTTGTAGCGATCTTCGCTGCGGTCTCTGCCGATGCTTTAAAAGTGTTTGTGGCTACGTGTTTTGCAGCGCCACCAGCGCCTCGAGTGAGGAGGATCTGTGGTACAAGAGCGCCAATAGATTCAGCAGTGCTAGTGAGGAAGTGTTTGTCTCGGATGCGGTTCACCGCAGAGATGCCTGCGCGGGACTTATCTAAGTCTGCATTGAACGCTTGAAACTCTTCCTTACTTTTACCAACAAAGCCTCCAGTGAGTCGGTTTGCGAGATACCCAAGAGTTACGGCGTCTTCACCAATCTGGTGGAAGCCAGAGTCGATGCCTTCTAAAGAGGAGTCGATCAGACCTCGGTTCTCCTTCATGAACTTGAGCATGGTAGCCCTCTTTTGGTCTACAGTGTATTCAACTTCCCCCTGCGCGTTGGCAAGACGTTCGGTAGCAGAGTCTGCGTAATCTACGCCTATCAAACCTAAAAGCTGGGAGGAGATACCTGTTGCGAGGTCACGCGCTTTTCCTGTGATGGAAGCGCTCTGGGAGATTACAGGCTCTTCACCCTCTTGTCCGACCACGTTGCGTCCAGCAGTGAGTTCTTGCCATGTGGCTTCGACTTGAGCCTCTTCTACGCTTCTGAGCGAGTCGAGAGTTCTGCGGATCTCCGACTTACTAGCGCCGGAGTTCTTGATGTGCTCTTGGTACTCTTCGAAGTTGTCGATCAACTGAGACGGGTCAACAATCTCGAGAGCCCCATCTGTCATAGTGACCACTGGGTTACCGGAGTTCATCCTGCGAGCGTCTTCTCTTAGAGCTTCTAAATCTTCTGGATCAGTCGAGAGCGTACTGCTCAGCGTTTTAATATACTGAGCATCTTTAGCTTCGTCATCTCTACCCGAGACTAGATCCATAACACCGCTAGTGAAGCCATCGTCGTCTTCCTCAACTTTGAGGATCTCCTGCATGGTAGCTATGTCAGCGCGGTGCTTCTGGCGACCCAAAGAACGTTCTTCGCCATACTCGCCTAACGCACTAGCCCAACGCTTTACCGCTTCAGCCGGAGTAATTTCCCCAGTCTGAGCTAGGCGTTGGTTCACTTGGTAAGTACCCGCAAGGTTCGCAGCCCCGTCACGGATCTCTTTTCTTGAACCAAATTCAGCGTCATGTGCAAGCCCGACAGCGAACCCCATGCCGCTCACGTCTTCGTTGTAGATACTACCATAGTTCTCCACCATCTCCAACTTATCCGCTCGCGAGGCATTGCGGAAACCATCGGTAGCCATTACTACACCTAGACTTGGTGCAGTAGATTGGGGCTCCTGTGTGTTCTTCGGTCTTTTTAGAGTGCTTGACTGGTAGAGATCATAAAGAGGCATACCCGAAAATTAGGGTATGCCTCTCGGTAAATCAAGCACATTACTAACTACCCTCTGGGTGCTATTTTAGAGAGGACGTCACTCGCAGTGCTCGCCCCGCCTTGGGCAGTACGAGGAAGTGAGTTTATATACTCGTTAGCTTTCTTACGCCCCATGTTTCTGAACCTGTTCCACATCTTTCTGCGGATCTCGGCAATCCTCTCAAACCCAGCATCAGTCATGTCATCGGGTCGAATGAAGTTCTTCGCGTAAGCCTCCACGTTTGGTGTGCTCAAAATTGTCTCCACTTCACCAGATATTCCTGCTGGGTGTCCGAAGGCCAACTTGTCTCCTTCAGTGTATGTGTTGCTGAAAGTTTGTGTAGCGTCAGAGAACTCTTTTTGTTGAGCCACAGCTTGCGCCCTATCAGTGGAGTTCCCTTTGATCCCAATTTCTTCTAAGAACATGTTCTGGTTAGCTACGACTTTATTAGAAATATCGGTGGATAAGTTTTTAGATGCTACAGATTCGAGTTGGGTCTCCCGTACATCTTCGTACTGAGATACTAACTCCGCGTATTTGACGTTCTTTTCGTCATCCGTAAGGGATGTGTCCTTCTCAATAAGTTCTTTTTCGTCATTGAACAACTTCAGCCCTGCAGAAAACTCCCCGTTCAATTCTTTGATTGATGCGGCCTCTGCAGTGTTGCCCGCCAGTTTCAACGCCTCGTTCTGGGACTTAACCAAGTTGGTATTAGCTACAGTCTCGCGAGTCTCCTGCTCCTTCTTCTTTAGAGCAAACTCTACCGGAGCGTTCTCATTCTCAAATTTTAACTTGTCGAGCGCCAACTGCCTACCGAGCTTCCGAGACTCTTTACCCTCTTCAAACTCTGCGTTCACTGCTTTCACGCCGACGAGCTTCTCTGCGCTCAGCCGGTTGCGGAAGCCGGACTCAGTTGAGCGGATAGTCCTGTCCAAATCGCGGTCTCTGTCGAGTTCACCAAACTGGCGTTGGTTCTCACCAAATGCTCGGTCAGTGTTGAACTGCTTCTGCTCGTTATCTCCTCGGCGTTGAGCCAAGTTGATCTCTGAACGTCTCTCGGTCAAAAGGCTACGCTCTTGCTGGACTTGGTTGTTCACAGCGTCACGTCCAAGCTGGACAGCGTTGGTGAGTGCGCCAGTGAGTGCTTGCCCACTCCCTTGGAGGAGAGCAGTGAGTGAGTTGGGAACCTTTGGAGGTAGAGTCTGTATTGCTGAGAGTGGCATAAGTTTTTATCGGTTGTATTTGCCTGTTGTGAAAATATTTCGTTCTGCGCCCCTGCGCTTTGCCAAGCCTCTCGACTTAACTTTCTTACCCTTCTGAGTAACTTTGTTATATTCCAGAAGTTTATCACCAATCTGATTTATGTCAGTAAATCTCGGAGCGTTGGTAAACTTGGGTTTACTGTAAGTGCCAGTGTTTTTTAACAAAACATGGTTTATAGCGCCAGTGTTGTAGTCGAAGGAAGTCAGCGCGTCGATCTGGGTATCGCTGAAGTTGTGACCCCCACGTTTTACAGCAGCCAGCACTCGGTTTCTGTGGCTACCAAGTTCTGCACCTAGTCTGGACTCTGCTTCGTCCCGCGTGATGGAAGTCTCACCATCTCTGGCTTTAGTTCCGTACCCGATGGATTGTTGTCCGTAATCGTCGTATGAGTTCTCTAGGAACCCTTCAAAGCTCTTAACAAAACCTGTGAGATCGGTGGCGTCTGTGTGTTCACCAATCCCTGTGAAGTCTTGCGCTGATACAGAGTTAGTAGTCCCAAGAACTTGGGAGGCGTTGAATTTCACCGCCTGCTCCTTCTCTGAGATCTCCAACTTCCTTTTATTGTGCGCGGCTTCGTTCTGCTCGCTAAAGTATTCGCCCTGTGCGTCCAGTATCTCCTCATTCGGGTCAGACTGGGGAGGAGGTTGTATGTCGAGGTTCACCGCTGGTAGCAAAGAGTTGAAGACTTCCCCTGCGGAAAGCCCCTTCATCTTGTCAGAGTTACCCCCTAAAATTTGTGCAGCTTGCAACATTAGCTTCCCCCAGATGCGGTTTGTACACCTGTAGATGGTGGACTCTGCGTCGGAACGCTTCGGACAGTAGCCGATTGGTCTGGGTCTTGCGCGGTTGCAGTATTACCCCATTTGAGTGTTTCAGTGAGGGACTGGATTTGGGGTTGTAAGATCGCTGCGTAGTTCGGAGTAAACTGATTTATCATGTTTCCTTTGTTAGCTTCTACACCCAATCGGTTGTTAGCTTTCTGCAGGTTCGCTTGGAGTTCTGCATACACTGCGGGGTCACCTGCAGCGTCAGCATTAGCTGCGTTTTGTAGGCTTTGTTGCAGTAGTTGGTTCTGTGTCAAAGCAAGCGCCATACGTTGCGAAGGAGTCTGGAGAATATCGACCAAAGAGGTTTGACGTGAAATAGGTGATACATCCCTATTAAGCTTAGCAGCAAGTCGTTCAGATGCCTGCCTCCCAACTGCTTGGGATCTGAGCCTAGAAACACCTAAACTGCGCATTGTCATACCTTTGGTGTTACCAATCCTGCCAAGCATCGCCGCGTTCTCAGCAACATCTGTAACTACTTCTATGACATCATCAATTGGTAGTTTCCCCGCTAGTAGGTCACTTATTTGTGAGCCCTCAAGGTTTATGTTCTTTAAGTATCTAGGGTCGAGAACCACCATGCGGGCGATGTCGTTGTTCTCTGTGAGTCTGTTTACAGCTTCTATCTGTCTCCGACCCTCTGGTAGAGCCTTGAGGTTGTCGTTTATGGTAGCGATCTGTTCAGCAGAAGGGTTCACCGCTTCGTACAGTACTGCGTCTGGTACTCGACCAAAAGCTTTAGTAAACACACCACTGGAAATAAGCGCATCTATAGAATTTGTGTACTTGTTGACTGCAGCGCATATGAGGTCTATGCGCTTATCTGCCACGTCGTCGTATTGCTTCTTCTGGTATCGTAAAATAAGGATAGTCGCTGCAGCTTGTAGCGCAGGCATGGCGAGATTTATCGCAGCAGTTACCGCCTCCCCAATCCCAAATGCTGCCAGTACGTTAGTCATAATCATTGGATGTAGATGTTTAAATGTTTAGGTGAATCCATGAGTGCTTTGAGTGGCTCAAACCCGCCTCCTAGATAACCACCCAGTAGTGTAAACTTACAATCATTCATTTTATAAAACTGCTTGGCAGCCAACCAGATAGCGTGGTAGTCACCCGTGTCTGCTTCAGCGGCCATGATGACGCATGTTTTCTCTGCTAACACACCATAGTGGCCTAGCAACACAAACATCATGCTCTTGGGGGATTCTCTGTCATCAACGTAGACAGCGCCCGTCTCGGACACTGTGCGTAACACCATCTGGGCTAGGAGATCTTCAGTGCTAACACTGTTGTGCTTTGCAATCTTTTCAATTAGCGCGCCACTTAGCGCCGCCGTTTCGTTAGTATCTAGCTTTACCATTTGAGTCCTTTCCTTAGTTTACGTTTGTTTACTCTGTGATATGGAGACCCGTCTTGGACGTTGCGGCCTCTATGTCTCGATATAATACCAGATAGTAGTTCTTTAAGCTTTGCTAAATCATACTCAGCGCGGTTTATATCTTTTGTATCAGTAGTCTCTTCAGAATACCTAAAATATCTCCCTGCAGACTCGATGATTAGTCTGTCACCCACTTCGACCACATCTGTGTCTAGTGCTAAATCTTGGTATCTCCTAGTCCCTTGAACTAGCAAACTCTCCGTACCGCAATCGCTGTTGAGTTTGTACCTGCGGTATCTAGGTATGTGTTCGTGCGGGTAGTAGACACTCAACGTGCAATCTCTCTCATCTCGCAGCTCGATCGTTGAACAAAGGTCTGGCAGAACGACTTCGGAGATCTCCGAAAATTGAAAATCAGAATCAACAAAAGTGTCGTGAACCAGTTCAAAACTAGCCACTTTTGGGGCTCCTGCAGTGTCTTTACCATATAGAGTGACAACTTTGCCGGCGTCTTCATCTGCGTGGGTGTAGATACGCAATATGCTGGCTCCACTTAATGCTCGCTCAGTGGGTGAAGTTTCTGGCATCTGCACCAACTCAGTGTGGGCGCTTGACCCAGAGTGTAGCCCAGTGAAAGCTTCACGCCACCTAGAGCGCAAAGACAGTGGTGCTGAGTATTCCCAAGCAGCCACTACGCCCGCCATGTTGTCGGGGATGGTGACTCCGAAATAGTCGCTACAAGTCCCTGCGCATTCTTGCGCGAACCTTTGGACGGGTAAGCACACTTTGTAGTCATCAAAAAGTTTAACATCTGCGTACATGTCGTACAGTAGGTTCCTGTACTTGTTGACATATAACAGCACCTCTGTGCGGTCTTGTGGCATCGACAACCCCAACTGAGGAGCCATTACTCCTGCAGCTTTTAAAAACGTAGTGCTGTTTAGATCCATTTCCCGTTGGTGTAGTATTTGATTTTACCCAAGTTGTGTCCTTCGTCATCTACTTGTTGCCAAGGTGTCGATTGGTTCTGTGGAGGCATTTTAGAGAAGTAAACTTCCCTGCACTTAACTTCGGACACGATAGCGAGGTTCTCAACTATCTCGTTAAGCTGACAAATGGTGAACTTCTTTAGGTTGGGGCAACTTACGACTTGTATATCCATCTTGACGAAAGGGGTTTATCATTAAAATCAAAGTAGCTTTCACTAGCCTTTTTAGAAAAGTGTTTCGATGACTTTCTCCCAGTCTTCCCTGTGTTCTCTGAGTAGTCAACCTCTAACTGGTAAATCTCCATGTGGCCGACACCCTCTATCTTGACTTGGAACCAACCAGCTTCCCTGTAGTCGACGGGCGGTTTTCCAAGGTCAAAATTATTACGAACCAATGTGTCCACTTCCACTGTGCCAAAATCAACCTCCCGCCACAGCGCCCAATCGGGTTGAGTGTCTGTTTTTATATAGACACGCATGTTTTTAGAGTAGAAACTAGAAACTATGTCCACTCTGCCAGAGGCGATAACTTTAAGTTCGCCTAGATCTCGCATAGACTCTTGTTTAGTGACTAACTCCCACTCGATCGGGATCTCTAAACCTCCGCGGGTGTCTACCATTTGGCAGCTTTTAGGCTCCGAGTAGTGTATGTTTGTGTCTCTGTCCGAGCACAGAAATCCGAACACGTCCTTCGAGGTAGGGTCAGAAACATTCAAGAATTGGTGGATGCCTTGCATCTTGTTGTCCATAACCCACAGCCCTTCCCATGTGGGGCGAGGCGTGCGGTCTTCGCTAAAAGTCGTAGCTTGGTTGAAAGACACAAACCCTTTACCCATCGGGGAAGAACTGTGCGCGTCAGAGCTATGGAGTCCGACAGATGCGAACATCCTTGAACCTTCCACCCAATGCCCTACTGCAGCCCCACTGAGTTGGTCTGGTGTATCACTGTCAAGAATCGGTTGAACATCTTGACTGAAAGTGTTGACGCTCTCGTCATTGAGGACTTCTGCACCTGTGACGGATCTGAGAAAATGTAGCCCGAAACGTGAGCGGAAAGCGTGGTCTCTTGGTAGCAGCGCGACTGCGTATCTACCTACCGCGCTAACAGTGTTGAGTAGGTGGGACACCATCCGTTTAGTCTCCCACCCTGCTTGTATTTGTTTGCCTTCCGCGTCTGAGCGCGTCTCGCGTGGGAACTGGAAAGTGTTGTAAGAAACCACCCCATAGTCGTAGTAAGCAATGAGGTCGCCTTCCCCGTTTGCAGTGTTAAGAGCTGGAAGTGTCTTCAACGCGCGCATCTGTCCCAACTTGGAATTTGTAGAAAGTGGGTCTCCATACGACTCTAGTTGTTGTTCCTCCATCAATAAGATGTCGTCGGTCAGTTTATGCCCACGTTTATGGATTATGTCACTGACATACATTTGGTGCTGCCCTTGTTGGTGTATTCTACCATGTGCGTACACACCTAGATTTACTGAGTTGACCAAAAACTGGCGGTGCTTAGATGTTTGAAAAGAGTCATGCGAGTGGTGCAGGTAGTCCTCTTCGGGGATGTCCTCTGGCGAGCAATACTCCATCTTGTGAAAACAACAGCCCTCGTGGTCTAGTGTTAAAGTTTTCTGATTTTCTTTAATCAGCGTTACAAGCTCCGCTACGAGTTCCATAGGGGCATCCAAACCTTTTGAGCAGATGGCGCTGCCATAACCCTCCCACCACATGGTGTTCGATTCGGGGCTCTGAACAATGAGGTAGTTCTCCGCTTGGTACAGGTACACTTCGCAGAAGGTGTCGCACTCACTGGGGATCTCTTCGGCGAGGAAAAACTCGTTGTTGTTTGATAAGTTGAAGCTCAGCGTGCTGTCTACTACCATGACTATAGACGCAGTTGGGTCGGCAAAAGGTTTGTGAGACAAGCCCCGTGAAGGTGTGTAATCTGTAGCCCCTTGAAAAGTGCCGCTAGTTCCTAAGTCGTGGTATTTGAAACCATGACGGGTCTTAATAACACCCTCGTCAAATTGTATGTTTGTCGCGCTGTGCAGCTTACTCGCTGGGAGGTACAGAGGGTTGGATTTCATGTCCACTCCCGTCATTCCTACGACGAGCATATTCAGTTTCTTAGTTGCCATTGCTTTGGTATCTTACTAAGTTTGAAGGTTTTTCCAATAAAAATAGTGTGGGGTTATTTATCCCACCAGCTTGCTGCATATCCTGCGTCGATGAATGCGTTCTCGTTTATCCACTCCTTGTTCCAATCGGTTGTGAATGCCGCGGTTGCTGTGACTAAATGCAGATTCCACTTTCGCGCATTAAACGCATCCATGTAACATTGCGGGCCAGTCGCAAAAGGTACATTGCTGTTAGGTAAGTGCCTTCCTTTTTCTCTCAGTTGGTGTTTGCATACGCATTGCCAGAAAGGATGGTTGGGCTCGGCAGACCACTGGAGGCCGTTGCTTATCTCCTTGCGATTCGGGGTTATCACAATCATGGAATCACAAGCATCTATGTATTTTCTAAACGCAACAGTGTTGTTGGGTACGCAGTCTGTGCCAGTAGCTATGCCCCCAAAGTCTCGAATCGCCCTAGCCAAGATTAAATCCGCCCTAGTAGCGTGGTGGTGGCACTTATCAAAATGTTCATCTATGTCCTGCCACTGGGATCTTGCAGATCCTTCGTCCCAGAGTTTCAATTCAAAGTCTGGGAACGCCTTCGCCCACTTGGCTCGGTTCTTTTTGTATTCGTCGGGTAGGTTTTCCTCACCCTGTACCCAAACTTGATGTATCATTTTCATAAACCTATTTACCCCACCCTTTGCCATGCCACCACTCTTGAGGTTTCTCTTGTCCGTTCACATCACTAGAACCTTCTGCTTGGCCACACAACCAGTTGATTGGTGCTATGGTCTGCATGTGGTCGTGTAGTTCACCTAGTTGGTGGTCTACGTGTCTCAGAAAGTTATGATAATACCTATGGTCGATGTAATCTGGTGCGTGCATAATGTGTTGGGAGAACTTCAACATAAACCTACTGTGTACTGCAAAAGCATGAGTCCTGTTTACGTTCACACACTTTAATAGGTCTGTACCTTCTATTTTGTCTGGTGATCTAGTCTCCTTGTATAAGTGTTGACCACCTAGATATAGCATGTCCCATCCGTTTTTTAACTTATTAGTTTCGGCTAGTACGTCGGGCAGTCTTTCTTTAAAATCACTACTAAAACATGCGTCATCTTCAAGCACCAAGTAGGTATCTGCCCCACTCAGCATTGCGTCATAAGCGATCATAAAATGGCTCATTAAGCAACCCCATGCACCATTCATATTAGCCCCGTGGAAACTATACCATGCAGGTGGGTTACACAAAGAACCATCGACTGCCCTAAACCTATCAAAACCTACTACTCCTGCCTTCTTTGCTCGGTCTTTGAAAGCGCGCCATTTATCTGGTCTACTGTCTAAGTTTACAACGTAAACTTTATCAAAATGTTTCTTTAAATCTATGCCCATATTGCTGTTCCGAAAACCTACATTAACTCCCAATAAAACTCAATAGTAACTCTTACTCTTGTGGGAGTTCCGCAACTTGCGGTGGATTCCGCAGAATAATCTACTGTTAAAGTTGTGTCTCCATTTCCGTCAACCAACATGTTGTATTCAATATCTGTGTCTGCATCAATGTCTGTTACGCTACCTTTACCTCCATAGCTACCGCAAGGCTCTGACGTATCGAAGTCTACGCCTCCTATCGTACCGAAATCATCTATGTAACCACCTGCTAGGACTCTAGCCTTTAGTAAATAGTCTTCATCTCGTACTGAACTCATAAGTGAGTTACCGACGAAGTTCCAACACGAAGTGTCATACGCTGGTATGCTCACCTCATCGGATGTACCAGATAGGCTCATAGCCTCAACTCTATCGTTGATGTTTACTGTGAAATTGGATAGTAAAAAAGGACACTCACTG